>Ga0208325_1000357_pt1 | contig 12391 bp, 13 predicted proteins | sample PL_2010_330m_FD_185486 | JGI IMG/M metagenome (GOLD analysis project Ga0208325, IMG submission 185486) | Freshwater microbial communities from Powell Lake, British Columbia, Canada to study Microbial Dark Matter (Phase II) - PL_2010_330m... | ecosystem: Environmental > Aquatic > Freshwater >...
CATCACTAGCAATGTCAGTAGCAGCGGCTACAAGTAGGCCTTCGTAACCACCAAAGCTACTTCCTTCCTTGATGGTAACAGTATCTTCTCCCTCGCAATCACATGCCTGTTCGATTTGGCCACTCCGGGTATCCACGATTTGGATTTGCGCGAGAAGTTGCAGCCTATAGCGATTGGCCGGAACTAGAGATACACACTCTCCGTTCTTCCATTCTTCACAGACTGTAGTTGGTTCCTTGCTTGTGTCTATGGCATAAACCGTCCCTGTGATGAGCTTATTGACCCCTGTCAAGGAACCGATCCGAGCTGCCGTAGCTGGGTCACAAATGCCAACTTCACCCAGCATCTGCTCAGTCAAGAGCTGATCCAATCGTGACCGTGAGAAGACTGTAATCCCCGGAGTATTGACAAGCTCCGTCTCGATCCGAGCCTGCAGCGTCCCCGCTGCTCCCCGCCAAGCTGAGCTATTTGCAAATCCCAACACAGCAACATCAAGCCGCTCGGTTGCAATCACTGCATGTTGGGGTGGCTCAGCGATACCGAGCAGCAATATCACTCCAACAAGGGCTACAACCAGCCCAATAGCAATCAATATGCTCCGCACATTATCCATCACACACACCTTCTCTCAGGTAAATGCGTCACCTGCAGCAGTCTTTCCTCCGCGCACGTCCACACTAGCACACCTTAACCAGTATTGCACACTGTCCTCCCACAAATCAAGTTTCCTTTCTTAGCAAGAAACATGACAGTGATTGCGGGCTAAATTTTGATGATACTTCTACCTCATGTTATAATCCTTTAACAAGACAACAGGGGGCAAGTGTAATGAACGTTTTGTTTATCTATCCTAAGTTTCCGGATACTTTTTGGAGTTTCAAGCACGCACTCAAGTTCATACGCAAAAGGGCCTCTTCTCCTCCGTTGGGTCTGCTGACCGTTGCCGCGGTGCTCCCGTCGGGTTGGAATAAGCGCTTGGTCGATACTAACGTAGGAAAGCTTACCGAAAAAGACCTAGCATGGGCTGATTGCGCGTTTATTAGCGGCATGACTGTCCAAAGAACGTCGGCGACTCAAATCATTGCCCGTTGCAAGAAAGCGGATGTTAAGGTCGTTGCCGGAGGACCGCTCTTTACGAGTGAGCACGAGCAGTTTGAGATGGTCGATCATTTGGTACTAAATGAAGGCGAGGTGACCATTCCACCTTTTCTGGCGGATCTGGCACAGGATCGGGCGAAAAACACCTACGCTACATCTGAATTTGCTGACATCCAGAAAACACCGGTTCCACTATGGGAGCTAGTCGACATGGATCAGTACGAGTCGATGGGTATCCAGTTCTCCCGTGGTTGCCCTTACAACTGTGAGTTCTGCAACGTGACAACACTATTCGGCCACCGCTTCCGCACGAAGACGGCCGAGCAGATCATCACCGAGCTAGATAGTCTCTATGACCTGGGGTGGCATGGTACCGTCTTCTTTGTAGATGACAACTTCATTGGCAACAAAGGGTGTCTCAAGACGGAGCTATTGCCTGCCCTGATTGAATGGCAGAAGGACAAGGTAGGAATCCCGTTTTATACCCAGGCGTCCATCAACCTAGCCGACGACCAGGAATTGATGGAGATGATGGTCCAGGCAGGCTTTCGTACGGTATTCATCGGCATAGAAACGCCGAATGAACAGAGCCTTACCGAATGCAACAAGAGACTAAACAAGAATCGTGACCTGGTTCAAGATGTCAAGCGCATACAGCGAGCCGGCCTACAAGTCCAGGGAGGTTTCATCGTTGGTTTTGATCATGATGCCCCCTCTATCTTCCAGCGGCAGATTGACTTTATCCAGAAAAGCGGGATTGTGACAGCAATGGTTGGCTTGCTTCAGGCACCGCGTGGCACAAGGCTTTACGAACGTCTGAAGAAAGAGGATCGCTTGCTTGATAGCATGTCTGGAGATAACGTCGACGGTACTACGAACATTATCACTACCATGAGCCTAGATACACTACGTGAGGGATACAAACGTATACTGCAAACCATTTACTCGCCTCAGTACTACTATGAGCGTGTCAAGACCTTCCTGCGGGAATATTCACCGCCAAAGATACACGCATCTCTACGCTTTCAGCACATCTTGGCCTTCTTCCGGTCTATCTATCGACTCGGTATTATTGGCAAGGAGCGAGTGCAATACTGGAAGCTCTTCTTCTGGACGCTTTTTCGCCACCCTAAATTGTTCCCATTGGCTATCACCCTAGCGATCTACGGCCACCATTTTCGCAAGACCTGCGAACTTCATGTCCTTTAGAGGCTGCCTAACTTGATCTGCTAATGACCAAGAAGAGGCCTCTTACATTTCACGGAGTACTAACCCCGCTTGTCTACCGTGACGGCGGGATTGACCTTATCGACCAGAGACAACTTCCATCGAAGCTGGTCATCCTCAGGATCACTGATTACCTAAACTTGGCGGACGCAATCCGGGAGATGAAGGTGCGTGGTGCACCAGCGATCGGGATTGCAGCAGCTTATGGAATAGTGCTGGGAATGCGGGAAGAAGTCAAAGGAAGAGACCTTGTGGACCGCTTTGCGCAAGTCAGTGCAGAGCTCCGAGGGACGCGGCCAACAGCGGTGAACCTCTCCTGGGCGATTGCTCGTCTAGAAAGGATCTTTCAGCGACACAAGAATGATCGTCCGGCTAGCCTAACAGAGGCCCTCCTTACGGAGGCCAGGCGGATCCATGAGGAAGATGTAAAGGGCAACCAGCGCATAGGAAAGCATGGGTCTACGATTCTTCCTCAGGACGCGCGAGTCCTCACCATGTGTAACGCTGGCTCCCTAGCTACCGGTGGCTACGGTACTGCCCTTGGGGTGGTCCGGGCGGCCTGGAAGCAGGGTAAACTCAGCATGGTCTACGCCTGTGAAACACGTCCCTTGTTCCAAGGCAGCCGACTTACCGCCTGGGAGCTCAGTCAGGAAGGGATCCCATTCCAGTTGATCGTAGATTCGGCAGCGGGATACCTCATGGCGAAAGGGAGAATAGATGCGATTCTGGTCGGAGCAGACTGCATAACGCAAAACGGCGATGTGGCGAACAAGATCGGAACTTACACCCTCGCGGTCCTGGGAGACCACCACAGGATTCCCCTATATGTTGCTGCTCCCACCTCGACCATTGACGCAAGCCTTGGAACGGGGGATGAAATTCCGATTGAGGAACGCGATGGAGAAGAAGTGCGTGCGGCTTTTGGAGTACAATTTGCTGCCCAGGGCACGCGGGTGTGGAACCCGGCCTTCGATGTGACACCGGCGAGGCTCGTTTCTGCTATCATCACTGAGAGAGGGGTGCTGCGGCCGCCCTACCATATGGGAACTGAGAACTAGGTGGAGGTTATTCGGGCAGCTATTTTGTCCAACGTAAGAACCAATAGGAACTCCGGCGATAATTACAGATGGCTTTTTGTCGTAAGGCGGTAGCTGATGGAAGTATGTGAGGGTACTTTGCTTGTCCAGAGCAAGATGGTTCAGTCTAACGGTGGCCACTGCTGTGGTTAGCGTTAGAGGCGCGCTGCTTTTGCTGTATCCGCGTAAGCGGGTGGCGCGAACTGCCCAGAGAATGGCCAACTTGGGCCTTGTTCGCGGGAGCTCAGGCAACGTATCCTTGCGGATAGGAGAACGGATTCTCATCACCGCGAGTGCAATTCCCTACAAAGACTTGACAGCCAGGCAAGTGATAGAGATTGACTACAAAGGGGAGAGGTACTCCGGTAGTGGCAGCCCATCCTCTGAGTGGCGGATGCACACGGCAATCTACCGTGCACGAAAGGACATCCAGGCGATTGTACATACACACTCACCATTTGCCACCGCAGCCGCGATAAGTCTCACCGAGCTTTCCATGGAAAACGATGAGGGAAAGCTCCTCTTCGGAGACACAATTCCAGTTGCTAGACACAAACCAGCTGGCAGTTGGGAACTCGCTGACGCAGCGGTCGATGCCCTGAGCGATGGAAAGGCCGTTCTACTTGCTTGCCACGGTGTGGTAGCGGTGGGCTCCAGGCTCGAGGAGGCACTGGCCCTGGCTCAAAAGATAGAAGAGATGGCACAGCTGTCCTTTCTGAGCCGGCAGACGAGAAATTCTGTAGCAGGTAATTAGCCGAAGCTGTACCTCTTCGTTTTCTCGCCAAGCCACCAAGACCGCAGAGAAAACACAGAAATATGGGTCTTAAGCACAGATATCTTACCGTAGAGAGATGAAAGAGAATTGTGGATCATAAAACATGAGAATGGTCAATCGCTAGTAGATGATCTTGAATGCCAATCGGCAAGAAGAGCTACCCATCCGTACTCGATACTAGTAGGAATCTGCCCTTGAACTGACGCATCCACTCGTTAAGCCCGCCAAGGAGACTCCCTACCCCATGGAAACCGGCCTGTTGGAGAATGTGCACAGCTTGCCCGCTCAATGATTCGTCCTCATCGTAGAGGACGATCAACGCCTCGCGTGGAAGCCTACTTATCCAGCTGGCTAATTCCGCGTAGGGGATATTGATCGCGCCAATCAAGTGGCTGGCAGCATAGTCCTCCGGATCTCGCAGGTCTACTAATAGATAGAACCAATTTCTCAGATCTCCGGCGGCAATACAATAGGACCCAGCAGGCTCAACCGATCCCCTGATCTGCAATGTCTGTTCGGGAGAATTGGGATCGTTTGACGTAATGTAGATGATCTTATTGATGTTTCCCTCAAGCCCTGCTGTATCTACCATTACCTCTAGCTTGGTGGACTCTCCTGGAGCGAGGCAAGCTTTGGAGAGGATTGTGGTACTGCACCCACAAGTTGCGTGCACACGCTCTATCAACAAGGGCTCATCCCCCGAATTTGTCAACGTAAACATGTGGATGACAGCAATCCCCGCGACTACACCCTCGAACTCGTAGATTGTGTTATCAATACTGATCTTGGGTATAGCAGTCGCACAAAGCCCCAAGGTAAAAATAAGTGCCAGAAAGAAGAATCCCGCTCTCATTTAGTCCTCCTTCCTACCCGCCACACCCACATCCACTACTTGACGGAAGGGTTGCCTCTGAATCCTCTACTAGAATCCGGAGTGTGTCGCTTGTGGTTGCACTTTCTCCCTGATTATCAATCACAGTGAGGGTAATGGTGTAGGATCCTTGCTCGCTGAACCTGTGACGGCAGACCGCAACTGTTGATATGGTAGTCTTCCTATCACTAAAGTCCCAGCAATACAGCACTATTTCTCCATCTGAATCGTAGGCTCCAAGTGCGGTGAGCTTGATCAGTTCCCCCACCTTGCTAGACCAGATTGGTAGCCGGATGTTCGCGACCGGAGGGACATTTGGGGCAAGTCCTACTACGTCGTCAAACTCACAATAACGTGCTTCAAACCACAATTTCTCCATATCGTCGGTGTAGTATGGGATGTAGCCAAGGTTCTGCTGGCTATGATCAGGCTCGGGTGATGCCTCAACAGGAATCCAGACAGTTCGATCTTGGATAAGGATTCCAGCCAAGACCCAGCTATGCTCGCCGTTGGGCCAGTTGTCTTGGTAAGCAATCCGTACTTCATACCCTAGATTGGCAAGCGTTCCCGCTGTATAGGTGGAGAAGTCTTGGCTTAGCCAGTCCTCTGCCCCGAAATAGCGTCTTGAGGCCAGTTGGTAGTCATTCAATATCTGCTTAAGATCCGTGATTCCTTGCGAGAGCGCCACAACCTCTGGATCCGAGCAGGCAGTTGCATTCGGCTGGAGGACCTGTAGCGATTCACCACCAATAGCAGACACCACAAGAAAGAGAACAAGAGCAACAAACACTGACACCTGTTTCATCACGTATTTCACACCTCCGGTTAACTTCCCTAAAGATACTCGATCGTCGGGAAAGATCAAGAAGAAAACGAGATAGTCAAAAAGATGGTCCAGTGTCGATAGACGGTGATAGGTGATCAGTGATGGGTAACGAGTGAAAGGCAAGTAACTGACAAACAATGACTGACCACTGACAACTGTGATGAGTAATGAGAGTGAAGATAGTCGGAAGCCGGGAGTCAATTGGGTTCGTAGAGTTCGTTGGGTTCGTAGAGTTCGTTGGGTTCGTAGAGTTCGTTGAGTGAGTAGGAAGCTCGAGCTGAAGGCTGACTGCTGATAGCTGAAGGCTGAAAGCTTCTTCTCTTCCTGACAACTAATACTTGATACCTGCGTTAATCCGTGGTTAGTACTTGCTATAGAACTCCCAAAGTGCTAGTGTACTATTGTTAAGATTAGATCACGAAGGACGATGATTGCGTGAAATTGTTGCTTGAACGTTTCCCCAAGGATTTCATGTTCCAGCTCTCCAAAGACCAGTTCGAGATCTTGAAGTCACAATCTGTGACCTCAAGTTGGGGCGGCGGAAGAACTCCTACTAAGGACGGACCTGTGAGGGTGAGATCACAACAAATTATTAGAGAGGTTGAGGCTCCGGAGCGAAGCGCCTGCTCAAGAACATGTTTTGATGCTGCAATAAGAGACATGGCCCCACTCTTTCCTGTGGGAAAGACGATCCATGAGAACCTGGAGGCGCTGTGATATGTCGAGTGAGAAACTGACATTCAGGATGGTTGTAGATTCCATCCAACAGATTCACAACCAACTTGCCGGGCAAGCAGCCAAAGCAGTGAATATCAGCCTGACCCTGCGCAACTGGCTAATTGGCATGTATATATCCGAGTTCGAACTCCGGGGAGCAGATCGAGCTACCTACGGAGAGAAACTACTGTTCGAACTGGCGAGACAGCTTACTGGGCTTAAGATCAGCAACTGCAATAGACGTCAGCTTTACCGTTATCTCCGGTTTCATCGCGCATATCCCGCAATTGTGGGCACACTGTCCGCGCAATTGCAGTCACTTATTCCATTTGGTCTGCAGGTCGAGAAGAAAGCGGGTACAGCGTCCCCACAATTACGGATAGCTCCGGGAAAACTACTGGACTCGCTTTCCTACAGCCATTTTGAATTGCTGATGGACATCGACGAGCCACTCAAGCGCACCTTCTACGAAATCGAGTCCATCCGCGGCAATTGGTCAGTACGTGAACTCAAACGCCAGATCGCCAGCCTGTATTACGAGCGTTCCGGCTTATCTAAAAACAAGGAAAAACTTGCGAAACTGGCACAATCAGGAGCGGAAACAGTCATCCCTGCGCTGTCAATCCGTGATCCGTATGTGCTCGAGTTCCTGGGGTTGAAATCCAGAGAGGTGATGCGCGAGTCCGATCTGGAGGACGCCTTGCTGGACAAACTGCAGGACTTCCTACTGGAGCTTGGCTATGGCTAAGGCGACAACCCACCCATCGGTCTGCTGCTCTGCACGCAGAAAGACCACGCACTGGTCGAGTACGCCCTCGCCGGTATGGACAACCATCTCTTCGTCTCCAAATACCAACTCGAACTCCCGAAGAAAGAACACATCCAACGCTTCCTCGAAGAGCAACTGGAAGCGGAGCTGGAAAGGGCGGACAAGGAAGTAAATGAATGACTGCGCCGAAGGAGATCAACAGACTCATCAACCGGTTCCAAGAGAACCGCGATGTCTATTGCTCTAGCGAGTATAGCGAGGCGCAGGCGTGCGTTCTCCTCCTGCACCGCAAGACCGATTACTATCCCGGCCTGTACTCGATCATCGTCTATCCGCATGCATATTTCGCCCGCCAGCTCAAACGAGACGCCGCAGGGATCATGACCGAGGCGGTGCAGCCCCGTGTGGGGGAGTCCTGGAAACGGGGTGCTATTATTCTCTCATGGGACGATGTTCTATCCGGAGCGGCGGACATCCACGATGGTCACAACGTCGTATTCCACGAGTTTGCCCATCAACTCGACGCTGAGGATGGGGAAACCGATGGCGCGCCGATCCTTCCTCACCGTTCTCAGTACGTTGCCTGGGCGCGGATCTTGGGGCAGGAGTACGAGCGGTTACAGCGAGAGGTCGGCTGCGGAGAAGAGACCCTGCTCGACCGGTACGGGGCAACCAATCCGGCCGAGTTCTTTGCCGTGGCAACTGAGTTCTTCTTCGAGAAGCCACTGCAGCTGAAGGAAAGGATTCCTCAGCTCTACGACGAGTTGAGTCTCTACTACAAACAGGATCCCGCCACCCTTGACAGGTACGTTTAAGCTTTTCCGCGCGCTTTCAGAGATGTTCGCGGAACTTCCGACGACTATTCAGTCCGTGGCCTCGGCTACTCCGGCATCAACTGATCAGAAGTGACGAGCGGAATCGCCTGGATCCTGCTACTGGACCACAGGACACGAATACTCCCTGTTGCTCGACCGAAATATTGAGAGTAAAAGTCTGACCCCAAGGCCTCTAGGCCTCTTATCTTCGCCGTAAGGGAGAGGGAAATCCCACTTAAGATCAGGCTGAAACACACGGCGATAAGCTGGATCACGATCACCCCGACCGGCCGCGCGCTACCACTGCTCCGCTGATTGACATCGGACAAATCGCCCCAAACCAGTCACCGCCTCCGTCCGCCGGCCTCCCAACCGCGGTTATGCGCCACATCGATCGGATCGTCAACCTTGTCGCGCACAAGGACCTTGTGCAACGGCGGATCCTCGCGTTCCTTGTGGGGCACGCCCCGCTCTCCTACTCAGTCGGACAGATCGCAGCATGGACCGACTGTGCCCGCGGGGTGATCGAGAACTCCCCGCCCCGTGACCTCCTCGAGATGCGGCTGATCATGCAGGAGTCGCGCACGGACAGGGTGCACTACCAAAGGCAACCTGAAAGGATTCGTCGCCGGCGAATTCGCCCCCTACCAGCCGGACATCGGCCCGCAGGAACTTCACCTCATCGCCCGCGTGCTGCATTGACCGGCTGGTCACGCTAATGGATGGGACTGACCAGCTTGCTCAGCAACCTGTGTAACCACAAAGCAGTCTTAGATTTCGATCACAGTCCCTGCCTTGACGGGGACGAACGCCGCACTAAACGTATGAGCGAGGACTTCAATCGCTCGATCTCCAGTGCAGTGACACGGCGCAACCCGGTTCACCCCCAGCTTTTGCAATTCCTCAGCGATCTTCTTCACCTGGGCGTTAGACTTAGCATACAGGTGAAACCCGCCAACCACCAGGGAAAGCGACTTTTGGGCAAGCGCGGACGCCCGCTGGGCGATGTTCACAATCCCGGGATGAGCGCACCCGGTAATGAGGACCAGGCCGTCCTTGCCGTCCACGATCAACGATTGCTCCTTGATCTCGTCCCCAAGCTCGCCCGTGGACCGGAACCCAGGAGAGAACTCGACTGCCTCGTTCAGCGGGAGCGGGATCGCCTTCGCGTTTTCGATCCGCTGGCGGAACTTCGGCGAGAACGAGCCCGGATAGACCACGGTCAAACCCGCGTGCAGCGCGGAGAACCCCCATCCAGGATAGAGGTCAGCCTGTGCCAACCGGTTGTCGTAGACGATCGTTATTTTGCTCATCTAAGCCTCCTTTACCGCGTAGTAGAGCGTCCCCTTGTGAACACGTCGCCCAATCCTCTCGGATTCGGCCAGCCGGGCTAAGTACTTTCCTACCTCCGCAGGGTTGATTCCAAGCGAATCGGTAAGGTCGGTAATGGTGCATGGGCGCACCGCGAGGATGCGCAGGATCTCTGCGGAGATCTCCCCCTCACGCAGGAGCTTCGACTGCGATTTCGTCCTCCTCGGCACTACCACGATTGGAATCCCAGGGAGGACAGCCTCCATACGGCTGCAGATCTCATCCAGCTTTTCTTCAGGAACGGGATCGACCGGCTCCTCTGGCGGACGCACACAGGTGTTCAGGTTTACCTCGTGTGGGTGAATCATGCGGATCTTCTCGATGATTCCAGCGATTGCGTCTTCGGTTGCGTTCGACCCATACTTCTCCGATTGGAGGAGCATCACCTCGAGCCAGATCGGCACCTTACACGCGACCTTTCTAATTAGCTCCGCGATCGTGTCGATCTCGAACCCGTACGCCGGCCGGTTGATGCCAATAAACGTTTTCTGATCGCCAGCGTCGAGTGTGGGCAAGACAAGGTCACAACTGGCTGCAGCGTCAAACACATTGGGCCGAGTGAGCAGGGATGAATTGGTGATGAGGGCAATCGGAGTTTGTGTGAACTTGCGGATCTTCTCCACCGTCTCCCCTAGCCTTGGATTAAGCGTCGGTTCGCCCGAGCCAGAGAACGTGACATAATCGATGTGCGCGTACTTCTGCAGCGCCTCCTTCACCCCGTCTGCGATCTCGTGTGGGGTGGGAAACGGCTCCTTTACCTCCTCGGGACCGTGCACCTTGTATCGCTTCTTCCCGAGCTGGCAGTAGACGCAGTCAAACGTACAAATAAGCCGTGGGATCGGATCGATCCCCAGCGACATCCCCAGCCGCCGTGACGGCACAGGGCCATAGACTATTCCCATTATTCCTCCTTTTGCAGATCGCAGTACTGCAATTGTGTGTTCACTTGTAGTCCCTTTCGCCGAAGATCTTCGTACCGATACGGACCATGTTCGCGCCTTCCTCGATCGCGATCTCGTAGGTATTGCTCATCCCCATTGAGAGGTAGCGCATCTCGACGTTCTTAATCCCCAATTTGCTCAGTTGATCGAACAAACGCTTCGTCTCCTGAAAATAGGGGCATGCTAGCTCCGGGTCGCCGAATCGTGGGCCCATGGTCATTAGACCTTGCACCTGCATGCGCTGAAGTTGAGAAAGATCACGTAGCTTCTCCGCTTCCTCGGGCAGCACCCCGGACTTCTGGGGCTCATGCCCGGAATTCACCTCCACTAGAACTGGCATCATCTTGCCCAGTTTTTCGCATTCACGGTCTATTTGCATCCCGAGTTTGAGGGAATCGACAGTCTCGATCATGTCGAAGATCGGCACTGCCTTTTTCACCTTGTTCTTTTAGCACTACTGTCCCGATCTCTGACCCGGCCTCCCGGGCGATCACTGGGCACTTCACCTTGAACAGAAAGAAAATCGGCCCAGGGACGTCAGACAGTCCCTCAAAGTTCCCTTGCCCCTTAGAAATGATGAGTCCCGCAGATTGAAACGCCGCCATAAATTCGGGGGAACAGTCCACAAGCCGGGTGCCAGGGGCGTCGGACCCGTTCGTCATTACACTGGCCACCTTGTCTAATCCAACATAACGCGCGTCAGCCAGGGTGGCATCGTTGATGGTTGGCTCACCGCGGGTGACGAACGTGACTTTCTTGCCACGCTGCACAAGCTTTTCGATCAGGATCTTATCGCACACGATCTCCCCAGTGTTGTCTCCTAAGTAGAGGATCTTTCGCACTTCGGCCAGTTTCTCCTTGAACGCGCGGTACTGCGCTTGATCGAGTGGGTTCTGTAACGCCTGCGTGAATGAATCATTCACTATCTGCTCGATTGAGCGGTTGTAGTCCAGCGTCAGTTTGGGGCCAAAGTCGATGATGTTTCCCGCCCCGGCGATTTTGAGCGCGGTAAGGAACGGATCTTCTGAGCTTTGCACTTGGGATTTCAACGAGGTATAGAGCTTGAGGCCAAGGTCATTGGATTCTTTCTTCACCTCTTTGTATGGATCGGCGACCCCGGTTACCTCCCGCACCAGGCGGTGAACGAGCTGTCCGATGTCGATCGGGGTAGAGTCCAGCGGAACAGTGGGGAGCAGCTCGGCCACTCGATCGAGGACCTCTCTCTGCAGTGCGGGATCATTGGTCGCCATCCGCGCCGCCTCGAGCGCTTGCCGCATGAAACACGGGAAACAATCCAGATAGACTTTCACCTTTACCCTCCACAAAGAATAATGATACGAAGCACAAGACCGGAAAGCACAAGGCTGGCAGCTAGTGTCGTTATTGTAAGCATAATGGTCCACTGCCAACCGAGTTCCTTCGCGATCATCCCGAACGCCACTACACATGGAACCTGGAACGTGGATGCCACACCGAAGGTGAATAGCTGAACGGGTGTCATCACGGAAGAAAGGTTGGTTGTTCCGAACACTGACGAAAGCATCGCCGGTGTGAGGTCCTTCTGGAGAAATCCGTAAACAAGGGGCGTGATCGCCTCCTTAGGAAGCCGGAGCCAGCCAACCGTAATGAACCGCAGCGGATCGAACAGCACTCCCTCCAGACCGAAGGACTTAAGTAATCCATAGGATGCTCCACCGATAATCAACAGGGGGATCACGACGTACACAAACTCCCGCATCCGCAGCCAGCTCTTCAGTACCACCCCGCGCAGGATCGGCTGACGGTACGGGGGAAGCTCAAGGAGGAGAGGAGAAGGAGAAAAGGGACTCCTTTTAAATAGAAGCCCTATACCGATCATGAGGACCAACGCGATCACATATATTCCCAACGCCGATAAAATACCGG
>Ga0208325_1000359_pt1 | contig 12378 bp, 19 predicted proteins | sample PL_2010_330m_FD_185486 | JGI IMG/M metagenome (GOLD analysis project Ga0208325, IMG submission 185486) | Freshwater microbial communities from Powell Lake, British Columbia, Canada to study Microbial Dark Matter (Phase II) - PL_2010_330m... | ecosystem: Environmental > Aquatic > Freshwater >...
CCTGCAGACACTGGAGCTGCTGTCCGATCTATTATATCGAAGTGAAAAGTAATTGGTTTATTGTTGGTTTAATATTGGATTATGGTTGGTTTGTTGAAAAAGGTAAGCCCGGACACAGCGCCAGGAACGGAAAGAGCGTAAAGAGAGTGAGTGAACAGCGAATATATTTAGACGAAACAGATAGAGTAAAAGAGTATTTTCGTAGAGTGGAATGTCTTGGTCTGAGTGGAGCGACTTTCTTTCCTATCTGGAGCGGAATCGAAGAACAGACAATGACATCTCCTTAGGAAATATGATATAATATAAAAGAGGATAAATATATTTGCGTGAACTCTCTCTCCCGTGTTTTAAGAGAGTGACCGACGAATGACGAAATGAAACAAGAGCGGTATCGGAGCGGAGCGAACGATTGAGCGAAGATGTGAATGAGGAAATGAGGCGGTCTCTCTCACGGTAGCGAATGGAGGGAATGGCGTGTTGTGATCCGGGCTGGAATATATGTTGGGGATTGATTAATCTTTGCCGTTTTGTTTCTTGAGAAACGTATACATTTCTTTCATGGTGAGTTCGAGCTTATGAAGAGTTGGATTAATTTTAATTAAGAGAAAACAAGATACAAAAACGGGAAAGCCTACTTCTTTAATAAAGTCTGTAATCTCAAGAAACATAATAACTCCAATAAATTATGAATAAAGATACGTGAACAACAAATAAAAAGAAAACGTTTTATAATATGTTGAAATGTAAATACAATTTTAGTTTGTAGTTTTGCAGTAAAATTAAAAGTAATTGGTTTATTGTTGGTTGAATGTTGGATTATGTTTGGTTTATTGAAAGCGGTAAGCGAGAACAAAGCGGCCGGGAAGAAGTGAGTATTGTAGTGAATTCATTTTATGTTTTTGTAAAATATAAATTCAATTTCAATTTCTAAGTTTTGTAATTTCAATTTCTAATTTTGCAGCAAAATCGAAAGTAAATGTAAAGTGTTTTGTAAAGTATAAATGTTTTATGTTCGAGTTATTATTATGTATGAGTTGTGTTCGTGTTGTGTTTGTATTGTGTTGTTGTTGTTCTGTTTCATTTTGGTTTCATTACATTTTCATTTCAATTTCTTTTTCTTTTTATAAATAATTCGCGGATATGCGATAGGAAATTAAATTAAATGACTGGAAACAGCACTAAAAGGAGATTCGAGACCGTCATTATTGGAAAATTTGGCCTTGATATTTACGTAGGTGTAGTATTGGATTTGATAATTAACAACAGTTTGAGGAGAGGAATTGGCAGGATAGGAAGCGTAAGAAGAAAAGAAACTATATGAATTTGATGGAGAACCGTAGGATAAATTAATAAATAATCTAAAAGTAAAAATAGGATCAACGAGAGGGGACCAGGAAACAACAAAACGTGTAGAGGGTTTATCAACACTTAAAATGTTTAAAACGGGAGCAGAAGGAGGAGAAGAAGAAGGAGAAATTTCAGTAATGGGGGAAAAGGTGGTTTTATCGGCAGTGTTAGCGGAAATATTGACTTTGGTCATAACGTTAATACCGGACTTATAAGAGGGATTAAGAGAAACAAAGTCATCAAAAGTTTGTTTGTAGTAAGGATCGAGACTTTCGTAAGTAGTAGTAGATAATTTTAAGAGTCTTGATGTAAAAGTATTTTTTTTAAAAAGATCATGATTTGTGGTGTGTTTTTGACGCATTAAAACGGTATTATTTCGAGTGTAGACGGTAGAGCCTTTATAATTTCGATTGAGTACATTTGCACCAGGTGAAACGATTAATTTGGCCATAATAATCTAAGGGTAAAGCGTCATAGTACAAACATCGCGAATTGAATCAAAGGGAACAGAATCAGCACCAACAACAGTAATTTTAGAAACGTAAGAAAGAGAAGACAAAGAACGGGTAATTAAGCGGAGGTTTCCGGTATCTGTGATATAAATATTATCGGAATCAATAGCGATTCCCCAGGGAGAATCAAAGTTGTCATTTCCAGATCCGGATGATCCTGCCTCTGCAACAAAAGAAAAGTCGCTAATTAGATGTTTTTTAATACGGTCGTTGCCTTGGTCAACGATGTAAAGATAAGTTCCATCGGTGGTAATACCAACCGGAGTATCAAAATTTAAATCACCGGTGCCTGTAGTACCAAAGTTTTCCAATTGTTCAAAAGTGGAACAAGTATATTTACAAATACGATCATTAAGTGAGTCGGATATATAAAGATATCCACCATAAATACATATACCTTTTGGTTCATTAAAATATTTATCACCGGAACCAAAAGAGCCAATTTCGGCAACGAAGGAAAGGTCAGATTTAAGATGTTTTTTAATACGGTTGTTGCCAGAGTCGCAAATGTAAATATATGTTTCATCGCAACAAATATCTTGAGGATTGTCAAAGTTATTATCGCCAGTGCCAAGAGAACCCAAACTAGAAATGTAAGAACAGTCATCTTTGTAAAATTTAAAAACTTTATTGACGTCACAATTAAGGGAAAAGAGGTAATCTTCATCAGTACATAATCCGGAAGGTTTATCAACAGAACCTCCAGGGTCGTCAAAAGGACCAATGTGACGAATCCAGGAAAGACCGGGAATAGAATATTTGTAAAGAAGGTTTCTAGTAAAGTCTGTTACGTAAAGAAATGGAGGGTATGAGTAAGCGTAACTTTTTAACGCTGTAACTCTCTCTGAATAAGAGGAGAAAACGCCATTTTGAAAAATGGACCGTCCACGGAATCTAAAAACCTGGGCATCTGGGTATTGGCAAACGTCGAAATAACAGCGATTGTAAGAAGCGGGTACAGTAACGCCAGATCGCCACTTGGGTGATTTCCAATTGGAGTAACCTGTCTGAACCGCAGAAAAAGCGGTAACGAAAGTAGTAACAGCAGCCGGGGAAGCCCAATTAAAAATGAAGCGGTCTTTTGTTCGAGAATACCTGGCAGAAACGTAAACGGGAGTATCGGGTTTATCGTAGAGTTGAGGGGCGGTAACGTTAAGAGGTAGGCTAGGATGCTGGGTAGCTAAGAGTGCAACGTTTAATTTGATAAATGCGTCAAAACCGGACATGACAGAAGAAGCGAGATCGGCGAAGTCTTCCCAAGCGTCTTGTTGGTTACTGGTGAGTCCGTAAAAACAACCGGACAATGAAGAAAAAACTCCCATAGCAAAAGAGCGGTACTCGCTAATGTACGGAGATCCCTGGGGAGTTCGGCGCAATACCTGAACTCCCTTCCAATCCTGGAAAGTTGAGCCGTTGTAGGTTCCTTTAATAGCCGATAATAAGGCGCTAAGAATTAATTTTGCCATAATAAAATACGAGAAAGTTTAGAAGTTTGGAAAAATCTTTCGGATTCTCTGAATGAGTGAAATTAAAAATGACGTAGCTTCTTCAGGTGTGATTTTACCGTCTTCGTATGCTTTCATAAATTCGTCAATAAGACCTTTAATCTCAAAGAGTAAAAGGTCGAGTTTGTCAAAAAGAGAAGTGATTTTTTTAAGTTTTTTAAACATAATAAAAACTCCCAATGTTTAAGGTTGAGTGTATGAAATAACGTGCGTAAATGGGGATTTTCTCCCCCAGGTATCGATGCTGTGAAGTTTAAAGAATAAACGAGTATTAGAGGGCCAGTCGCTATTAAAAACGATAGCGCCGACATCTGACCGGACAGTTTCGATAAATCTAAATGAGGGTCGGTATCCGACAGTAGGGCAAAGTCCATGATCCGGATGAATGAGACAAAAACCTTTATGTAGTCGATAGTTGGCGGAAATGTAGTTATCGGAATTGAGCGGAGATAACCAGGAAAGGCAAAAAGAAGTTGGTGACATTAAAAAAACGCAAAAGTTTTTAGGAAAAGTCGGTGTAGATGGAAATTGAGGCGGATATTGACGTAACGTTAAGCAGGAATGAGAGGCATTTAAAAGGTTACAATTCAACGAAATAAACATTTGATGACCGAAAGCCTTAGCGTGTTTTCCCGATGCGTGGCCATCCCACAACTGCTTGTAAGAATCCGGTAAACCCGTCCAGAGTTTAGCCACTGTGCAAAAATTAGCCTTTAACTGTAATTGACGATAGGTATTAGGTTGAGTGACGGAAACGGGAGCCGTTTTAATGTAGCGAACGGTCCCGGATTTGGAGTAAATAGTATCTCCCAATTTTCCCATAACGGAATTAACGAGAGCAGAATATTGAATCTTTGCCAAAATTATCCATTAAAATTAATTGACTTAGCCTGAGAAACGTATTCCGTTAAACGGGCAATAAAATTATGGTAATAATGCTCACGGGGTAAAATTTCCATACATTGCTGCAGATAAACGATACAAATATCAAGATAACGGAGTCCAAGTTCTTTATGAGCCAGGAAAAACTCAGGGTCGAGTTTAATAACGTGTTTTAAATAATCAAGTCCCATCTGCTGATTGCCGTTTTCAAAATAATGGAAAGAAAGGTGAAAATAAACGGAAGGATCATTGGGATTGTGTTTTAACTCCTTTTTCAAGATATCGAGATAAAGATTTGATTTAACCTTTTTGGAATCTTTGGATTTTAGAAAGCCGGAATGGCGAATTGGTACAGGAGCCGGAATAATATCAAGATGATTTTCTTTTACAGAATCAGAAATAGATTCGTGAATAGGGTGGGTAAAGTAAACCTTATCGCTTTTTTTGATCAGGCGAACATTATCAGAAAACAAGATCGATCCGTCCGGCTGGTAATTCCAGACGACAAAAAGATAACCGTCAACGTCTCTGAGAATCATCTGAGTAAAATACGTAAAGTCTTTGTATTCAATGATTTCATCGGTATCGAGAAAGAAAACCCAACGAGAATTAGATTGAGCCATGAGGTAATTCCGGAGGTCAGAGAAATCCCCTTTAAATGGTTTGTGAAAATAATTAGCCTTAAACGAAGCGCAAACATTTTTAATCAAGTTACTTTTACCGGTGTGCAGGATGTTGATTTCATTGAAAAAAGAATAGTGTTGGTAAAGACAATTAAATAGCGCCGGAACATCGTCGTTACAAAGAATACAAAGGGCGATGTTGTTATCAGGTGAATATTTCGTTAAGAGAACTTCGGAGGTGGTAAGGTGTTTATAGCCAAAAGGGCCAACTTCAGGTTGAAAAGGGTCGTTATCCATTTTACTGTAAAAATCAGATTTATCAGACCTGATGACCTCGTTAATGTATCCGTAGTGCAAGATAGGCATTGAAATGTGTCGAGTGTTATATGGAGAAAAAGAGGGACTGTGTGAACAGTGTAAACCTTTTTTACCAAAAATATCAATGTTTTGATTTTGAAATAAACGGTAGAGGCGAATACCCTGTAAATTAGACCAGGGATAATCCTGGCGAATGTAATCAGTTCCCTCAAAAAATGTAAAGACGTTCATACTGTAAGCAAGAATGTCCGGATTTGCCGGATGCATTAATTTCTGAAAGAAATGTTGATCAAAAGAATCGGGAATTCTTTCGTCGAGATCGAGAGACAATGCCCAATCATAACCCAATTCGAAAGCCTTAGATAAAAGATACTGGCGATCTCTGGCCTCATTAAAGTCAGGAAAAAAGGTATGAAATTTAATGACATCCGGATATTGAGAAAACAACATACCTGTATCATCAGTTGAGCCATTATCTAATGCGATAATTGAGTCACAAAACTTTTTAACATTCTCAATGTAATAAGGCAACTGATCAGCGCCGTTCTTAACGCGAAGAGTGACGCAAAGTTTAAGGGCTTCCGGACGAGAATGTTTTTGGACGTGGAAAAGATTATTTTCGAAAAAGATTTTATTGGAGTAATCAGGGATATGAGCTAGAGTCTGTTGTCCGTGGTGAAAAACAAACGTAGCGTTATCAACAATGCATTTATAACCTTTCAAAGTGGCATTGAGAAAAAAATCATTGTCTTCGAAACCTCCGATTTTATAATTAACATCGAAAAGAACAATGTTCGGAATAATGGATTTAGGAAACATGAAACAAAATCCAGAAAGAAAGTGAGTGAAATTTGGAGGCCCGGCTTTTTCTTTTGCAAAATCATTACAGAATTTATCCATATCGGTGATAGTCTTAACGTCAACATCGGCGGATTGAATACCGGTAGCGTTATTGGAAACAGGCCCAATAAAGCAAAAAGAACTATCCTTTTTCAATTTACGGATCATCAAGAGCGTATTCATTAAACGTAAAGCCCAATTAGGACCAACGAGAGTATCATTGTTTAAAACAATCAGATATTCACCCGTAGCGGCCGTAATACCCTCATTAACAGCACGGGCAAAGCCCATATTATTTTCAAAGGTGATGATCTTTGTGTCCAGGTGCTTGATAAGGATCTGCTCGAAATAAGACTTTGTACTGTCGGATGAACCATTGTTAATCAAAACTAATTCGAAATCTTTAGTATTACGAAAAATACTGTTAAGACAGTCCTCCGTAAATGCAATGTTGTTGAAACAGGGAATGATAATTGAAAACTTTTTCATGAGTGCCTCTCTTTTGTAAAAAAATATAAAGTAAAAAATGAAATTATGAAAGAATAAAATAGAATGAGTGTAGTACAGTGGCCGGATTGTTATCTTAGGAATAATTAAAGAATAAAAGAGTTATTATTATTATATAGGTGTTGATAACTCTAAAAAACGAGCCTAAAAAGAAATAAAACAGTATATTAGGGTGTTGATAACTAGCTGATAACTCGTTGACAACTAGTTGACAAGTTGTTAATAACTCGAAGTTATCAACATTTTGGGGTATCTAAGACAGATCAAAAAAGTACAAAAACAGGGTAAAAGTAGGGTAAAGTACATTAAACCTGTAATAAAGTAATATTTTAGGGTGTTGATAAATAGTTGGTAACTAGTTGATAACTCAAAAAGTGTAGTACAAACTGTAGTACGGGAAAAATAGGGGAGTTGTAACACAGAATGAGGATTTGGTTTACATAATGTTTATTATGACTAATAAAATCTGTGCTACAAAAAATAAGTATTAAAGTAAAAAAAACCTTGACATTGTAGTACAAAACGTGATACAATAAAGTTGTGCTACAAAAACGGGAAAATAAAAGAGAAATAAAAAAATGAATGGTTACATTTATCCTGGTACTAATCCAGAAAAAGCAGATAAAGTATTATTCGAAGTTCTGGATCTGTGCAAGAAAATGAAAATAGAGGTTTATTTGATATTCGGGACACTGCTGGGGTTTTATCGTGATGGCGGATATCTGTTTAATGATAATGATATCGATATTTTTATTAAGTGTGAAAAAAAAGAACGGGAATTATTAAAGAAAGAACTGATCAAACGGAAATTCGAGATCGGGACCATACCGGGATCTCTTCCTACTATAAATATTCATACAATTAAGGATCAGATATTCATTGACATCTGGATAAAAATGAGATTGTCACTAATGAAATATTATACCGGAATAAAAGAAATTGAATATAAAGGGCGGATGGTTCCGATTCCGGAAGATGCGGAGGGATTTCTCGAGGCGTCATACGGAGAATGGAAAAAAAGAATTCCGAAGTCTGCGAATCCGTTTGGGAAGTAAACGAGAGAATATGTCGACTACAATTAAAGGGTGAACGTAATGAGTAATTACAACACAATCGAGAATTGGGATAGAAAATGGATCAAGATGAAAGAGCCTATGGAAAAGGACTGCTGGGTTAAAATACGAATGAAGACAGTAGCCTCACTTATACCTGTAAGATCAAGTGTACTAGATGTGGCGTGTGGTACAGGGTATATTGAGGACTTTGTTGATGTATCCGTAAACTATACGGGAATGGACTTCTCCAGGAAAGGGCTGAGACACGTAAAGGGAAAAAAGATATTCTGCGACGTAAGAAATGCCATTCTCCCGGTAGATAATTATGATACAATCCTATTAATGGAAATTGTCGAGCATTTGGACAATCCGGGTGCATTGATCGCAAAAGCCGGACTATCGGCGAAAAGCCAGGTAATAATCACAGTGCCCAATAATAGAATGGGGCCAGAATCGAATGTGTTTCATGTGGCGAAATATGACGTAAAAGGAATTGTAGACTTGATCAAAGCGTCGTATGAGTTCAAGAGTATAAAAGTATTAACTCCAGGAGGCAATATAATATGTCAGTGTGTGAAGTGAGAAAAAAAGCATTAATCGTACTGGTGTTAACGTATAAGTTAACAATGTGTGAAATGCCGGTAGAGCCTCGGGGAATGTGTGTAATAACCATTGAAACGAGAATAAAACAGTATGATAAACCATTTCCCGGGATGTGGTTTGAGTTTGTCGTGGATGGTAAAAAAAAAAACCTGAGAGATCAGACGGACGGCCAGGGAAAGTATACAATCATCATGAAAGAGCCATTATTTGACGGAAAAGAATTCTGGGTAGTCTTTTACGTGGGAGGTAAAATTGAGAGTACGAAAGATCGGGAAATAATGGTTATCGATTATCCCATGGAAAAAACAGTAGTGTATGAATATTAAAAAAGAGGAGAAAAGAATAATGGAAAAAGTATCAATGAATCCAAAAGGAAAATTTGCAATAATTCTGCCAACGTGGAACCGGGTAGAGTTCACAAGGATCTGTGTTAATGCGATACTGAAAAACACGGATTTTTCATTGGTGAAAAAAGTGTTCGTGTATGATAACGATTCACGGGATGGGACATGGCCGCTGGTTGCATTCTCAGGATTTCAGGCAAAGCAAGGAAAGTACAACTGTGCTAATTTCTGTTTAAATGAATTCCAGAGAGAGCCGGGAATGGGAAACGTAAAGTATGTTATCAAGATCGATAGTGATACAATAGTCAGGAATGGATGGCTGAATAAATGCGACGAGTTTCTTTCTTCAGATAAAATGATAGGCCAGTTACACATTAGAAAACAGAAAACGGGAAAAATACCAGTCGAGTGTAATGAACACGGTGGTAATTTTATTACGTTGGTGTCATTGATGAAAAAGTTTGGTCAATTCAGAGTTAATAGCAAGTATCCGGGCTGCCAAGATTACGGAATGTTTGTTGTGAAAGAAGGGTATAAGCGATATTCAATACCGGGGATATCGTACGATCTGACGAGAAAACCGGAGTTTACTGACCAGGTGGCAAAGTACAGAAAACAGGAGTGGATGCGATGAAAAATGAGCAGACGCAAAAGCAGTACTGGAATGAACGTGCAAAGGATTACAATGATCTGGAATGGGTACATGAGGATCAGTACATTAAATCGATTCTGAAACTATGCAATTTAAAAAAGAAAGATATTGTTTTAGATGTTGGAACAGGTACCGGAATAATGATGAGTGTAATATCGCCATTTGTAAAAGAAGTGCATGGCCTGGATATATCAGAAGAAATGTTGAGTAAATGTAATGTCCCAAAAAATGGGTCAGTAACTCTGTGTGATATCCGGAGAATGTATTGGCCGGATAATAAATTTGATCTGATCGTTGCAAGAATGGTATTTCATCATGTTACAGAAAATATATCATCTGCATTTCAAGAATGTTATCGCGTACTTAAACCAGGTGGGAGGATGGTAATATCGGAGGGAATACCTCCGGATGAAAAAAGTATCGATTTTTTTATTAAAGTATTCTCGATAAAAGAAAAAAGACAAATATTTCACAAGCGTAATTTGTGGGATCATCTGGTAAAAACAGGGTTTGGAAAAGTGAAGTTATCAGAATATGTAATGAAAAGAAACAGTATTTTAAAGTGGCTGGCAAGAAGTAATCTGGAAGTAAGGGACCAGATAAAAATACTGTATATGTATTTCAATGCTCCGGAAGAAGTAAAAAAAGCGTATAATATAAAAATAACGGATGGTGGTATTCTGATAGATGCAAAATATTTGAATGTAGTATGCTACAAAACATAAAAGTAAGAGGTGAAAAGTGTCACTAGGAAAAAAATTACAAGTTCGATTAACAGAAAAACAAATGAACGGAGTTCAGAAAATAGCGATATATCTAAATACGGATGTATCGTCAGTAATCAGAGCAGCGATCGACGATGCGATAGAAACGCTGAATCGATGGACCGGAATAGAAATAGACGTAGAGGAAAGCGGAGGATCCGGAAAAGATGAAAAAACAAGTTAAAAAGAGAGAGAAAAAAAGGAAAGCGAATGAAGAACTTGACGAAGTAAAAAAGTTTTACAAAATATCTCAAATTCTTCATTCAGGAAAAAAGGTAAAACTGTACCCAAGACCGATATACTGTTCACGAAGAAAAGGGCTAGAATTAGGATTAGAGAGATTTAAAAACGAAGGAAATCCGGTTCAAATTGAAGTAATGCCGTTAAAACAAGATGAACAGGCAAGGGAATTATTAAACGCAACGGAAGAAGATTTGCTGAAATATACGAGGTGAAGTAAATGACGGTTCAAGTTGATTTTAAAAGTTTCAAAAGAGGCATTCAGGCGATGAAAAAAGGTGAAGAGTTTTTTCGTCCTAAATGGTGGTCAGTTAAAATAAAAAGAATAAGGGATCCTTGGATTTGTATGTGGACTCCAATTTGGCACGAAAAGAGAGGACCGTATATTTCAGTAGGAATATTATTTATTGCTATATATAGAGGGTATTGAAAGAATGAATAATGTATAATGAATAATGTATAATGAGAGGGAGCGAGAATTATGATAACAAAGGAGTATTGTCAAAGTGTGCGGTCAAGGTGTGTAAATGAGTGCCAAAGGGTTTTATATGAATTGTGGCACGCGATAGTTATCAAAAGAAAATTTTGTCTGTCTCAGACTTATGGAGAATGGATTTCAGGCGGGGGATTGCCATTACAGGCGTTGAGAGGCGTACAAAACGGGGGTGATGCTGCAGACGTAAGAATTAGGGACCTGGAAAATAAACACAGTGTTCCGTTTGTAGGCTGTGAGATCAGGGGAAGAAGACACAGATATACTATCCACGAATGGAAAAACATCAAAGGAAAAAAGACATATTACTATAAGCTAGACATAAAACCGGAGGATATTGATTGGGAAGAGTTATTCGCAGTCTGGCCGAAATGGCATTACACGAAACCCGGATTATTTTAGAGGAGTCGCAAATGTATAGAATTATAATTGAGATAGAAAAAAAAGGTGGGGGTTGCGAGGATTTCGAAGAAACTATAAAGATAGAAAAAAAAAATATTCACGAATTGGAAAGTATAGTCGGAGATGCGATAGAGGAGTTTTTTAAAAGAGTAATTGCTAGATACAGAGAGAAAATAAATAGTGAAGCGGAAAAAGTAAGAAAAGGAAAGTAGAAATGCTGATCAATAAAAAAGTATTCAAAGCGATTAAATTGAAGTGCCTGGACTGTTCCGGAGGAAGTGCAAACAATGTAAAAGAGTGCCCTTGCAAGGACTGTACATTGTACCCGTATAGATTAGGGGAAGAACTGAATTTATTCCAGTCTAAGGGCACCGGATTTAAACGGAGTGAAGAAGAAACACCAGAAAACGAGTAACGGTGTGTAAAACAAGAGGTCGTTGTGCTATGGGCTTTAAAAACTAATTATTATGAGGATTTTTATTATGTATGAAGATTTAAAAAATTTTATAAAACGATCATTCTCTGATTTTGAGCGTGGATTTTCATGGGGCTTTTTTTACGGGTGTGTCTTTGTTGTTTTAATTCTTATTTTTATAGCAGCTAGTTAGTATGCCGATAAATTAAAAAAAATGTCCAAAAAATTAGAAAAAAACAGGAGAATTATTTTAATGACTAAAAAAAGTGAAAAACAGATTCATTTCAAGAAACTTTCAAGCGAAGAATTAAAATCTGGTATGAATAGTATTTTTAATGCTATGAGTGAAAGTAAGGGGAAAGAAGCCAGGGAGGATCCTCTGTTTAAATATTTTGAGAATAATAAAGAATGGTTTGGTAATCCCGAAGATTTTTACACAATGATTATTTATAAATTTAATAATATTATTGAAGAAATGGTCAAAGGTGTTTATAAGTGCGATTCCGGTATTATATACAGTATTTTTAAGAATTGGGATTTTTATTGTACGTCCGTTACAAACCTTTGCGCAAAACTGTATGGATTTAGTTGCTCTGCAGATAAAGGTCGATTTATTGTTAATTCGACCCTTTATCAAGCAGTATCGGGGGAATTGCCTGTTTTTAATCCTAAACCTGAAAACTACCATCATCCTATGACCGGAACTCCCCAGGAGTGGATAGATTTTGTTTACTCTCTGTATTCTTTACACAACGGCAATCCTAAAAAATATTTCATTGCTTTCAAAGCATTGATCGATTCGTCAAAATAAAAGAGTAATAAGTCTGAGTGGTTTATTATAGGGTTAAAAAAATAGCCGGTATTAACCGGCTATTT
>Ga0208325_1000360_pt1 | contig 12364 bp, 5 predicted proteins | sample PL_2010_330m_FD_185486 | JGI IMG/M metagenome (GOLD analysis project Ga0208325, IMG submission 185486) | Freshwater microbial communities from Powell Lake, British Columbia, Canada to study Microbial Dark Matter (Phase II) - PL_2010_330m... | ecosystem: Environmental > Aquatic > Freshwater > Lake...
GAATATGTTCAGGAAAACGCCGGAGTCGGAACTGAATTTGACGCTTCCGCGGGCGTAGTAAAACTCACCGACGGCATAGATTCGCATACGGTATTTTTAAACCATATGGAGGCTGCGGTATTAAACACGGACTCTTCGGATTCAGCGCATACGATTACACCTGTCGGCGATGTTTTTTGGAATGCTACTTATAAATTCGGCGAAAAATCAGGTTATTTTGAAGGAAGCGGGGATTATCTGACGGTTACTGCCGACAGTGATTTTGCTTTCGCGGCCGGCGACTTCACAATCGACCTTTGGGTAAAAACAAGCGGTATAGCCGCGGACGGAACGATATTATCTTATTTAAAAGACAACGACAAGAATTTCGGCTGGGGCTTTTTAAGAGACACCACTGACGACGAAGATTTCTATTTCTATATAGGTAACGGAACAGGCAATAAATCCGTCCAGATAACCTCAGCCAACACTGAATGGACCGACGCCTGGCAGCACGTGGCAATAGTAAAAAGCGGCACAACTCTTACTTCGTATTTAGACGGAGTCCAGAAATATCAGACAACAGGCGTTTCCGACACAATAGATGTTACCGGGGTTACCACGCTGAATATAGGTAAAGTAGTATACAACAGCACCAGTAACTATTTTACCGGCTATATGGATGAGCTTAGGATAACCAAAGGTGTAGCCCGCTGGCAAGCGGCGTTTACGCCGCCCACAGCCGCTTACACAGCCGGCCTTTATACGCCCGGCGAATATTATGTAACCACAAATATCGGTTCTCAGATGGACGCGTCCAGCTGGGTGAATATAACAAGTGTGGATGTGACAGAAACAACTCCGGCAAACACTTCGACAAAATATTTAGTTAGTTTCGACGGCCGAAGCACCTGGAAATACTGGTCAGGTTCGGCATGGACAACTTTGAGCCTCGCGAACCTCCAGACAGAGGGGATGCCGAAAGCATCGCTTGAAGCCATAACCTGCGCTCAGTGGGAAGCCTCCGGCGGTTTTGACGCGGACACGACGACAACGCTTGACTTTGCCGTGGACTTAAAATCAACCGATTCTTCCGCGACTCCGGAAATAAGCCTTATAACCGTAAATTACGCTTTGACTCCGGGCTCGCTTCTTACTGCGGGCACTTCAAATAACATAGAGGTAAACCCGTCAACAATAGATTATTATACCGTAACTAATACTTCAAGCCCTAATATCGCGGGCGAGGGATGGACGGAATTAGTCAGCGCTTATGACGACCAGGACAACTTAGTCAACACTGATTCATCTACCGTGGTAACCATGACAAGTTCTACCGGCCACGTTACCTTTTATACAAACGACAGTTACGAAACAACCACTACAACTTATCAGCTTTCAAGCGGCCAGTTCACTCTTTACGCTAAAGACACGGTAGTTGAAGACGTAACCCTTACCGCGACCGACGGAAACTCAAAAACCGGCGTTTCCGGAACGATTTCGATTACGCCGGCAAGCGCGGCAAAATTAGCCTGGACTACCCAGCCTTCATCCACAGCCACTGCCGGAGTCGCTTTTGACACCCAGCCGGCAGTAACTGTCCAGGACATTTACGGCAACACCGTAATCACCGACGACACGACCGAGGTAACCGCGGCGGCTCTCGACTCCGCCGGAGGAGAGCCTGCAACCGCCGCCTTGCAAGGCACCTTGACCGCGACCGCGAGTTCAGGCGTAGCAACTTTTACGGATATATATTACAACGTAAACGAAACCATAACCCTAACCGCGACTTCAAGTCCTTCTTACACTGAAACCCTCGCGTCAAGCGCTATAGACGTGGATCCGCCGGTACTCGTTTTCACTATCCAGCCGGCAGACCCTTCGGGTACAGCTGTTGCCAGTGAGCCTTTCGATGCCCAACCGGTTGTAACTGTTCAAGATCAAAACGGCGTCGCCATAACCGGTGATAACACATCCCAGATAACTTTAACAAGAAGTACGGGAACCGCCGATCTTCAGGGCGCGGCTCTCACCAAGACCGTAACAAACGGTGTCGCGGCTTTTACAGGCGTTTCCTATAATACAGCCGAAACAATGACGATTATGGCAACCAATTCAGGAACCTCGGCAGACGACACAAGCGTTGATTTCGGTTTAAGCGCTGACTATACCCAGGAAAATACTGAAATGGGAACCGAATTTGAAAGCGGCGTTTTAAGCCTGAACGACGGCAACGATGCTTATACTAAACTTCTGCTTCATATGGATGACGCGAGCCTTATAGATTCTTCAAGCACAGGCCATACCATAACCTTAGAGGGCAATGCCGCCCGAAGCAACACCCAAAGCAAGTTCGGCACGTATTCAGCCCTTTTTGACGGCGACGGCGACTATTTAAGCGCGGCTTCGCATGCTGACTGGGGCGGGATCGGCGCGGGAGACTTTGCCATAGACGCGTGGATATACTTAGAGAACGTAGATAAGGACCAGATTATCGCGGTAAGCAGAACAGACGGAGTTTCCTACCGCTGGAGATGGGGTGTAACAAGCGACAATAAATTAAGGTTTTATGACGGCGGCGCGGATGACCAGTATCCGGACGCGACATACACTACTTCATCCGCGGTTGTTAGCGCGGATACGTGGTATCACGTCGCGGCAATCAGAAACGGAGACGTTTTTGATATGTATGTTGACGGAACATCGGTTTATAACGGGGCCATGGACAACTTTTCCGCCGGCGCAGATACGCTGTTGATAGGTATTTATAACGACGACACTATGGATTTTGACGGCTACATAGACGAACTGCGTATTTCAAAAGGCACGCCGCGCTGGACAAGCGCTTTCACCGCGCCGGCAACAGCTTACGGCGCTTTTTATAATAAAGACACCGCGTATTACGCGGCAACTACCGCTGACAGCGACATCGACGTAAGCGACTGGATAGCCATAACCGGCGTTACCATAGGTGAAACCACCCCGGCCGGCACTTCAACCAAATACCTCGTAAGTTTTGACGGCGGAAGCACCTGGAAATACTGGTCAGACTCGGCATGGACAGCTTCAAGCCTCGCCAATCTCCAGACAGAAGGTATGGATAAATCTACAATAGAAGCAATAACCCAGGTCCAGTGGCAGGTAACAGGCGGTTTTAATTTCACGTCCACAACAAATCTTGACTTTGCCGTGGACCTCAAAACAACCGATTCCGCCGAAACACCGGAAGTAACGCTTATAACCGTGGGTTATGCCACAACCCCGGGAAGCGCTTGTACCCAGATAGAATCAGATAACGTAGTCATAAGCGCAAGCTCGCCGACCAAACTTTCTTTCAGCGTTGAGCCGGCGTCATCCGTTGCCGCAGGAACAATATGGGATAGCTTCACAGTCAAAATTCTCGACGAATTTGATAACCTTACCACCTCAACGGCAACCGTAGCAATAGCCCCTTCAGCCGGAAGCTTCGTAAGCGGAACCCTTTCTAAAGCCGCCACAGCCGGAAGCGCCGAGTTCGCGGATTTAATTTACAGCCCGACAACCGCCGGCATAACCATGGAAGCAACCTCAGGCGAATTGACCTCAGCCACAAGCAGTTCAGTAGCAGTTACAGCCGGTGTCTTAACCTCAACCGATGTTGAACCCGCGAGTCTGGAAATCAACGCCGTCGGCAATTGTGAAATTAGTTTCACGACAGCCGCCCCAATACCCGAGGACGGTGATGTCATAGTAACCTTTCCCGCGGGCTATGTCTTAACCGGCACTCCGGCAATGGAAAGCTGGACAATAGACGAAGCAAGTCAGTCTTTAACCGGAATGTCCGTTTCAGTTAACTCGCAGGTGTTAACCATAGTAGACTTAGGCGCGGTAGTTGCCGCCGGAGATGATGTCTCCATAATCGTCTCCAACATCCAAAACCCGGACACCATCGGCGTAACCGGAACCTATACCATTGAAACCAAAACTGACGGAGATGTCCAGATAGACACGGGAACCGCCGCCGCCGACACCATAATCGGAGGCGACTTGATTCTCCCCGCGCTGGATAAAGCCATAACCCACGCCGTCTACACAGCCGGCGCAGTTTCGGCAACAACCATAGCGTTCACAACCGAAAACCCGATACCAATCGACGGCGACGTCCAAGTTACTTTCCCTGCGAATTACTATTTAACCGGCACATTAACGGTCGACAGCGTATTCATAGACAGCGTGGAACAAATCTTAACCGCCGCTACCACTGCCACCGCCTCAAACCAGGTTCTGACCGTTAATTTGGAAATGCCCGTAGGGGCGGGCCTTGCGTCCTCCCTAACAATCTCCGGCATAAAACTGCCCATGTTCTTGGGAAACACCGGCACCTACGCCATAGAAACCCAAACCGCCGCTGACGTCAAAATAGACACCGGCACCGCCGCGGCAAACACGATTACAATCCCGACAATAACCGTACTAAAACCCGGCGGCGCGGACGATGAAACCAGCCCGGTCGTAATGACCGTAGGAGATGAATACGACATTACCTGGAGCAACTCCGGCTATATCTCAGACAATTTGTCTTTATACTACGCCACCGACGGCACAAACTACAACGACACCATAGCCACCGGAGAAACTGACGACGACACGTATTCATGGACTGTTCCTGCGGAAGAAGGCACTCTGCTGAAAGTGAAGATTCAAGACACGTTTTATCAGGAACTTTGGGATAGAGACGCCGAGCAGTTTGGGGCGGGGACAGCCGCTAACATTACAATTGGCGGTTCAGGCAACAGCGCGGAATTAACATTGGAAAACTATAGCATAGGCAATTCGCCGATTACCATTACCGACAATACGGGTGTTATCACCGACGCTAATGACATACGAATAAAAGTGCCCGCGGGTTTCAATATGGAATGGGATACCGATTATGTTACCGCGGTTATAACCGGTGCCGCGGCAGGAAAAGTGTCTTCAGATGTCAGTTATGAAGGGTCGAATAAAATTTTAGTCTTAAATGTAATCACGGATTTTGTTGCCGGAGATACTATTACGGTTTCCGGGCTTATTTTTAATAATTTCAGCGCGAGTTCATCGGCAGACAACCTGGAATTGGATATATACAACACCGGCGCGATTTTTACGCGCGACAGCAAACTTATTGAAATTAAAGCCGCGTCTTCCGCGGCGTTTGTCGGCGGCGCGGGTGACGGATGGGATTATACGCAAAGTGAGGATTTGCAGATGTCGGTGTAGGGGATGATGAACGATGAACAAAGGTGCGAAGGTGGTAGCGACGTGCAGGGTGGAAAAGAGTGGAGGTGATAGCAACGTGCAGGGTGGAAAAGGGTGGGGTCCTTCGTCGCCTGCGGCTCCTCAGGATGACGAGTGGGGGAGTCCCTCCCTCCCCCGTCATCCTGAGGAGAGCTCTTTTCGACGAAGGATCTGCGAGCGAACGAACGAATGAATGAATAACGAACGAACGAACGAACGATCAACGAACACATAACTAAGGAGGAAGTCATGAAACGGTTCAAATTATTCACCATTATCTTAGCGGCGGCGCTATTTGCTGTTTGTTATCCGCTATCCGCGGTCGCTAACAATATCGCCGTCAGCAACGCGGTATTGCAGAACCAGAGCGTGGAAAATTCTACCGTGGAGGTGAGTTTTGATGTTACATGGCAGAATCCTTTTTCCGGGACCGACGCTAATGACGCGGCTTTTTACGATAAAGCCTGGATTTGCGTTAAATACTGGGTAGTCGGCACAGACTCCGAAACTACCGGTTGGCATCACGCGACACTTGCCTCCGGAGGAACAGTCATTCCCACCTCCGATGGCAAAGGCGCGTTTGTCAATATCGGCGCAAGCCAGACCGTCCATTGGTATTATGGCGCCGATGGCGTGTCAGGGGCGGCTGATGTTCGGGTGCGGGTTCTTGCCACGGAAGTGGTCTATATCCCCGAAGGCGCGTTCGTGTATAACGCCGGCGGTATAGGCGGTTCAACTTTGAATAACTACGGCGCAGGCTCCCAAACCAACGTTACCGCGGTAACAGATTTGCCTACCGGATGCGCCGCGAGCTGGCCCAACGGCTACAGCGCCTTTTACATCGCCAAATACGAAACTTCCCAAGGCCAGTACGCGGATTTCCTGAATATGCTCTCGGCCGCGCAGGCAACGGCAAGGTTCGCGAACACAAGTGATTACAGAAACACAATCACTTATACTTCCGGCAACGCTTACGGCGCGCGTTATACTGCCGGTAGTGTGAATAGAGGGTGTAATTATATCAGCTGGGACGATGCCAAAGCCTACGCTTCCTGGTGTGCCACACGGCCGCTAACCGAAATGGAATTCGAAAAAGCCGCGCGCGGTGGAGGGACGGCAAACACTAACCTATATCCATGGGGAGCCACGGCGCCTTCAACCACAACATATACGTTTGACGGAGCCACGTTTACACAGTATTACGCTTGCTTTAATTATGTATCCGCCGGTCCGAATGATGTGGGGCATTATCTTTCAGGCGACATAGAAAGAACCAACGCCCAAACCGGCGCGTCTATTTACGGAGTAGCAGACTTAGCTGGTAATTTTTGGGAACATCTTATAAACTGTGAACATGCGACATTGCCGTTAAACGGGGATGGAAGTGTTACCGCGCCTGTGTCTTGGCCGAACGCGGACGCAGGAAAGGGCATCCGCGGCGGCGGTTGGAACGTCGGTTGGCCGGACTTGCGCGTGTCCGACCGCCACCACGCAGGCCACGCGGGCGCCGGTCGGGACCACAACGTTGGTGCCCGTGTCGCCAGAACCTCTCCATAAAAGTAGGTTTTTGGTTTTTTGTTTTTTTGACAGATGGGGAATAAGCGGTTCGAGGATGTAGAGGGGTGGTGTCCATGCGCAGGGTGGAAATGGATGGGGTGGTAACGACGTGCAAGGTGGAAATGGATGGGGTGGTAGCAACGCGCAAGGTGGAAAAGAATGGGGTCCTTCCACTTCACTTCGTTCAGTGTCAGGATGACGGAGTGAGGAGTGATGGAGGGGGTGGGGAGCTATTCGCTCCCTCGTCATCCCGTTCGGCAGGCTCAGGGAAGGATCTGAGAGCAAATGACGAAAAAAGAAAGGAGAAAAATGGTAGAACTAAGAAAAAGAGGAATATTCTATTCAATAGAGGGCAAAGACGCGTTGTGTTTGGCCTCGCGGCTTGGAATAAAATTGCTTGAAAAAAAAGTTACTCATTCTAATGGTCAAACGAATGTTAAAGTGAGTTGTGGGTTTCCGAAGAGTGCTTTGGACAAATATATTGGTAAACTTGTTCGTTTTGGAAGAAATGTGGCAGTATTTGAAAATGGAAAAGTTGTTGAAAAGATAGAACTTGTGAAACGGGAGATGGAAAAATGAAAAAGTTGACGCCGGTGGTGGAGAAACATTACAAGTTGATTTTATGGATGTTGCCGAAAATGGCCAAATTTCCAAAAGACCAAAGGTTTTTGTTGGCCGACAGGATTGAAAGGATTCTTTTGGATATTTTAGAGATGCTGATTGAGGCTGTTTATTCAAGGGAGAAGAGAAAAATTTTGATAACAGTCAATTTAAAGTTGGACTGTCTACGTTTTATGATGAGGATCGCGAAAGACATGAAATACGTTAGTTTGAAGGGATATGACTTTTTTTGCCAGTTGACTATTGAGATAGGGAAAATGGTAGGGGGGTGGCTTAGGAGCGCGTGATAGAGCCATGGGACGAGATTCTTCGCCTTCGGCTCAGAATGACGATGGGTGTGGCTCAGAATGACGATGGGTGTGGCTCGGAAATGACGGTGGTGAAGCGAATGACGGGTGCGAGGTGTCCCCCCGCTCGTCATTCTGAGCGGAGCGAAGAATCTGAACGTTTGTTCTTTGTTATAGACGAAAATCCAGGAGCCTAAGGTTTACGGATCTTAGGCGCGGAATACAATTGGAGAGGTTCAGACGCTATTTCCTTCTCCTTAAGACAAAAAAGTGAGAAACTTTGGAGAAAAAAGAGTGTAGAGTGCAAAGGAATAGCGTCATAAAACACTGTGTTTGGCATCCGCGGCGGCGATTGGAACAACGATGCGACGAACTTGCGCGTGTCCGACCGCAACAACGCAGGCAACACGAACGCCGATCGGAACAACAACATTGGTGCCCGTGTCGCCAAAACCTCTGAGTTGTATGCGTGGAAGTACCACTTATCGTCGCAAGCTTCTCAGAATGATGAGTGCGGAGTGTTGGAGCGTGAATGACGTTCTCTCCGCCGTCATTCTGAGGAGCAGAGCGAATGAACATTCTCCCTCCCGTCATTCTGAGGAGCCTGCGACGAAGAATCTTTATTGAGCGTGATAATGGATGGTAACCCGAACTGATGCATCAAACACGAGGTAAAAAAATGAACAGAATAAGCGATATTTATTCGAAAATAGTTTCAAAAGAAAACCTTTACCGTGCGGCTTATACGGCGTCAAGAGGCAGACGGTATAAGGCCGCGGCGGCTAATTTTAATTTTTTCCTCGAACAAGAAATTGATTCTCTTTGGAAAGAATTATCGACAAAAACCTACCGTCACGGTAAATACCGGACGTTTACCATTTATGAGCCGAAAGAACGTAAAATCGCCGCGGCGCCCTTCAGAGACAGAGTTGTTCATCATGCCGTGCATGGTATACTGGAACCGCTTATTGACAAGGAGTTTATTTATGATTCTTACGCTTGCCGTAAGGGGAAAGGGACGCATAAGGCGGTGGGTCGAGTGCAGAGTTTTTTGAAACTGAACGAATTTTGTTTTCACGGTGATATTCGGAAGTATTTCCCTTCAATTGATCACGATATCCTTAAGGATATCGTGAGGAGGAGAATTGAAGATAAAGATTTACTCTGGCTCTTGGATGGGATTATTGATTCAGCCGTAACCTTGACACAGTGTGAACTGTTGTCCTATGAATACGCGAAAGCATTACCTCTTGGCAATTTGACCAGCCAATTTTTCGCTAATTTGTATTTAAACGAGCTGGATTATTTTGTGAAATTTGATTTAAGAGAGAAACATTATCTTCGTTATATGGATGATTTTTTGGTGTTTGGTAACAGCAAAGAGAAATTACAGGAAATGAAAAATAAAGTCAGAATGTTTTTGGAAAAAATGCTTAATCTTGACCTGCACGAAGGAAAATCGCAGATTTATAAGGCAAGTAAGGGTGTAAAATTTTTAGGGTTTAGAATGTTTAAAAATTATCGCAAACTCGCGTCGAACAATGTGCGAAATCTAAAAAAGCGACTTAAAAGGTTTGATTATCTCCTGAGTAAAGGAAAAATTGGAGAAGAAGAAATAAAAGATTCTATTCGATGTTGGGTCGCGCATAGTAAGTATGCCGATACAAAAGCCTTGCGTCTTAGGATGAGGCAAGATTTAATAGAAAAAAAGACCGCTCTTGGAGAAGTGATCAAAGATGTTATGTTGGGGAATATTGATACCCGGGCGCAAAATATTGCGCCCCGCGATGAAAGATAATATTAGGAGGAGTCATGTTAAGGCCGATTAAAAAAATAGTAGTGATTATGGTTTTAACGGCGGTGGCGGCGGGGTTTGGGTTCTGGCTGGCGTTTGCCGATCAATATACCGGCGGCGCCGGGGATGGGTGGGACTATGTCCAGTCTTCGGATTTGCAAATGACAGCTCCGGAAATTGTCTTTTCTTCGGCCGAAAATCAGGTATTTCGCGTAGGGCAGTTGCCTTTTGGCTATTTTGTTTCCCAGGTTTTGGATACCGGAGGTAACAGTGAATTAGGAGCATTAAGCTGGACGGCAGAGACGCCTGCCGGAACTGAAATTACGCTTCAAATTGCCGGAAGTGATGATAATTCAACATGGACAGCCTATTTAGGCCCGGATGGCACATCTGATACATTCTTTTCTTCTTCAGGAACTTCTTTGCCGGCGGGGTTAGATACCAAACGTTATCTGAAATACAAGGTTTATTTCTCTACCACAGATTTAGCGTTTACGCCGAGCATTAACAACATTAAAGTAAGCTTTGCCGGAGGCACTGCCGAGGATGACACCGACAGAGCTATCGTTGCCGTTTCCGCCAACGCCTTCACAATCGCCGGTGGCGCGCTTGACGCGTGTAACGTGGAACCTGAAACCAAAGTTGTCGGCGTCACTGAAGACTGCACTGTAACATTTACAACGGCCAACGCGATTCCCTCGACCGGTACGATCGTGGTTACGTTTCCTGATGGGTTTGATATAGGGCAGACACATGGGTCTGCCCCTACGGGGACGGGGATGGATGGGGTGTTCGCGGCGGCGGTTTCGGGGCAGGTTGTTACCGTTACCCGTTCGGGCGGGGCGTCTTCCGCGGCGGGTGTGAAAACTCTCACGCTGACAGATATCAAAAACCCCGACACCATCGGTGAAAAAGGCACTTACGAGATCAAAACCACCCGTTCCGACGGCAACACCATAGATGAAGAAACCGAGGTCGCGGCGGACACAATAGTCGTCGGCGGCACAATAACAGTCGCTGATGTTGCCCCGGCGAATCTTGTCGCCGGCGATGTAGGAACAGCAACCATAACCTTTACAGCAATCAATCCCATACCGGCGGACGGTATAATCGAAATAACCTTCCCTGATTCACTCGCCAGCGGATTCGCGTTTGACTCCGGCGCGGCGACCGCGGCGGCGTCTTCAACCATGGGCGGCACTTTTAGCGCGGTAGATGCGGGTAATGTTATGACTGTCACTCGTCTAAACGACGACGCGCAAGAACCCGCGGGCGCGCAGGTTATCACGTTAACCAATGTTAAAAACCCAGAATGGATCGGTTCAACCGGAACCTACTCTATAAAAACAGCCTCAAACGCCGGAGTATCAACCGGCAGAATAGACCAGATAACCACGGTTACAGCCGATGACATAACAGCCGGCGTCCTCGCCGATGCCGGAACAGTAACCGTAACATCGCCCACGTATATAGCCGGCGACAACACCCAGAACTACACCGTAGCGATCACAACCGCCAACGTAATCCCGTTGGGCGGAGATATAGTTGTAGGCTTCGACGCTGACTATGATTTAACCGGAACCTTAGCGGTTGTGGGAACAAGCAGTCATACCGCTACAGTAGCAGATTCTTCGGACGACCTTATAATAACCTTAGCCGAACAGGCATCCGCCGGCGCGGATGTATCAATGATAATCTCCGGCATAAAGAACCCTGAAACTACCCAAACCACATCCGACTTCACCGTGACCACAAGAAACACCGCGGGCGTCGCCATAGACACCGGCACCGCCAGCGGCGTAACCATAGACGTTGTTTTAACCGTCACCGCGCCTAACGGCTCGGAAGAGTGGATTTCCCGTACGGCTCACAATATCGAGTGGACAGAAGGCGCGGGCGCGGATGATTTTAATTTGGTTGATATTTATTATTCGCTTGATAGCGGCGCGAGCTGGAAACTGATTGCCGGGAGCGCGCCCAACACCGGAACGTATTCATGGACGCTTCCATTTGTTAGTTCTAATACTGCCACCTGTAAAGTTAAAGTAGAGACGAACAATACCGGCGCCATAACGTCCGATGTCTCCGACAGCACTTTTACTATTCAGGTACCGGATATTACAATAACCAGCCCCACAAGCGGGAACGAAACCTGGGCGGTAGGCTCAACGCAAAAAATCACGTGGACGACAACGGCGAATCTTATTACTCACGTGAAACTTGAATATTCAACCGACGGCGGTGAAACTTATCCGAACCTTATCGCCGCGTCCGCGCCGAACGGAACGTCCGGCGGTTCATACGACTGGACGGTCCCCTCCGCGATTTCAGCGTCGGTAAAAATACGCGCGACAGACGCTTCCGAAACCGCAGCAACCTTGGGCGGCGCGGCCGCGGCCAAAGTTTCCGCGGACGCGCGGTTTGAAGACGGCAGTAAAACTTTGGAATTAGACGTTATCACCGACTTCGCCGTAGGCGACGCCATAACCATAAGCGGTTTATACTTTACGGATTTCAGTGCCTCCGCCGCCGACAACCTTGAATTGGAAATATATAACGACGGTTACATTTATACCGTGGATGATAAAACAATAACCGTAGGCAGTGCCGCGGTTTCCCCGCAATACAGAGGAGGAAATACAGAGGAGGAACCGCCGGCGACGGCTGGGATTATGGGGAGTCCCCCCTCTCGTCATCCTGAGGAGAGCTCTTTTCGACGAAGGATCTGCGAGCGAGCGAACGAACGAATGAATGAACGAGCGAACGAACGAATGATGAACAACGAACGATGAGTGATAGCAACGCGCAGGGTGGAAAAGGGTGGGGTCCTTCGTCGTTCCTCCTCAGGATGACGGAGTGGGGGAGT
>Ga0208325_1000363_pt1 | contig 12332 bp, 10 predicted proteins | sample PL_2010_330m_FD_185486 | JGI IMG/M metagenome (GOLD analysis project Ga0208325, IMG submission 185486) | Freshwater microbial communities from Powell Lake, British Columbia, Canada to study Microbial Dark Matter (Phase II) - PL_2010_330m... | ecosystem: Environmental > Aquatic > Freshwater >...
CAATTTCACGGGTTATTGTATACATAAGGACGCTTGAGTCTCTTGTCCTTGAAGGTAAAAATACGGTTTCTTCCCGGGAACTCGCTCGGATCACGGACCTTACCGATGTTCAGATAAGAAAAGATATCTCCAATTTCGGTAAAGTCGGAACCCCGAGAGTGGGATATAATACGACGGAACTTAAGAATGTTCTGGAAAAATTTATTCTGAGGAAGAATGAGATCAGGATAGTTCTTTTCGGTGTGGGGAATCTTGGAAAAGCAATTTTAAGGTACGCGGGTTTTGGAAAGCAGAAACTGCAAATAGTCGCCGCGTTTGACAGAGATAAGAAGAAGATAGGTAAAGTCGTTAATGGTGTCAAGGTGCATTCTTTTGAGACAGCGCTTGAGGTAATACGAAATAATACGGTCGATATCGGTGTTATTGCTGTTCCGGAGGAAAAAGGACAGGAAGTCGCGGATCTGATTGTTGCCTCAGGAATAAAGGGAATAGTGAATTTCGCTCCGGTTTCTTTAAGAGCGCCAAAGTCTATTCATCTCAGAAATATTGATCTGGCGATAGAATTTTTGTCAGTGTATTGTGACGCGCGGGCTTAGTAGGGGCGCGCGCCCGTGAATTGTTAATGGTGAAATCGTTTGCCAATAACCCTGTAGGGGGGCACGGCATGCCGTGTCCGTACGATGTGGAAAAAATAAAAAATGGAGAAAAATTATGGAACCGATTTGTTCTTGCGAAAAAATAATCGAAAAAGATGGAAAGAAAGTTGTTGTATGCGACGACACGAGGTCTCAGCTTCTGCCTTTGCTCAGGAAAATTCAGGATGAGAAGGGGTATATCGGAGATGTTGATATGCAGAAGCTCGCGGATCACCTGGGTATCCATCCGGTTGAAGTTTATTCTGTTGTGACGTTTTATTCTTTTCTGAGAAGCGAGAAAAAGGGCCGGCATACTATACGGGTGAGTAATTGTATGCCTAATGTTATGGGTGGAAGCAAAGATTTGATCAAAGCATTTGAGCAAGAGCTCGGAATAAAGATGGGCGAAACCACAAAAGACGGCGATATCACGCTTGAAGCGACGGGGTGCATAGGTATGTGCGATCAGGTGCCGGCAATAATGGCGGATGAGAAATTGATCGGCGCGGTAACATCCGAAAAAGCGAAAGAGATAATAAAAGAGCTAAGAAGCAAAAAATAGAACAAGTCCGGCCGTTTAGACGGCGGGTAATTTTTTTTTGCAAGATTTCCCCCAAGAGAGGCATAAACATAAATTCGACTAAGTGGTTTGAGAGCGCGTGCGCGCTCTCAAACCACTTAGTCTCATTAAAAGGAAGGTCTCGCCGTCCGGGATTTGTGGAAAATGCGCTTCGCTACATTTTCCTCGGGGCGTGCATAGACATTAATTCGACTGGACAACTTATGCTCCCTGCGGTCGCATAAGTTGTGGTCTCATTAAAAGGAGTGAAAAATTATGAGTAAACGACAAGGGCCGGTAATATTTAGTGATATTGAGCCGTATGCCGGGTTAAAAAACGCGGTAAAACTGGGGAAAAGTGAAGAAGTTTTGGAAGTTCTCAAGAATTCCAATCTTAGGGGAAGAGGCGGCGCCGGTTTTCCAACGGGGTTAAAATGGAAACTGGTTTTCGATACGGTCGCGGAAAAAAAGTTTGTGGTATGTAACGCGGATGAAGGAGAACCGGGTACGTTCAAGGACAAAGTTCTTCTTTCAGAATATATCGCTCTTGTGTTGGAAGGGATGGTAATAGCGGGGTTTGCCATAGGCGCGAATGCGGGGTTTATGTATCTGAGAGCCGAATATAAGTTTTTACTTCCGCTTATAGAAGAAACTTTGAACAAGATGCGTGAGGCTGGCGCGCTTGGCAAAAGCATAATGAAAAAAGACGGGTTTGATTTTGATATTGAGATTCGATTGGGTGCGGGTGCTTATGTTTGCGGAGAAGAGACGGCTCTTATAGAATCTCTCGAAGGAAATAGGGGTGAACCTCGAAATCGGCCGCCGTTTCCGGTTGATACCGGGTTTGAAGGATATCCTTCTACAGTTAACAATGTTGAAACTTTCGCGGTTATTCCTCATGTTTTGGCGAAAGGCGCGGATTGGTTCAAAAAAATAGGAACGGAAAAGTCTGCAGGATCGAAACTTCTCAGCATATCCGGAGATTGCAAAGAAAAAGGAGTTTGGGAAGTTCCTTATGGAACGAGTTTAAACGAAATTCTTAAATTGACCGGAACCCCATCCGCTAAAGCGATCCAGGTGGGCGGAGCCGGCGGGGTTTGTGTTCCCAAGAAAGATTTTGAGAGAAAAATAGCGTTTGAAGATCTTCCCACCGGCGGTTCCGTAATAATACTCGCCCAAGAGAGAAATCTTATGGATATGGTGAAAAATTTCTTGGAATTTTTCAAAGAAGAGTCTTGCGGACAATGCGCGCCATGTCGTGAGGGAATTTCGGTTTTTCTGGAAGCGGTAGACATGATAAAGGACGGAAAATGTACCGAAGGATATTTGCAGGATATATTGTCTTTGGCGGAAACGCTTCAATGTGCTTCCAAGTGCGGGCTTGGACAATCTGTTCCGAACGCGTTTTGTTCTGTCATAGAAAATTTTAAGGACGAATATAAATTGTTGAAAACAATAAAAAAAGAGAGGGCATTCAATGGGTAAGGAACCTTTTGCGAGAAGTACGTCAAGAGCGCCGATAAGTCAAAGGGCGCATAGGGGTGGTGTGTCTTTGAAGGATGAAGGCACGGTGGTAAAGATCAACATAGACGATATTGATCTTGAAGTTGCTATGGGGACAACCATATTGGAAGCCTCCAAGATGGTTAATATTAAAATTCCGACTTTGTGTTATCATCCGGATCTTTGTCTTGCCGGTGTTTGCAGGCTTTGTGTGGTTGAAGTTGAAGGCGAAAGAACTTTGCAGGCATCGTGTTCGTATCCGATAACGCGGCCTGTGAAAGTGAAAACATATTCCGCGAGGGTAAGACACGCGAGAAAGAACATTTTGTATTTACTTTTGAGAAATCATTATGGTGAGTGCTATTCGTGCGCACGCAACAATAACTGTGAACTTCAAGCGCTTGCGAAAGAATACGGGATCACTTCTTACAAATTCGGGCATATGGATAAGCCGCGTTATGAACCGGATACCTCCAGTTACGCGGTTGAACGGGATTTGGATAAATGTATTCTTTGCCGCAGATGTGTTCGAAGTTGTATAGATCTTCAGGAAGTGGGAGTTTTGGAAGCCGTAGGGCGCGGGGAGAACACAAAAATAACGACATATCTCGATAAACCTTTGGCGGATGTTATTTGTATAAGCTGTGGACAGTGTATAAATCGGTGTCCCACCGGCGCGCTTAAGGCTAAAGATCCGGCGGAAGAGGTGTGGCGGGCGATAGATAATCCTGAAAAACACGTTATCATACAAACAGCACCGAGTCCGCGAGCGGCTATTGGAGAGAGTTTCGGTTTGCCGGCCGGTACGAGTGTAACTAAAAAGTTGAACACCGCTCTTAAAAGAGTCGGATTTGATAAAGTGTTTGATACGAATTTTACAGCGGATCTTACGATTATGGAAGAGGGGACAGAACTTCTTCTAAGGCTGAAAAAGGCGCTTGTAGACAAAGATAAAAATGTGAAACTGCCGCTTTTCACTTCATGTTCTCCGGGATGGGTAAAGTTTATAGAACATTTTTATCCGGAGGAGCTTGGTCATTTATCAACGGCAAAAAGTCCTCAGCAGATGTTTGGAGCGATTGTGAAAACGTGGTACGCGGAAAAGTTTAATATCGATCCGAAAAATATCGTAAGCGTATCTTTGATGCCGTGTTCGGCTAAGAAAGTTGAATGCGAACGGCCTGAGATGAATGGGTCGGGATATAGGGATGTGGATTATGCTCTTACGACACGGGAGATGGCGGGAATGATAAAAGAATGCGGATTGGATCTTCCGAATCTTCCGGATTCTGACTTTGATGACCCGTTAGGTATCGGGTCCGGAGCCGGGCTTGTTTTCGCCGCTACGGGAGGCGTTATGGAAGCGGCGATAAGGACAGCGTATGAGCTTGTAACAGGCGAAGAAGTTCCGTTTGATAAATTGCGGGTTGAGCCGGTTCGCGGAATGGAAGGTATACGGCGCGCGTCACTTCCGATCAAAAAAACTGTTGACGCGTGGAAGTTTTTAGAAGGCGTGGAACTGAAAGTCATGGTTGCCCATGGAACGGCGAATGCCAAAAAAGTTATGGAAATGCTTACGCGCGGTGAAATAAACGATTATCATTTTATCGAAATAATGGCGTGTCCCGGGGGTTGTCTTGGGGGAGGCGGTCAGCCGATTCCTACAAGCCCCGAAATAAGGGAAGCGCGCGCGAAGGCGATATATGCCGAAGATGAGGGACTTCCGATCAGAAAGTCTCATGAAAATCCGATAGTAAAAGAGATTTACAAAGAGTTTTTGACGGAAGGTCCGTGCGGACACAAAAGTCATACACTTTTGCACACGAAATACACTGAGCGCGGCAAATGGATAGGTAAACAGCCGAAGGAATAACTATCGTTTTTTGTTTTGACTCGGCAGTTGTTAGCACACTACCTGCGGTAAGGAGTTTAAACTCTGATCCAAAAGGGCTGTTATTCAGTTAGAATAATTTTCAGGCCTTACTGTAGGAGTTTTTTACGGTGAGGCCTGTTTTTTGTGTGCGCCTTCAGGCTGTACACGGCGCAAAACGAATTGTAAAATGGGTTGTTTAATACCGTAGGGGCGGACCTATGTGTCCGCCCTAACGAATCAAAGGGCGGACACATGGGTCCGCCCCTACGAAGTGCGCGGCGCGGAATGGATTGCAATTGGTATTATAGGGTCTGCGGCGTGCCAGTCGAAAAAAATGGGGTGGATATATAATGGAAAAGAGACTTGGATTTGTTGGAATAATTCTTGAAGATCGAAAGAAAACAGCGAGTGTGGTAAATGCCGTGTTATCAGAGTTTGGTGACGTGATCATATCAAGAACCGGACTTCCGTATAAAAAAAGGGATCTTGGGATCATAACCTTAATAGTGGAGGCGACAACGGATGAAGTCGGAGCGCTTACCGGGAAATTGGGAAATATAAAAGGTGTAGTTGTTAAATCAGCATTGAGCAAGGAGAAACAAATATGAAAGGCGCGCCCAAATCGGTTCGACTGCATATAGGTCTTTTTGGCAGGACAAATGTCGGTAAATCAAGTTTTCTTAATTTTGTGCTGGGGCAAGATCTATCCATAACGTCACCCGTGGCGGGAACCACTACGGATATTGTGGAAAAAACGATGGAACTATTGCCGATAGGTCCTGTAGTATTTTTGGATACGGGGGGACTTGATGACGTATCTATTCTTTCGAAGGAACGTATTAAAAAGACGAATAAAATTTTTGACAGATCCGACATTGTAATCCTGATAGCTGAACCTAATTTGTGGGGCAAATATGAAGAGAGTGTGTTTACGGAAGCGGGATCAAGAAACACTCCCGTTATCGTGGTAATAAACAAAGTTGATACCGCTCAGCCCAAAGACGATTTTTTGCGCATGGTAAAAAATAAAACCGGGCAAGTTTTTACGTGTTCTTGTTTGGATGAGGGAAAAAGAGACGACTATGTCGAGACGTTAAAAAAGTGTCTTTTTGAAGTTTTGCCGCGGGAATTTACAAAACCGCCTTCTCTTCTCGGCGGCCTCGTTCCCAAAGGCGGTTTGGCGGTATTGATTGTACCGATAGATACCGAAGCTCCCAAAGGCAGGATAATCTTGCCGCAAGTGCAGGCTATACGAAGCGCTCTTGACGCTGAAGCGGCGGCGGTTATCGTAAAAGAAGATGGTTATGTAAAACTTTTGGACAAATTGAAAGTGAAACCTGATATTGTTATTTGCGATTCGCAGGTTGTTGACCAAATGGTAAAAAATACGCCTCAAGATGTGCCGTGTACGACATTTTCCATTCTCTTCGCGCATAATCGGGGGAATCTTGCATCTTCCGCGGCGGCGGCAGCAAGTATTAAAAATCTTGTTCCGAATGACAGGGTGCTCATTCTTGAAGCGTGCAGTCATCATCCGATCGAAGATGATATCGCCAGAAGAAAGATACCGATATGGCTTAACGAATATGTGGGAGGAGCGATAGAGATAGACGTTAGCGCGGGGAGGGATTATCCTGAGGACTTCAGTCGATACAAACTTATTATACATTGCGGCGGATGCATGATAACAAAACGAGAGACGTTTTTCAGATTTAAAAAAGCGGCGGAAGCCGGTGTCGCGATGACAAATTACGGAGTGTGTATATCTTTTCTTAAAGGTGTGTTGGATCGAGTGCTTTCGCCGTTCGCGCCGCCAATTTCGTAGGGGCCGGACATAGTAGCGCGCCCGCTTGCGAATCGACCGCCGCCAACCCTGTAGGGGCACGGCATGTCGTGCCCCTACGATGGATTAAGAGGATGTTGGCTGGGTTTGTTGGTTTTTCGTAGGCGCGCGCCCGTGAATTAAAAAAAATGGAGATAAAAAATGGATGTAAAAAAATGGGTGCGGGAGAGAATTAAACCGAATGAAATAGAAAAATATTTGGAAAATGGGAAAGATTTTATTCCGGAAGCTGAAATTGAGGAAAAAATACGTCCGCGAAAAGAGCCCGAATTGAAACAAATAAAGGATATTTTGGCGAAATCGATGTCGATTGAAACTCTTTCGGCGGATGAACTGGCGGTGCTTTTAAATGTCAAGGATGAGAAAATTTGGGACGAGATGAAACGCGCCGCGCTTAAAATCAAACACAAAGTTTATGATAACAGGGTCGTAACGTTCGCTCCGCTTTATATGGGTAACAAATGTGTTAACAATTGTCTTTACTGCGCGTTCAGAAAAGACAATGATTCCGCCGAAAGAAGGGTGCTTACCATAAAAGAAGTGGAAAAAGAAACGGAAATACTCGCGGGGAAAATCGGGCATAAACGTCTTATAGTTGTTTACGGTGAACATCCCGAAACGGACGCGGATTATATTGCCCGGACTCTTAAAACCATTTACGCTGTGAAATTAAAAACTAAAAAAGGATGGGGACAAATTCGCCGGGCGAATGTCAATGCCGCCCCCTTATCGATAGAAGAACTTAAGAAATTAAAGGAAGTTGGTATCGGAACGTATCAAGTTTTTCAGGAAACATATCACCGTCCGACGTACGCGAAAGTTCATCCGGCGGGTACGTTAAAGTCAAATTACCTTTGGAGGCTTTACTGTATGCATAGATCTATGGAAGCCGGAGTAGATGACGTAGGAATGGGGGTTCTTTTCGGGCTTAGTGACTGGCGGTTCGAGGTTATGGGGCTTTTATATCATGCCCGGGAACTGGAAAAGAAATTCAATATCGGGCCTCATACGATTTCTTTTCCGCGTCTTGAGGAGGCGGACAATACGCCCTTTACGTTCGCGTCAAAATATAAAGTAAATGACGAAGATTTTAAAAAGATAGTGACGCTTATAAGATTGATGGTTCCGCATACGGGTATGATTCTTACCGCGCGCGAGCGCCCCGAAATAAGAAAAGAAGTTATCTCTTTAGGGTGCACTCAGTTTGACGCGTCTACGCGCATAGGAATAGGCGCCTATAGCGATAGATATTCCGAACAGGAAGGTGCTCGCCAGCAATTTTTATTGGGGGATACCCGGAGTCTTGACGAGATCGTAAGAGAGCAGGCGTCTGAGGGAAGAATAACTTCGTTTTGTACAGCCGGATATCGCTGCGGCAGAACCGGTGAGTGTATTATGGATCTTTTGAAGACGGGCGCCGAAGGTAAATTCTGCAAATTGAACGCAATCCTCACCTTTAGAGAATGGCTTGACGATTTTGCTTCCGAGCAAACGCGTATCGTGGGAGAGAAGGTTGTCGAAAAAGAAATCAATCAGATAAAAACAGAAGATTGGCCGGTATACCCGCAATTAATGGAGTATTACGAAAGAATAAAGAACGGGGAAAGAGATCTTTATTTCTGAGAATAAAAGGGTGGACTCGCCCCTCCGCAGGCATCGTTCGTAAGCCGTATAACCAAAACACCAACCTACGAGGTTGGTGTTTTTGTGCAGCCTACGAGGTTGTTTTTTTTAGAGTGGTGAAAGATTATGACGAAACGGGAAATTTTAGAATATTTGAGCGGAGCGCGGGATGAGGAGCTTTTTTCTGAAGCGCGCCGCGTGCAGAAGGCGGCGACAGGCGATAACGTTTTTCTGCGCGGGATCGTTGAATTTTCAAATAATTGCGCGCGTAACTGCGCGTATTGCGGTTTGCGGAGGGATAACGCGAGTTTAGTGAGATATGATATGTCCGTACGGGAGATAATAAATGCTGTTCGGCCGATTTATAACGCGGGGATAAGGACAGTTGTTCTGCAGTCGGGTGATAACTTGAGTTATACTCGAAAAAAAGTTTGTGAAATAATTGAAAACATAAAAAAACGATACAAAAATATCGCGGTCACGCTGTCTTTGGGCGAAAGACCTTTGGATGATTACAAAGCGTTTAAGGACTCCGGAGCCGATAGATATCTTTTGAGGATAGAGACAACAAATTCCCGTCTTTACAAAAAACTTCATCCCGGCCAATCGTTAAAAAGGCGAATGGATATTCTTGAAGACCTAAGAAAAATAAAGTATCAGGTCGGGACAGGGAATATTGTGGGACTGCCGAATCAGTCTACGCGGGACTTGGCGGAAGATATTTTGTTTTTTAAAAAATTTCAGCCCGACATGATAGGTTTGGGGCCTTTCCTCGCGCAAAAGGACGCTTTACTGAAAAACGAGCCCAATGGCGCGTTTTATCCGACTCTCAGAGTTCTATCGCTTGCAAGGATTGTGACCAAAAACGCGTTTTTGCCGATTACGACGGCACTGGTGACTATTGCGGCGGAAAAGCAGAAGTGTATCGCGTTAAATTCCGGCGCGGACGTAATAATGCCTGACTATACTCCGAAAAAATACAGCAAAAACTATAAAATTTATGATAATAAAAGCATAATAACCCTGCCGAAAGCAATCGATCTCATAAAAACCGCAAGAAGAGTTTTATCATTAGAGAGAGCCGATTCGTTAAAGGTCTATCCCAATACAACCTCAAAAATATTGCCATCCCGACCTTGCCTGTCCTGAGCCTGTCGAAGGGAACCGGGATCTCTGCTCCTTTTTGGTGATTGTTTTTTATAATTGGTATTACGAAGGATATGCGAGGCTAATGGTGTGGAAGTTGAAATCGGTGATCACGAAATAGGGAAAATGGTCTCACAAGATCCTGTCGAAAGAGTGAAAATTGCAATAAAGTTAGCGTTGTCTCCTATCTGTAGATTTTCTGCCGGAGAAATCCAATCTATTCACAGATACATTGGAATGATTCTTGATATGGTTTAATGGACGTTCCTAATTGTACAAAACACACAAGAATTGAACATCATTCATTATCTAAAGTTTTCCATTTACAAACATTTGAACATGGTGTCTAATATATAATAATAATCCGGTTTTGCTTGCCGGTTTGAGTGAAACATATTTTTTTAACGAAAGGATGAAGTGTATGAAAAGATTTTTCGGTATCTTTTTGTGCCTATGTGTTTTTTCTTTTTCGCGCGGCGTGAACGCCTCGGAAAAAGAGCCGACAATGCAAGAGCTTATGTGGGAAATTAAGGCGCTTAACGCACGAGTAGTTGAACTTGAAACAAAACTCGAGGGACAGCAAGCACAGCAAACGGCTATGCCCAAAAGGAAAAAGGTAGTACGCGCCGACGATTTGAGGGATTCTCAGCAGCCGCCGCACGAAAACGAGACCATAGGAGAAAAATCAGAAGAGAGGGATGTTACGGACTCCTTATTTATAAAATCCGCTATGCCCGGAGACTTCAGGATCGGAGCGGATATTACCGCGATAATTCAAAGTTCACCTGAGACGCATCTTTTAGGCGGGAAAAATGTAGGGAAAACCGGCGGTTCTTATCAGGCGAACGTAACTATCGCGAATGAATTTACGGAAATTAACGGTATGGCGCTCGCGAATTTACGTATTGACCAAGGGGACGGAGTTGAGGGGTATGTTACGGTTTACAGCAACGTGGATAATAACAATTGGGATGACGATCAATTTTCGCTGAGTGAAATGTTTTATGAACAGCGTTTTTTGGAAAAGAAAATTATTATAGATTTCGGAAAGCTTGACCCGACGGTATTTTTTGATCTTAACAAGTACGCGGGATCGGATTCAACACAGTTTCTCGCGAGAATATTTAACAATAGTCCCGTGCTGGAGTTTCCCGATAACGCGGGAGGTATAACCGCGTCTATTTATCCCGAGGAATGGTTTAATTTAGGATATTTAGTCATGAGCGGAGATCCCGATTTAGGAAGGCTCGGATCACAATTATTTCAGCTCGCGCATATAGGATTTAAACCCAAAATTTACGATCGGGAAGGAAATTATAGATTTGAGGCATGGCTCAATACTAATCCGCATACAAGGTGGGATGATAGCAGTAAAGATAATGAATATGCTTACGGATTCTCGATTTCTTGTGACCAGGAAGTAACCGATGTAATAGGAGCGTTCGGTAAATTCGGCTGGCAGGATCCGAAAGTTTATAATCCGACCATTCAGGCGAATGTCTCGGAAGACGCTATTCTTAATACCTCTCCCGATGTTAATAATTTTTCGCTTACGTATATGTGGAGCACCGGTGTTCAGGTTAAGGGCGCGCCTTGGGGCAGGAAGAAGGATTTTTGCGGATTCGCGGTTGGACAGGTTTTACCTTCGGATGATATGAAAAATAGCCTTGTGAATACTTCTCAGAACCGGCGTAATGCCAAAAGTGAAAGTCATTTTGAAACATACTATAATTTTCATGCTAACAAGTATCTGGCTATAACTCCGGGAGTACAGCTTATCTGGGATCCGTACGGGGCGGATTCCGGAGATAAGGATATGATATCCGTGTATACCGTACGCGCGCATGTTGATTTTTAATAAAAGGTTATTGAAACGGAAAGTTTTTAACAAGGTCTCGCCGCCTGGGATTTGGGATAAATGCGCTACGCTACATTTATCTCGGAGCGTGCATAGACATTAATTCGACCGGACAACTTATGCTCCCTACGGTCGCATAAGTTGTGGTCTCATTAAGGAGAGTAGAATGAAAGAGGCTATGGGCTTAAAAAAGATAGGGGATGTTTATGGTGAGAATGTTTTTAATCTTAAAACAATGCAGAAGTACTTGTCTAATAAGGCGTATAAGGCTCTTAGTTCGACAATAAAAGAGGGTCGTTCTTTAACCGGTGAAATTGCCGATGAGGTCGCGGACGCGATGAAAAACTGGGCTGTATCAAAAGGCGCGACGCATTTTACGCATTGGTTCCAGCCGTTAACCGGCACAACGGCCGAAAAACACGATTCTTTCATTGTTCCGGACAAAGAGGGGGGAGTTGTTCTTAAATTTTCAGGGAAGGAACTGATAAAAGGGGAACCGGACGCTTCAAGTTTTCCTTCAGGCGGATTAAGGGCTACTTTTGAGGCGCGCGGGTATACCGCGTGGGATCCTACAAGTCCCGCGTTCATTAAAGAAGGCACAAAAGGCGCGACACTTTGTATCCCAACGGCGTTTTATTCTTATCACGGGGAAGCGCTTGATAAAAAAACACCCCTTTTAAGATCTATTCACGCGCTTTTCAAGCAGACTACACGCCTCGCGAAACTTTTTAACATCCCGACAGATACTGGCCGCGCGTACGTTACTTTAGGTGTGGAACAAGAATATTTTCTGGTCAGTAAAAAATTTTACAAAAACAGATTGGATCTGATCCAAACGGGAAGAACTTTGTTCGGCCGGAAACCCGCGAAACATCAGCAGATGGGGGATCATTATTTCGGCGCTATCAAAGCGCGCGTATTGGCCTTTATGGAGGATGTGGATTGGGCGCTTTGGAAATTAGGGATCCCGTCTAAAACACGGCATAACGAAGTTTGTCCGGCACAATTCGAAGTAGCTCCCATATTTGAAGAACAGAACATTTCTATCGACCATAACATGATGGTGATGGAGATATTAAAACAGACTGCCGAACGGCACGGGTTTGTATGTTTACTGCATGAGAAGCCTTTCGCCGGGGTAAACGGATCCGGAAAACATAACAATTGGTCAATTTGCGGACCCGACGGGAAAAACTGGCTGAGTCCGGGTGATAATCCCCATGACAACGCGATATTTCTTACTATGATCTCCGCTTTGATCAAAGCGATCGATGAGCACGCGGATCTTTTAA
>Ga0208325_1000365_pt1 | contig 12270 bp, 12 predicted proteins | sample PL_2010_330m_FD_185486 | JGI IMG/M metagenome (GOLD analysis project Ga0208325, IMG submission 185486) | Freshwater microbial communities from Powell Lake, British Columbia, Canada to study Microbial Dark Matter (Phase II) - PL_2010_330m... | ecosystem: Environmental > Aquatic > Freshwater >...
GCTGCCAGTTAGAAGTGCTTAACTTCGAAACCGAATTGGTAGACCTGTTAAACCTGGTGGACATCGTCAACTTTAGAGAAGCCATGACGGAAAGGTCAGATGACTACGATATAGCTTTTATCGATGGAGCCATTAGTACGGAATCAGATATTGCCAGGATAAAGGCTATCAGAGACCAGGCAAAGATTTTAGTTACTATCGGGTCTTGCTCTTCTCTGGGCGGGGTGAACTGTCTCAAGAACTTCTACCCGATGAAAGAGGTGCTCAAGATAGTCTATGGGAAAGATGCCAAATACTATAATACTATCCCGGCACGTCCTGTCAGCGCTGTAGTTCCGGTTGATTATTCTCTACCACAATGCCCTGTTAACCGGTTTGAATTCATCAACCTGACCAAGGCATTACTTTTAGGTAAAAAACCGGAGAGGCCGAATTATCCAGTCTGCGTTGAGTGCAAGCTGGCAGAGAATGGCTGCGTGTTCGATAAAGGAGGAACGTGCTTAGGCCCCGTAACCAGAGCTGGCTGCGGAGCTATCTGTATCACCAACGGTCGCCACTGCTGGGGCTGCCGCGGCCTGGTGGATGAGCCTAACATTAACTCAGAGAAGGAAATCTTGAAAGAGCACGGATTAACAGTAGAAGATATGCTGAAAAAGTTCAGAATCTACGATGGCTGGCTGGAGGTGTCCAAATGACTAATATGAATATAAAAGTTCATCACGTGACCCGTGTAGAGGGGCACGGCAATATTACCGTTAACACTAAAGACGGTAAGGTTGAAGAGGTGAAATGGGAAATTCCTGAATCTCCTCGCTTCTTTGAAGCGATGGTGAGGGGACTACACTACCACGATGTAAACCATGTTACCCCCAGGATTTGCGGGATATGTTCTCTGGCGCACTCTACCGCCTCAATTGAGGCTACTGAGGCTGCTTTCGGTATTCAGCCCAGCGAGCAAACAATCTTACTGCGGAAGCTCCTTTTCCATGCTGAGACATTGCAGAGTCACGTGCTTCATTACTACTTCCTGACAGCTCCGGATTTACTAAATGTAGGCAGTGTTTTCCCACTAGTCGAGACTCACACAGATATAGTGCTCAGGGCTTTGAGGCTGAAAAAACTGGCCAACGATTTAGCTGACTTGGTAGCTGGCAGAAAAACTCACCCTATTACTCCCGTTGCTGGCGGCTTTACCAAATTCCCTGAAGCCAGCCAGTTAAAGGCTATGAGAGAGAGGCTGGTTGAATCACTGACTGACCTGGATGAAACAGTCAAGCTATTCAAAACTCTTCAACTGCCTGACTTCGTCAGGGAAACCGAATATATCGCCCTTAAAAAGCCAGACGAGTATGCTTTCATCGGCGGCGACATCGCTTCTACCGACACCGGCACTACGCCAGCGACCAATTACCTTGAAATGACCAACGAGTTTTGCGTCCCCCAGTCCACAGCTAAATTCAGCAAGCACAATCGCAATTCCTATATGGTAGGGGCATTAGCTCGATTCAACAATAATTCTAGTCAACTTCTGCCCAAAGCGACGAAGGCGGCTGAAGAATTAGGGCTAAAGGCGCCTTCCTACAACCCGTTTATGAATAACATTGCCCAAGTGGTGGAATCTGTCCATGCCGTTGAAGATGCTCTGGCGATTATTGATAAGCTCGTAGCCCGTGGAATAAAGCCCGAAAAGCCGATAGAGAAAGTAAAAGCTGGAAGAGGCATAGGAGCCGTCGAGGCGCCCAGGGGTATCCTGTTCCATGACTATACTTTCGACGAAAAGGGTATCCTGGTTAAGGCTAATTTAATCATCCCGACCAATCAAAATCACAACAGTATTCAGGAGGACTTTGAGGCAATAGTCTCCCAAATGATAGATAGACCACAAGAGGAGGTCAGGCAAACGCTGGAGATGCTGGTTCGGGCTTATGACCCATGCATTTCTTGCTCAACGCACCTGCTTGAAGTAAAATTCACTTAATGACTAGGGCTGGAACCGTAGAGTTAGCCCGAATTAGCGTTCGCGGCATAGTTCAAGGAGTTGGCTTCAGGCCTTTCGTTTACCAGTTGGCTGCTAAATACAATCTGAAAGGCTGGGTGTGCAACACCTCTGAAGATGTTAAGATTGAAATTCAGGGGGAAAGTAAAGACCTGGAGCGTTTCTTATCAGAACTTCAAGGCAATGCGCCTCCATTAGCTCGTATAGAAAATATCTCCGTTACTTATCACCCTCCGGCAGGCTATAAAACATTTGAAATTCGCCCCAGCACTGCTGAAGAAGGTAAGTATCAACTGGTCTCTGCGGATATTGCTACCTGCCAAGCCTGCCTGAGGGAAATTTTCAATCCTGAAGACAGGCGCTACCATTACCCATTCACCAACTGCACTAACTGTGGCCCGCGGTTTACCATAATAGAAGATATTCCCTACGACCGCCCTAAAACCACTATGCACTCCTTCAAGATGTGCCCGGAGTGTCAGGCAGAGTATGATAGCCCTTTAGACCGCCGTTTCCATGCCCAGCCTAACGCCTGTCCCAGGTGCGGGCCGAGGCTGGAGTTACTCGACGCCAAAGGAGACCGCCTGGCTGGCTCTGACGCCATGGTTGTCGCCAGCCGGCTTCTGAGAGAGGGAAGAACCGTGGCTATTAAAGGCCTGGGCGGCTTCCTTCTGGCTTGCGATGCTACTAATGAGAAGGCTGTTGGACTCTTGCGGCAAAGAAAGAGACGTCCTTTTAAACCCTTAGCCATAATGGTCGCCGATATGAACGAAGCCAGGAAGCATTGCTACATATCTGAGAGGGAAGAAAGGCTGCTTACTTCGCCGCAGAGCCCTGTCGTGCTAATGCGGTGGAGGCCGGAGTCCACGATATGCCAGCTAGTAGCCCCAAATCTAAAATACCTTGGGGCAATGCTCCCTTACACTCCGTTGCATCACATTCTGCTTAGAGAAGCAGGACTACCACTGGTAATGACCAGCGGCAACATCAGCGAAGAGCCGATTGCTAAGGATAATGATGAAGCTATTAGACGACTTTCGGGGATTGCCGATTATTTCCTGGTTCATAACCGTGATATATACGCCAGGTATGATGATAGTGTGACTGTTGTTGAAAGAGACGATGTTCAGCTTACCCGTCGGGCACGCGGCTATGCTCCCTATCCTATTCACTTAACTTTCAAGGCCAGGCAAGTGCTCGGCTGTGGAGCTGAGATGAAAAATAACTTTTGCCTGACCAAAGACAACTACGCCTTCGTAAGCCAGCACATCGGTGACCTGGAAAATCTGGAAACTCTGGAGCATTTCGAAAATACCCTCTCTCTATATAAAAAGCTATTCCGTATCGAGCCTGAGGTCATTGCTTATGACCTCCATCCAGAATACCTTTCCACCAAATACGCTCTGGAACTGGCCAGTCAATTCAGTGATATTAAGCTCGTCCCGGTTCAACATCATCATGCCCATATTGTCAGTTGCATGGCAGACAACAGAGTTGAGGCTCCGGTTATCGGCGTGTCTTTGGATGGCACAGGCTATGGTAGCGACGGGCATATCTGGGGAGGAGAATTCCTGGTCGCTGATTATAAAAGTTTCAAAAGAATAGGGCATCTTGAGTATCTGCCGCTGCCCGGTGGGGATGCAGCCATAAAAAAGCCGTACCGAATCGCTGTAGGCTATCTTCTCAAGCTGCTAGGGGAAGACTCCATTGGCTCTGAGCTAGCATTCTTAAAGCAAATCGACGCTGTTGAAATCGACTTTATCAAGCGACAAATTCAAGCTGGTATTAACTCGCCATTGACTTCAAGTATGGGACGCCTCTTTGATGCCGTATCAGCCCTGATAGGTATCAGGGGCGAGATAGATTATGAAGGGCAGGCGGCTGTCGAGCTTGAAATGATAGCCTACGATGATAAAGGTAAGGCTGGCAAAGGCTACCCCTACTCCATAATCGAGCATGACGGAGTAAGTATTATCCAGCTCAAAGAGTTACTATCAGCTATAGTCAAAGATTTGTATCAGGGCGTCTCTAAAGCTACAATATCAGCTAAATTCCACAATACCGTAGTGCGAATGGTGTGTGAGATGTGCCAGCTAATAGCCGAAAGGACGGGAATCAATCAAGTAGCCTTGAGTGGCGGTGTATTTCAAAATCGGTTACTCTTGAGAAAGGTTGTGTCTTCGCTTGAATCAGCTAACTTCTCAGTACTAACCCATAAGCAGGTACCTTGCAATGACGGCGGCATTTCCTTAGGTCAAGCTGTCATTGCCAATTTGAGTTGAAAGGAAAACTATGTGTTTAGCCGTTCCGGTGAAAGTTGTCTCAATACAGGACACTGAAGCTGAAGTTGAAATCGGTGGTGTAAGACGCCGAGTCAGCATTGCGCTTACCCCTGAGGCTAAAGTCGGTGATTATGTTTTGCTCCATACCGGCTATGCCATAAATGTTATCGATGAGGCCGAAGCCCAGGAGACCTTAAAGTTACTGACAGAGATGATAAGTTTTGGTGAGGATATTGAAGAGATTAGAGAGTACAAATAGTTTAAGTTTTGTACTAAAGTTGGTACAATAGCCATGGATTATAAATAAGGAGACTGTGTTTCAATGTCTACTCGCATCGTTACAGTAAGTGAGCTCAAGGTCAAACTGGGTGCTCTAATGGCCGAACTGGAGAGGCAAGGGATACCTTTGTACATTACGCAATATGGCAAGCCGAAGGCTGTGCTCGCGCGTTATGATGAATATGAAACCCTGCTCAAGAAAGTCGAGGACCTGGAGGATATGCTGGCAATGAAGGAGTCCCTCTCGGCACCGGAGGAAGAGGCCATTAGCTTAGAGGATTATGAGCGCCAACGAGCAGCCCACGTTTGACATCAGGCTACGCAGCAGAAGGGTACAAAGAGAGCTCGATAGCTTACGGGAGGCAGACTACCAGCGAGTCGTAGCCAGGCTCAAAGCATTAGCAAATGACCCCAGACCCCAAGGATGTGAGAAGCTATACGATGATGTACATCGGGTGAGGGTTGGGGATATCCGAATAATCTACCTTGTTGATGAGGGAAACAAGCGTATTGAAGTCGGTGGAATCCGTCGCCGGAGTGAGAGAACCTACAAGGGAATCGAGAAGCTGTTCCGGTGAGCGGCTTCTATTTAGAGCCAGAGGATACTGGACTGGGCAAAAAGCTAGCTGGAGATGTAGTGCGAGGCTTCAACCCAGGAAAGTTTGAAGTTACTGACAGAGATGATGAGTTTGGGTGAGGATGCCTGAGGAATAGTGGGGCTGAATGAAGTTTATTGACGAATACCGTGATGTTGAGCTGAGTAAAAAGCTGGTAAATAGAATAGAGCAGCTATCTACCAGGCAAGCCAGGCTGATGGAATTCTGTGGCGGACACACCGTGGCTATCATGAGGAACGGTCTCCGCCAGCTCCTCCCCCCAACCGTGGAGATGCTTTCTGGCCCGGGCTGCCCGGTATGCGTTACGGCTAACGCGGATATAGATAAGGCTATCGCCCTGGCTCGTTTGCCAGATGTCATCATCACCACCTTTGGTGATATGATGAAGGTTCCCGGCAGCTATTCCAGCCTGCAGCAGGTCAGGGCAGAAGAAGCTGATATCCGCATTGTCTATTCCACCCAGGATGCTCTTCAAATCGCCAGGGAAAATCCCCAAAAGTCAGTTATCTTTATTGGCATTGGCTTCGAAACTACTGCCCCCACTATCGCTGCTTCAATTCTCCAGGCTAAGGAAGAAAAAATCGAAAACTTTTATGTGCTTTGTCTACTGAAGCTGTGTCCCCCGGTGATGAAAGCCCTCCTTGACCTCGGTGAGATTAAACTGGATGGCATCGTTTGCCCCGGACATGTCAGTGTTATAATTGGCTCATATCCCTATGAATTCATTCCCCGCGACTATGGCGTTGCCTGCGTTGTCTCTGGCTTTGAACCAGTGGATATTCTTCTCTCTATAGCTATGCTGGTAGAGCAAATCGAAAACAGAAAGCCACGAGTGGAGATAGCCTATCGCCGTGGAGTAAAACCCGAGGGTAACAAGAAAGCCTTGGAGCTGATGGACAGGGTTTTTGAAGTGAGTGACGCAGATTGGCGAGGCATAGGTGTGCTTCCAGCCAGCGGGCTAAAGCTAAAGAAAGAATATGAGCCTCTTGATGCCGAGCGAGCCTTCTCCATAACCTTAGAGCCGGTCCGAGAGGCGAGCGGCTGCATCTGTGGTGATATCCTCCGCGGGGTAAAGACTCCCGCCGATTGCAAGCTATTTCGCAAAGTTTGCCTTCCAGAGCATCCTGTAGGCCCATGCATGGTCTCTTCAGAAGGTGCCTGCGCCGCCTATTATCAATACGGGGCTGATTATGGATGAAACCATCTTGCTTGCCCACGGCAGCGGCGGCAAGCTCAGCCATGACTTGATAGAAAAGAATTTCCTGCCTCCGCTGGCCAATCCTCTATTAGCCAGATTGGATGATTCAGCAGTTTTTGACCTCAGCGGCCGACTTGCCTTCACTACCGACAGCTATGTAGTTAATCCCATCTTCTTCCCCGGCGGTGATATTGGCAAGCTGGCTGTCTGCGGCACAATAAATGATTTAGCTATGAGCGGGGCTACGCCTCTATATCTGAGCCTCTCCTTAATCATCGAAGAAGGCCTGGCTCTTGGCGAATTAAACAGGATAGTAAGCTCAGTAAAAGCTGCCGCTGAGGAAGCCGAGGTGAAGATAATCACCGGCGACACTAAGGTGGTGAACCGAGGCAGTGCTGATAAACTATTTATCAACACCTCTGGCATAGGAGTTGTCCCGCAAGGTGTAGACATCTCCGGGGCTAATGCCCAGGGAGGCGACAAGGTTATCCTGAGCGGCGCTATTGGTGACCATGGTATCGCCGTGATGAGCCAGCGCGAAGGTCTAAAGCTATCAGTGCCTGTTCAAAGCGATTGCGCCCCTTTGAATAAACTGGTGTCACAGATGCTCGAAGCCTCACCACGAATTCATTGCCTCCGCGACCCAACTCGAGGCGGTTTAGCCACTTCCCTTAACGAATTTGCCAAGCAATCTAAGGTAGGCATCAGGATAGAAGAGGACAGGATACCTGTGCGCGACGGTGTGCGCGCTGCCTGTGAGCTTCTCGGTTTCGACCCGCTTTATGTTGCCAACGAAGGCAAGTTAATAGCTGTAGTTGCCTCACAGGATGTCAACCAGGTCCTGGCTAAAATGAAGCAAAATCCGTATGGTGTCGATGCCTGTATCATTGGCGAGGTAACCGATGAGCACAAAGGCAGGGTGATAATGAAAACAAGGCTGGGGGCTTCTCGCATCGTCGATATGCTCAGTGGAGAATTATTGCCCAGGATATGCTAAATAAGCTCTTGCCATAAGGGTCATGCAATGTCTGACTGGTGCCTACCACCCAACTACACCTAAGGGGGAACTGTTGGAACATATAGAATCTGCTCAGGGGAAAACATTCCATCATAATCCAAGGGTCACAGTTTTATGTATAGGGAACCTGTTACTTAAGGATGAAGGTGTGGGAATCCATCTTGTCGGAAAATTAGCCAGCAACATAGACGATGTCAACGTGAATATAATTGATGGTGGTACCTCCCCCGACATCCTGTCTTTAGTTGAGGATAGCGTAGATAAATTAATCATTGTAGATGCTGTCAAGGCAGGAGACAAGCCGGGGACTATCTACCGATTCAGCATTAATGACTTAGACATAGATTCAGAGAAACCTGCTTCTTTACATGAGGTAGGAGTGTTAGAGGGCTTAAGAATGATGGCCTTGCTCAACAGGCAGCCAAAATCTACAGTCATCATCGGTATTGAACCCAAGACAATAGACTATGGGCTTGAGCTCTCCCCAGAAGTGGAAGAAAAACTACCGGAAATTGTCAAATTAGTCCTTAGAGAAGTAGAGGAAACCAACAAAGGTGTCTAGTTGTCACACTGAGCCACAGCGAAATGACAGATAGAAACGCTAGACAATATCGACTAATACAGGTATGGAGGTAGATAGATGATAAGCTCCGAGTTAAAGCCGTTCCCAGAGATTCTTAGGTATTTAGAGGGGAAGAGCAGAATGTTGGTGGTCGGCTGTGAGGGTTGTGCTGAGGTTAGTCATACTGGCGATAAGCCTCAGGTTCTGGAAATGAAGCAGAAACTGGAGTAGGAAGAAAAGGCTATCACTGGTTACCGTGCTGTTGATTTCCTCTGCGGTAAGGCGCTGGTCGAAACCAAGCTATCCCAGCACCAGTCAATACGCTGCCTCGTCCTGTACTGGATAAGCACACCTGATTGTTAGTATAATGCTTCGGAGAAGCAGTGCTAATACGGTGTCTGAGGCTTCTTCTGTGGCAAGGATAAGTCAAGAACAATCGGAGCTGTGCTTAGCCGGGTATCCAATTGTTTAAGCCGCGGATATCTGGTAGTGCTTTGAAAAAGCCAGGATGCGAGGGCTGGGAGCCGTCTTTGTGCGTGTTTGGATAACCAATAAAAAGGTAGACAAATGATGGTTGCTGAATTAAGCCGGGTCATAGTTCCTAACTCTGGCTTCTGCAGGAAGGTAGAGGAAATGAGCGGAGAGAAAGTCTCTGCCTGTTTCCAATGTACAAAGTGTACCAATGGTTGCCCGGTAACTTTTGCTATGGACATCGCTCCACATAGGTTGATGCACTCCATTCAGTTGGGCTTGAAGGGTGAAGTTCTACATAGCGACACCATCTGGGTTTGTGCCTCTTGTGAAACCTGCAACACCAGATGTCCGAATGGCATCGACGTTGCACATATCATGGACACACTCAGACAGATATCGCAGGGCGAGGGAATAAGGGCATCCCAATCTAATGTTCCCATTTTCCATTCTGTATTTCTCTCTTCCGTCAGGAAGCATGGAAGGGTGAGCGAAATGGAGATGGCCCTTATCTATTACCTGAAGAGCCAGGGATTAACTGGTCTTCTGAAGCAGGCTGGCATGGGTTTCGGAATGCTCATCAGGGGCAAAATCAAACTGATACCCACTCCTATCCGAGCCATCAGCCAGGTGAGAGCTATTTTCAGGAAAGCAGAGGAGAGGGGATAGTGATGAAGGTTTCATACTATCCAGGATGCTCCCTATCTGGAACGGCCAGAGAATATGGTGAGTCCGTTGAAGCGGTATGTAGAAGGCTGGAAGTCGAGTTGCATGAATTGACTAACTGGAGCTGCTGCGGCTCTTCATCTGCGCATGTTACTAACGATATGTTGGCTGTAGCCCTTGCTGCAAGGAATCTAGAGATTGCCGACAGGGTAGGAATGGACCTTGTGGTACCCTGCGCTGCATGCTATCACAGGTTGAAAGTAGCCGAGAAGGAGCTGTTGGCGGGGAAGCAAATAGAGGGGATTTCAGATATATACAAGGGGGATTTCCGTATCAAGCATATCGTTGACTTCTTGTGGGAAGACGTGGGCGAGGGGGCATTGAAGGAAAAGGTAAAGAAGCAATTGGGAGGACTAAACCTAGTCTGCTATTATGGTTGCTTAACGGCTAGACCTCCCAAGGTCACTGATGCAAAGAGGCCAGAGGACCCCCAGGCCATGGATTATTTAATGAAAAGCCTCGGAGCAAATGTCAAGAGTTGGTCATATAAGACCGCCTGCTGTGGAGGCAATCTTATACTCACTCGACCGGATATTGCTATAAGGCTCATTCAGAAGATTCTTGACATGGCGCTAGAAGCTGGAGCAGATTGCGTTGTTACTGGATGCCCTATGTGTTATTCGAACCTTGACAGGATGCAGAAGCAAATCTCAAAGGAGACGGGCGAGAAATATAACATCCCGATCTTCTATTTGACCGAATTGCTCGGGGTATCTTTGGGAGAACCTTCCGCGAAGAGGTGGCTTCGCAGGCATTTTACGGATGCTACGCTATTGCTAAGGCGTGTGGGGTTAACATAATTGGGTACAGTTATGAACAATACAGGAATGGAAGCGAACACAAAGCAGAATAAAGTTGGGGCGGTTATGGTAGTAGGTGGAGGTATCTGCGGCATGCAATCAGCATTGGACCTAGCCAATTCCGGCTTCAAGGTTTATCTGGTGGAAGAGTCCGCATCTATCGGTGGTAGGATGTCCCAACTTGACAAAACGTTCCCTACCAACGATTGCTCTATGTGCATGATCTCCCCAAAGCTAATAGAGGTTGACAAGCACTGCAATATCGAGCTTATGACCTATAGCGAACTCGAAGAGGTCTCGGGCAATGTGGGCAATTTCAAGGTGAAGCTCAGGAAAAAGGCCAGGTACGTAGATGAGGCCAAATGCGTTGGGTGTGGTATATGCCAGGCCAAGTGCCCGTGGAAAGCAGATAGTGAGTTTGATATGGGTCTGGGAAAGCGAAAGGCGATATACATTCCCTTCCCGCAGGCGGTTCCAGCCATACCTGTGATAGATAGAGAACACTGCGCTTATTTCCAGAAAGGAACCTGCCGGGCATGCGAGAAATTCTGCGAGGCCAAGGCTATCGACTTCGAGCAGACCGACCACGTAGAGGAAATAGAGGTGGGCTCTATGATTCTAGCACCCGGTTTTCAGCCATTCGATGCTTCTACCAAGGGGGAATACGGATACGGCAGGATGTCCAATGTTGTCACTAGCCTTGAATTTGAGCGGATTCTTTCCGCCTCTGGTCCATTTGATGGTCAGGTACTGAGACCTTCTGACGGCAGACATGCGGTAAAGATAGCCTGGATTCAATGTGTTGGCTCAAGGGACGAAACTTGTGGTCGAGATTACTGCTCCTCAGTTTGCTGCATGTACGCAACCAAAGAAGCAATCATCGCTAGAGAGCATAACGCTGAGATTCAACCTACGATTTTCTATAATGATATGAGGGCCTATGGTAAAGGTTTTGAGCGCTACTACGAATCAGCCAAGAACAGGTTTGGCGTAAAGTACGTAAAGGGCATTGTATCCGCGGTCAGGGAACTGCAGCAGAGCAAGAACCTCCTTCTGGAATACAGTGACGAGGATGGTGAGAAAGTCGAGGAAGAATTCGATATGGTAGTCCTTTCTGTGGGGCTTGTCCCATCAACCAGTGCCAGGAACCTGGCAAACAAGCTCTCAATAGAACTCGATAGGTTTGGCTTTTGTAAAACAGATGAATTTAAACCAAACATTACCTCGCGTCCCGGGATTTATGTAGCAGGTACTTTTGAGTCACCCATGGACATCCCCGAATCGATTATGAACGCCAGCAGTGCAGCATCCTTAGCCTCTGATGCCATTGTCGAGGCTCGTGGGACCATGATAAGTGAGAAAGAGTATCCGCCGGAGATAGATGCTAGTGGGCAAGAACCTCGTGTGGGGGTATTCGTCTGCCGATGCGGGTCAAATATCGCTCGAATAGTCGATGTCCCTGGGGTAACTGAATATGCTGGGGGATTGCCATACGTTGTGCATGCAGAGGAGAATCTATATACCTGCTCTACCGATACACAGAAAAAAATAATCGAAGCCATCAAGGTAAGAGGTCTCAATCGTGTGGTGGTGGCTTCTTGCAGTCCTCGCACGCACGAGCCGCTTTTCCAGGATACTCTCCGAGAGGCTGGTATAAATAAATTCCTCCTTGAGATGGCCAACATCAGGGATCAATGCTCTTGGGTACATGCCACACATCCGCAGGAAGCTACTGAAAAAGCGAAGGACCTGGTAAGGATGGCTGTAGCTCGTGCTATTACCCTGGAACCACTGCACCAGTCACCTGCAGGGCTGGTACAGAAAGGGCTCGTTATAGGCGGAGGAGTGGCGGGAATGACTGCTGCTCTTGGGCTCGCCTCGCAGGGATTTGAGACTTTTCTGGTTGAAAGAGAAAAGGAGCTGGGTGGGAATGTAAAGCATATCTATTACACCTTAGAGGGTTCTGATCCTCAAGCATTACTCGCTTCGCTTCTGGAACAGGTGGAGCGAGAGCCAAATTTAACGGTGTACAAAGGTGCTGAAATAAAGGATTTCTCAGGTTATGTAGGTAATTACAAAACCGTGATCGCTACAGCCGATGGGGGTACTGAAGAGATTGAACACGGCGTGGTTATCCTCGCTGTCGGTGCAACAGAGTACAAGCCTAATGAGTATAACTATGGGAAATCAGACAAGGTGTTAACCCAGCGTGAATTTGAGGAGAAACTGTCTAAGGATAGTATAGATGCTAAGAGTCTAAAGTCGGTTGCAATGATACAGTGCGTCGGGTCGCGAGAAGAGGGCCATATGTATTGCAGTCG
>Ga0208325_1000368_pt1 | contig 12252 bp, 11 predicted proteins | sample PL_2010_330m_FD_185486 | JGI IMG/M metagenome (GOLD analysis project Ga0208325, IMG submission 185486) | Freshwater microbial communities from Powell Lake, British Columbia, Canada to study Microbial Dark Matter (Phase II) - PL_2010_330m... | ecosystem: Environmental > Aquatic > Freshwater >...
ACTATAAACTACTCGAGCATACAGCGGATTTGGGTGTAACAACCTGGGGCGGCAGCGTCAAAGACCTTTTTATTAATTCTGCCTGCGCGATGTATGATATTATATCAGATATACAATTCGTTGATCCTCTCATCTCTTTCCATGTTAAGGCAGACGGCCTAGATAAGGATGAATTATTAAAAAACTGGCTTTCAGAGCTTTTATATTACTTCCATGTAAAAAATATGCTGCTTGGAAGGTTCGATATTGAACACATAAGCGATAATAACATAGTATCCTTGGTAGCAGGAGAAAACATAGACAGCAAACGGCACTCCTTGAAACGCGAGGTCAAGGCAGTTACTTATCACAATCTAAAAATAACTAAAAAAGGTAATAGATTCCAAACGAATATCATATTTGATGTATGACTTTAAAATATAGCGGGCCATTAGAAAAAATAGATAATTACCGCTGGCGTGTGCCGAAATCATATATGAAGGGCATGCGGGTAGACGGTATTGTGTATGCAAGTGATAAGCTGATCGATTCCATTAAAATCGATAATGCCTTACAGCAGGTGGCAAATGTTGCAATGCTTCCTGGCATAGTTCGGTATTCTTTAGCTATGCCCGATATCCACTGGGGTTATGGTTTTAGTATAGGAGGGGTTGCGGCAACAGATATTAATGCAGGCGGCGTAATATCACCCGGCGGTGTCGGCTTTGACATAAATTGCGGAGTCAGGCTTTTAAAAACATCTCTCTTTGAGGGTGATATAAAAGGGAAACTAAAAGATCTTATATGTGGGCTATATCATAACGTGCCTGCTGGTGTGGGCTCAAAAGGTGATATTAAGGTAACAGCGAAAGAAGAAGAAAAGATTCTTGTAAAAGGCTCTAAGTGGGCCCTCTCACAGGGCTATGCCGTAGAATCAGATATATGCCACACAGAAGAATGCGGCGCAATAGAAGGCGCTAATCCAGATGCTGTATCGGAACGGGCTTATGAACGCGGGATGAGGCAATCAGGTACGCTTGGTTCAGGCAATCACTTTATAGAGGTCCAGGCAGTTGATGAGATTTACGATGAAAAAGCAGCTTCTGTATTCGGTCTTTCAAAGGGTCAGATTACGGTTATGATACATTCAGGTTCGCGGGGTTTTGGATACCAGATATGCGATGATTATGCAAGGAAGATGGTTCATACGCTTTCTAAATATAATATAGCGGTCCCTGACAGGCAGCTTGCCTGTGCCCCCTTTGACTCAGAAGACGGCAAACTTTATTTTGGGGCCATGAAGTGCGCTGCGAATTATGCCTGGAATAACAGGCAATGTATTATGCATTTGGTACGCTCAACTTTTGAAAAGATATTCAGGCAGGGTTTTCAGGCGCTCGGGATGTTTCTGATATATGATGTTGCCCATAATATAGCAAAGCTTGAAAGGCATACCATAGATGGACAGGAACATTTTTTGTGTGTTCATAGAAAAGGCGCTACAAGGGCATTTGGCCCTGGCCGCTCAGAAATCCCTGTGGATTATAGGGATATCGGCCAGCCCGTTATTATACCAGGTGATATGGGTACGCATTCTTATCTTATGCTTGGCACAGGCAAGGCAATGGATGAGACATTTGGGACAACATGCCACGGGGCAGGAAGAGCTTTATCAAGAAAGGCAGCCTCAGAACGCTACAGCACTTCTCAGGTAACAGAGGATCTTGGAAAAAAAGGCATAATCTTGATGGCATCAGGGAAAGAGACGATATCAGAGGAAGCCCCAGGTGCCTATAAAGACATAGATGATGTAGTAGGAGCCGTAGATGGCGCTGGTATATCAAAAAAGGTATGCAGAATGCGGCCATTAGGTGTTATTAAAGGATAGAAAGGCGGGTCATAAAATGCTTGATATAAAGTTCATACGGGAAAATCCTGATAAAGTAAAAGAGGCATTAAAAAACAGAAACATAGATTTAAATATTGACAGCCTGATTCAGCTTGATAAGGAACAAAGAAACCTTATAGTAGAGTCGGACATACTTAAAAATTTACGCAACAAGGCCTCAGAAGAAATAGCTGCATTAAAAAGAGATGGTAAGGATGCAGGTATTAAATTGTCAGAAATGAAGTCAGTAGCCCATAAAATAAAGGAATTAGACCAAAAAGTGGGTGAGATAAGCATAAAAGTACGTGATATTTTGATGCTAATCCCAAATATACCGCATTCCAGTATACCAATAGGTTTTAATGCAACGGCGAATAAGACAATTAAGGAATGGGGTAAACTGCCTAATTTTAAGTTTAAGCCATTAAATCATATAGAGTTAGGTGAAAAACTCAATATTATGGATTTTGCAAAGGCTGTTAAGCTTTCAGGATCAGGATTCTCTCTTTTTATTGGTGACGGGGCAAAAATGGTAAGGGCATTAATTAATTTTATGCTTGATATGCATACCCAGAAACATGGCTATAAAGAGATATGGCCGCCAGTCTTGGTTAACCGTCAAAGCATGACTGCAACAGGCCAGCTTCCCAAGCTCGAAGATGATATGTATAAATTAAAAGATGATGATCTTTTTCTTATCCCAACAGCAGAAGTTCCTGTTACAAACATGCACAGAGATTCTGTATTGAAAAGCGAGGATCTACCGTTATGTTACACAGCCTATACCCCTTGCTTTAGAAGAGAGGCAGGTTCTTATGGAAAAGATACCAAGGGTCTTTCAAGGGTTCATCAGTTTGATAAGGTTGAGATGGTGAAATTTGTAAGGCCAGAGACCTCATATGATGAGCTTGATAAGCTTCTTAAGGACGCAGAAAACGTATTGCAGGCGCTCAAGTTACCATATAGAATTCAACTCTTATCCACAGGAGATATTAGTTTTGCGGCCAGCAAGTGTTATGATATAGAGCTATGGGCAGCAGGAAGCGGTTTATGGTTTGAGGTATCAAGTTGCTCTAATTTTGAAAGCTTTCAGGCGCGGCGCGGAAATATCAAATTCAAAGATAAAAAAACAGAAAAATCCTCATATGTGCACACATTAAACGGTTCAGGTGTTGCTTTTGCAAGGCTTATCATTGCTATATTAGAGAATTACCAGAGAAAAGACGGTTCTATTGATATACCCAGGGCATTGCAGAAATACATGGGTAAAAAGAAAATTGCAAGACCGCAGTAACATAATACGCTATCAAACATGCTTAAAAAGATATTAAACATTTTATTAGGTATTCTTGTCCTGCCGGTTTGCGTTGGTGTTTCTATAAGCCTTTATGAACACCTAAACCAGATCAAAATCGTTTCATATTATCAGCAGAAATATTTTATAATTGGCATAATATCCTATCTTGTAGTGCACGCTGTATTTTTTAAACCTTCATATCTTTATGTTTTAAGCCATGAATTAATGCATGCTATAGCCGCGTTATTATCAGGCGGCAGAGTCAGGTCTATTAAGGTCTCATCAAAAGGCGGAAGTGTCGCAACCACAAAGAGCAATATATTTATAGCCTTAAGCCCTTACCTTTTCCCATTATATACAATAGTGGTTGCGCTTCTGTGGTTTGTAATTAAATTTGTAACGAAGAGCGATATAGATTATAGTTTTTTCCTGTTTGCCATAGGTTTTACATTGGCATTTCATATAGTACTTACCATAGATTTTTTAAAGATACGGCAAACAGATCTTTTGCATGCAGGGTATTTTTTTTCCATATGTCTTATTTATGTAATAAATCTCTTAATAGTTGGGCTGATATTTAGTATTTTATTTAAAGGCATGATTTTTGTAGGTTTTTTACAGGATTCTTATATAAAGGCAAGGGATATATATACAGGCATATTCTGCCAGTTGTTTTTATAGGTTGGATTTGACAATAATTCTTGCTGATGGTATATTAGAGGAGCTGATAGAAGCTCGTTAAAGCGGAGGAGTGGCAGAGTTGGTTGATCGCGGCGGTCTTGAAAACCGTTGTGCCGCAAGGTACCGTGGGTTCGAATCCTACCTCCTCCGCCATATAATTTTCTATTTTTAGAATATACAGCACCAGTTTTATAGACCCAAGTATTAGGTCAAAACAAAAGAGGGGAATATGATTACACATTCATCCCAAGAAAGAAGGCAGTATAAAAGAATAAAAAAGGATTTTGTAGCACGATTTCGATTTAAAAGCGATGAATTAAGTATGCATAATTCAGAAGGTTGGGAAATGGTAACCACCCAAAACCTATGTGCAGGAGGGGTGCTTTTTAAGTATAACAGGGAAGTGCCAATCGGGTCGCTAATAGATATGTTTATAAATTTTCCTCAGATAAAAAATCCAATAAATTGTACCGGTAAGGTAATACGTATAGAGAGGAACAGCTCTTTATCGCTTCTTAAGGTTGCGGCATATTTTGTAGATATTAACGCAGAAGATAAATATGCAATAAGCAAAGCCGTAGAAGAATTTTATTCAAAGAAATTAGGGTACATAGAACCTTAATCCGTATAATAATCTGCCACAGCCCTGGAGAGATGCCAGAGCCTGGTGCCTCCCCCGCTTTTACTCGGGATTAAATTCGCAGAAAGCTTGCCGGCTTACATTTTATGTCGCTTTGGCTTTATAAAGTGCTCGCTCATTTAGAAAGCGATTTTGTATTGCGGAGAGATGGCTGAGTGGTTGAAAGCGGTCGCCTCGAAAGCGATTAGGCTCTTTGGGTCTCGGGGGTTCGAATCCTCCTCTCTCCGCCACCAAAATTGATTATGGATGCCAATGTTTCAAAAAGCTAAAATGAAAGGCAACGCGGATTATGAGAAAGTTATTAATTTTCATTATAATAGTGATTTTAGCATGTCTTTGCGTGTTGTTTTTTTACAGCATACAATTTAACGCAGAAACTTCAGAGATACTATTTCTAAGCAGAGACGGGTCCAGGAGCAGCTTTCTGCTGTCTTATGCGCAGGGTTTTAAGCTTAACCGTATTGCTAATATAGAAAACGGTATCCCTGGCTGGAAGATATCTAATCTGGTTATTCCCGGCGCAGAGGATATTATACTGCCATTTAAAGAAGGCGAAAGCCTTGTTTATGATGTATATTCCGCGGGCCTTAAGGCAGGCCAGTCAGTCCTCACGTTTTACGGTGAAAAATGCTTTAATGGTGACAGCGTTTATTATATAACGTTTGTTACGGAACTGCCTTTTTTTAAAGACTATGAAGAGATATACGCGGCAAAAGGCTCATTTCTGCCTGTAAAGATAAAAAGGATAATAGAAAAAATAGGAGGTCTTTCCACGGAGGAGATAGACGAAGAATACGATCAGGTTGACTTCCGTGTTACTATCAAGAAGAAAGGCGCTTTTTCGACGAACAAAACCACCATTCAGAAGGATGGCCCTATATACAATGCTGTATTGCTTACATATCTGTGCAGAGCAAACCCCGACAAAGCCAATAAGGGCGATTTTAAAGCTATATTACCGACCCAGGAATTTAACATAAGGGTTTCCGGAACGGATACTGTAGAGACCCCTTTGGGTCAATATCCTGTTGATGTGTTTACAAGCCAGCCATCAAAGTTTACATTCTATCTTAGTAAGGACAAAGAAAGGCTTCCCGTTAAGATTACCAGCCATACTACCCTAAACTATACGATGATACTAAATTCCAGAAAAAATAAGAATTAAAACATCCCCCGTCTTTTATGCGAAAAATATCCTTAAAAAATCTTTTAACTGGTATTTCCAAAGAAAAGAATTTTGTTTTTCTCCAGACGGACCGTTTTGATAAGGATAATCGATTTAGCTACCTGTTTACCCGCCCGATAGAGATTGTTTCATGCCGCAATTTAGGCGGGGTTAAGGATTCTTTAAATAAAATAGAAAAGATGATTAAGAAAGGTTTTTTTGCAGCCGGATTTGTTTCTTATGAAATGGGTTTTGCATTTGAGCCGGTTTTTGGAAAAAAAGAATCTTATGATTTTCCGCTTCTATGGTTTGGTATATTTGATAAGCCTTTAATTTTTAATCATCGGGAAATAGAATTTACAGATGATGACCCATGCGGCTATCAAAACATCAACTCTATAAGAGCGGATATCCCTGAAAAGGAATATACAGATTCAATAAAAAAAATAAAGAGGTTTATCGAGCAGGGGGACACGTATCAGGTAAACAGGACATTTAAACTCGATTTTTCTTTTAATGGTTGTCCGCATGATATTTATCTTGATTTAAGAAAAAAGCAAAGCGTTTCGTATTCGGCTTTTATTAAATGCGGAGGGACATATATACTTTCGTTTTCTCCCGAATTATTTTTTAAATTAGGGAAAGACATTATGCAGGTAAAGCCCATGAAAGGCACTATTGAAAGGGGTAGATTTTTAAAAGAGGATATCGAAAATGCTCATGTTTTGCACAACTGTCCTAAGAATCGAAGCGAAAATATCATGATCGTAGATCTTTTGCGGAATGATTTGGGAAGAATATCCAAGGCAGGCACGGTAAAGACAAAGAAGTTTTTTGAGGTAGAAAAATACGAATCGCTTTTCCAGATGACATCAACAGCGGAAGGGAAAATCCGCCGAGATGTTTCTTTATATGAGTTATTTGGGTCTGTGTTTCCCTCAGGCTCAGTTACAGGAGCGCCTAAGATACGCACTATGCAGATAATAGATGAGATTGAAAAATGCCAGCGTCGCATATATACAGGTGGCATAGGATTTATTACTCCTGAAAAAAGCTGCGTTTTTAATGTGGCGATACGTACCCTGCTTTTGGATAAAAATGCCGGCACAGGAGAAATGGGAATAGGAAGTGGCATAGTGTATGATTCTGAATCAAAAAAGGAATATGAGGAGTGCCTGCTGAAAGCGAAATTTTTGACTGAACCACAAACAAGCTTTAAACTTATAGAGACTATGCTTTGGGATCCTGCCAGGGGGTATGCGCTTATGAAATTGCACATGCAGCGGCTTTTGGAATCTGCAGACTATTTTAATTATAGGTATGATCAGGATAAAATTATAAAAAAGCTTAACAATGAATCCAAAGCGTTTGACATAAATCAAAAATATCGCGTCAGGCTTTTATTGAATAGGAATGGGAACGTAGAAACCAGTTATTCAATACTTGATACAAAAAATACCCCTAAGATTATTGCTATTTCTTCTAAGCCAACTGAATCATCGGAGAAATGGTTGTATCATAAAACAACCAACAGAGGGCTTTATGATAGTGAGTATAGCAGATATCAAAAGCTTGGATTTTTTGACGTGATTTTCAAAAATGAAAAGAGCCAAATTACAGAAGGAGCAATATCCAATATTTTTATCAAGAAAAACCGTATTTATTATACCCCGCCTATAAAATGCGGTGTTCTAAATGGCGTGTATAGGCGCTATTTATTACAGGAAAACAAAATTAAGATAAGGGAAGAAATTATTTATCCGGAAGACCTTTTGAAAGCGGATAGCATACTGATAACAAATGCTGTTAGGGGTATGGTGAAGGTTTGCCTTAATCCTGAAAGGATATTTTTAAAAAAACACGTATCACATAAGTGTCGCAACAAAGGCAAGGAGCAATCCGGTGCTTAAGAAGTTTTTTTTATTTTTAGCTTTTATGCTCCTATGCCAAAATGCTTATGCGTTACAGAACTTTCTGCCTGCTAATATAAAATCCGGCGAGAAATGCGATAAGGATATAGTGATAGAGCTTGCTCAAGAGGCTCTTCCTGAGTACGAAAAATTGTTTTACGCCGTAAAATGGCTTGGCATACAGGTAGGTACTATAACCGCATCTATTAAAGGCATAAAGGCAATTAACGGCAGAAAAGCTTATGAGCTTGAGGTAATTGCAAAAACAAATGCTTTTTGTTCCGCTATTTATAGGATAGATGACAAATTTATCTCTTATATGGATGCACAGCATTTTTATACAGTGCGTCATGAGGTTTATCGAAGAGAGGGCAGGTATAAAAAGGATGCTATAACGGATTTTGATAATAATTCCAAGAAAGCGCATTTTAAAAACCTCATTGACAAATCGGAAAAAGTATTTGATATACCATATGGCGTGCAGGATACATTGAGCGCGTGTTATTATTTCAGGCTTTTGCCTATCCAGGTAGGAAAAAAAATTGAGTATGCTGTTTATAACAATGAAAAGGTGTATCAGCTGTTTGGCATTATAGAGTCAAAGGGGTATATAAGGCTGCCTCGTGTTGGCAAAAAACCTGCTTTTTATATACAGCCTTACGCCCAAATAGAGGGAGAACAGGTAAAGAAAGGGAAAGCCAGCGGTTATTTTAGCGTGGATAGCAAAAGATTACCCCTTTTGGCGGTTGTTCAGGCGCCTATGTTTACAGAGGTTATAGCCTCACTAGATACTATAAAGTATAGACAAAACGAGTAATTAGTGGTATAAATAATAAATGGCATTTCTCGTTCAGCTGTTTTGGGTGCGGGATCCTCGCAATTTATTGTATAAATTACATAGGAGAGGTCGCATAGCCCGGTTGAGTGCGCCTGCTTGGAGAGCAGGTAGGCCGCAAGGCCTCCAGGGTTCGAATCCCTGCCTCTCCGCCATACCTTTTAAGGGGTAGTCAAATACCCCGTCGAAACCTACCAAAAACATCATAACTCCTACAAAAAACAAGTTCCTATTATTTCCGAATTTTTTTTATCCCTTCTATGATAATTTCACGCATGACCACAAAATGTTGTATACCGATTACCCTGGTTAACAAATAACTTCCCAGGCCCCCCGCAGCCTTACGGCTCGGCTTATAATTCCTATCAAGAGACTTGATCCTACTTAAAATGGTGTTGTAAAGCTCCCTATCCTGTCTGTATGCAACGTAGATATCTTTGTAATGGTAGTCACAAATCCACTGAACTTGTCGAGCATTAATACCACCTCTCTCTTCTGCAAATAACCAAATTTCAAGAAGTATCTCATATCGATTTCGCGCATATTGAACCGCTGAAGTAGAGCTACTAACCCGTGGCTGATTATGATCAATCCATATAAAGACTGGGCGATTTCTGAGGTGGAGTATCGGTTCTTTTTTTAATACTTCGATTAAAAATAGCCAATCGTCCGGATGTTTTATACGGGACTGCCATTTAACGCCGTTGAGAATGCTTTTCCTGTAAAGAACCGAACTTATGGGAGCTCCGAACGCATTGAGAAGGGCGTCAATAGGGTTATTATTTGTATATTTTTTTGGCGGATAAGTAGTTTTTGAGTTATTGCTATGTTGTCTTATATAGCCTGATACAAGAAGGTCAGCAGGGCTGCTCTCTAAGTAGGTGATTTCTTCGTATAACGACATAGGCAGTAATTCATCATCTGAGTCGGTGAACTTGACATATTTCCCATTCGCCAAGGATAAGCCCGCATTCCTTGCCTCACCGCATCCAACGTTAACCATCATAGGCACAAAGTGACAGTTAAACGATTGACATGTGCGTTGATTGGTCAGCCGCTCATCATCGTCTGATTTATCATCGACTACAATGATTTCGACTGTTACATGATCGCCTGCGGCAGCCATGACACTTCTTATGCATTTAGGCAGTATGTTGCTTCGATTAAACACTGGTATGATCACCGAGCAGTCTGCGTGCCTTGTTTGTGATACTGGCATTAAACTTTTCCTCTGATTCGCTTTACTCTGCTGGCTATGGCTGCAAGGCGTCCGCAAAGGTAATATTTAAGAACTTCCACAGGAAAAGGTCTCCGCCTTGCATCAGCGTAAGCTGCTAAAATATGTTCTGGATTACCAATCCTCAGACTTACGTCTGATTTGATCCTTTCAAGCATGATACGCGTAAATAATACACAGTACACCCAGACATCATGCTGCAGCACTACACATGGTTGCTGGGCACGATGAAACATTGCGATCATGTTATTAACGCTGTATCTTATTTTGCTTTCATTTAGGCTGATTGCCGGCTCATTCCAGTCAAACGTACAATGCGACCACCCAAGTGGAAATAAATAGTGGTTTAACAAGCGGTTAGCCCACATCATAAACGAGAGGCTGAGTGACCAAAGACCATAAGGGGGTCGATACAGGACGGGCTTATGGCCAGTTAGTTTTTCCAAAATATGGTCTGTTTTAGAAATCTCATTAATGCATTCAGTTTTTGATAGCTGAAAATATTTATGGTGAGAATAAAAATGATTGCCAATTACATGCCCATTTTCCATCATCTTTTTTACTATGGCATGTGCCTCCTTGTTCCCATCTACCTGTTGACCCTGGATAAAGAATATCGCCTTGGCATCAAACTCGTCTAAAGTGCGTAATAAATTTTCGTCAATCGAAGCAGTAAAGTCCCATCCAGGATCAATCCCCAATATCACCTTCTCTGCTTGCTTTACTTCATCAGCCGTGTCCCCCCATAGCTTGTCCGCTACATCAGGCCCATCGTCAAATGTCAAAAAAATTTCATTATTGCTTGCTTTTAAATAGGTCTTGAGATCAAAACGGCCTTGATAACGCCAAAACAGGTCGTATATGACTAGACCTGCAATCAGAGCTGTAATGGAAATCCAAAGCGCGTTTGTCATATAGAGCCTCGGTTTGTTAATATTCTTACGTTTGCTGATGACTCGTCTTTATTCATGACTAATCCAAATTTATTGGAAAGCCATACTAAGTTTTGATCGGTGAGCGCCCACCGTAGATCTGTTCCCGGTATGACCCATTTGCATCCAATGATATCGGTTAAGAGACGGCCATCTTTCTTGAGCAAATATAAGTAGTTCTGCCACATCATGTAGAAATGGAACCTGCAACAGCATCCGTAAGAAGGGTTGTTATCAATGATAACATCGTATGAGTCGAGCTGCTTGATCATCTCGGGGGAATACTTGTTTACCAGCCATACCTTGTAGTTGGTCAGGTTTAATTTGTTGGCTCGGTCATATTCGTCATTGGAAATAGTGATTCCATGTATCTTTTTTACCTTATTATGCCATCTCAACGCGAAGGTTGAATTCCCAATGCCGACGTGCAATATGGACATGTCAGCATTTACTATTTTTGAAAGATAGCTCTCAATACTCAGCTGGTCAGCAGTCGTGGGTTTGTCAGACCAGTTAATCACTAGCTCACCACCGGATAAGTCGACAGAGTTCATTATCTGGTTTCTACTCCTAAAGTCGTGTAGTCCGCATAGCTCGAGGCATCGCTTAAAACCTCCTATGCTTTGATAGAACCTGATTTTTCCTTTGATTCTGTTAAGTAAATTCACGAGTTTTGTTATACCGCTTCCCATTAATATTTCCTCGGCAGAAGCCAGTCATCGCTATCTAGATATTGTATAAATTCACCTTTCTAGCGATAAGGTGGCGGCTTCGCGAGCTAACCCAAGCTCCCCCCGTTTTCCTTATGGATTACTTTGATAATGTCCGGGCGTTCGGCAGCCATTTGGTCGAGAACTGCTGGGGTGTTATCGATCGAGCCATCATCTACCAGAATAATCTCTATTGGCAGGTAGGTCTGGTCCAAATGATAGGAACTTGTTTTTGGAAGCCCTTCAGAAATAACCCCCAATATTGCTTGTAGGCACCTCTCTATCACATTTAACTGCTATATTTTAGTATATATGTGTAGATAAGGCAAGGATTTTTGTTTTTTGTGGGGGTTTATTGCTAAAAAGGGCATCCCCGTCCTCAATGGACACCAGGGATTTCGCTTGGCGACCCGGTTGGTGAATGAGAGATAGCAGTTATTTGGCCGTACTGCCCCGTGCCCCCTTCAACGGTAAGCATGCTGAAAGATGATGCAGCCGCAGGAGTTGTGGTTTCTATGCCAATACGGCCTGCGGTATCAACTACCATGTGCGGGCCAGACCAGTTAATGCCGTCGTTAGAATAAGTCAGATATAGCTTGTTTTCATCGCCTCCATCGATCGCTCCGGCACCTTCATCAGGGCCCCCAGTAATTATCGAACACCTTAATTCCTAGACAATAAATAAGTTATGTCGTAATATATTGAAATAGCGAAAGTTATTGCTTTGTGCTTAAATGACTTCCTGCTTCTGTGTCATATCCTTTTAATTTCCTCATAAAACACCCTTTTCGTCGGAAGAATAGTAACTCACAGTTCCCATTAGTCCCTAAGGTTTACCAGAAATACTCCATATTGATGCCTATTTTGTCAAACCTCTGTCAAGCCCATTATTGTTTTTATATTTTCCAAATACATAAAATAAAGCATTTATTTATTCCTTGCCTTTTCGGATTTATATGTATAGAATATTATTTATGC
>Ga0208325_1000369_pt1 | contig 12243 bp, 23 predicted proteins | sample PL_2010_330m_FD_185486 | JGI IMG/M metagenome (GOLD analysis project Ga0208325, IMG submission 185486) | Freshwater microbial communities from Powell Lake, British Columbia, Canada to study Microbial Dark Matter (Phase II) - PL_2010_330m... | ecosystem: Environmental > Aquatic > Freshwater >...
GATACGCTGATTTGCTACGGCAGGTTGTCGAATATCGGAAAAATCATTCCGAAAGAATGAGCCCCACCGTTAAATCTATTCTTCTTATCTGCCTTGTGGGGGTATTTTTATTTTTTACACTGCATGTTTTGGTTCCGCTTGTATATAGGGTAAAGGAGCCCTATTTCACTATGCCCGTAGAGGATGGCCGAGGCGCCGGGGGCGAGGGGCTTCTCGTTCGAAATGATGCCCACGGCGAGGGCGCGTTCGGCGCAAAGAGAAGCGGCGGAAGGTCTCACAAAGGCATCGACCTGGAGGCGCAGATAAAGAGCCCCGTATATGCCTCGAAGAGCGGCTGGGCAAGATCGCGCTATTTTCCCGGCGGCTACGGAAATCTTGTAATCATAAGTCATCCCGGGCGGTGGGAAACGCGTTACGGACACCTCGATAAAATCGCCATAAAGGGATTTCAGTGGGTCCGGCAGGATGACGTAATAGGCTTTGTGGGAAAAACGGGGAACGCCGATTTGAAAGGTATTACCCCGCATGTCCATTTCGAAATAAGGCACATGGGAAACCCCGTTGATCCGGAGAGAGAACTGGTAAGACATAAAGGAGGATAGGCGTTATGAAAAGAGCGATTGTTTTAGTTCTAATGCTGGTTTTGCTGTCTTTTGTCGTGGTAGGCTGCGGTGAGACGTTCAATGGTATGTCCAAAGACGTAAAGAGGGTAGGCAAGGGTGTCAAAACGATTTTTGTACGGGATGCGGAGTAGCAGTTGCAGACTTTAAAACATCCATCATGGAAATAAGAAAACGTTTTTTTAATAATATCGCCGTTTTGTATATCACGCACAATATCGATATTGACTCCGCGGCGTTGATCGAGGAGACGGGCCGTCTCTTAAAAGAAGGGGTCGGAAAAATCCTGTGTAATTTCGCGAACGTGAATATCATCGACTACAACGGATTATCGATTCTCTCCATCGCCTACAAAAATGTCATAAACCAGGAAGGCGTGATGAAGTTCTGCGACGTACCCGCGCACATAAAAGCGCTTTTCAAGTCGGCGCGCCTTGACACTGTCTTCGAAATGCATGCCGACGAAGAAAACGCCCTGGAGAGTTTTGCGCTTTCGGCGAAGGTCGACAGGCTCACGTTGAGAAGAAGATTCAAAAGGATCGACGCAAATATCCCGGTGAAGTACAAAGTCGGCCTGTCGGCCGATGGCAAGCTTTCGAGGGGGAAGGCCCCGAACATAAGCGCCGACGGGCTGTTTATTCTTTCGGAACACACGCATCCGGCCTCAACACATCTTTACATGGAAATAGGTTTCGATAACAAACAAAAACCGCTTGCGCTTATGGGCTCTGTTATATGGCTCGCTGATCGGGAACTTCAGCCGCATTCCTATCCGGGCATGGGGGTGGAATTCATAAACATGGAAAAACGCTCCCAGGAAAAAATAATCGAATTTATTGATAAGAACATAACGCAAAGAAGCAAAACCTGAGGTAACATGGCCTCACTCCCCGCCTTGCGTAAGCTCACAAAATCCTGCCGGCTCTGCGTCCGCAACTGCATGATAAACCGTGAAAAAGGCGAAAGGGGTTTCTGCCGTTCCGGCTCAAAGTCCGCCGTATACAGCTATTCGCCTCATCACGGGGAGGAGCCGCCCATTTCGGGGACGAGGGGCTCCGGCACCATATTTTTCACGCATTGCAGTATGAGATGTGTATATTGTCAGAACCATACCTTCAGCCAGAAATCCGACCAGAGGGAGTCCCGAGCACCACAGCGGCAAAAAGTACAGACCGCGAGGGGCTACCGGAGGGACGATTTTGAGGAAATTGAGACAGAAGAGCTCGCCGGGCGAATGCTGGAGCTGCAAAACGCGGGCTGTCATAATATAAATCTTGTAAGCCCCACACATTACGCCTGCCGGATTGCCGAGGCCTTAGATATGGCGGCTAAAAACTCGCTTAATATCCCGGTCATCTACAATACGGGGGGTTACGACAGTCCGGAACTAATTAAACTTCTGGACGGTATTATCGACATATACATGCCCGACATGAGGTATTCCTCCGACGACATAGCTCAAAGATATTCTTCCGCGCCGGGATATGTCGAAAATAACCGACTTATAATAAAAGAGATGTTTCGGCAGGCGGGCCCGCTTAAGATAAAGAGGGATGGGATAGCCGAAAAGGGCGTAATTGTGCGCCTATTAATTCTTCCCGGCAATGCCTCCGGCACAATCGAGACATTAAGGTTTTTAAAAAAAGAGGTTTCAACCGATATTTATTTAAGCGTAATGAGCCAGTACTATCCCGCCTACAAAGCAGCAGAGTACCCTGAGATCGCCGGGCGCATAAAAAGCGACGAATACGAGCAGGTAATCGAAGTGGTACGGGAGCTCGGTTTTGAGAACGGCTGGATCCAGGGCTTTCTAACGGATACCGACCGGTTCCTCGGCACAAATATCAAGCCCGGACGTTAAGTAAAATTGTCCGCGCCGCTTGCATTATCCGCGATAATCATTATACTATATATCGTATTACGCTATTATAGTAGGATAGGTAAACTATGAAAATTTTTGCCATAGCCAACCAAAAGGGCGGTTGCGGAAAAACCACGACGGCAATAAGCCTTTCCGCGGCATTGGCCCAGCGGGGCAAAAAAGCCCTGCTTATCGACATGGATCCCCAGTCGCACGCCTCAATGGGCCTGGGGGCGCTGAAAGTCGAGTCATCCGATTCGATATTCGCTTTATTTGCCGACGGCACGGACAAGGCAAGAAAAATCAGCGAAATTACGGTAAATATCGCCGACGGGCTGGATCTTGTTCCGTCGCATATCATATTAAGTACCATCGAGCATGAGCTTAAGAACAGGGAAGACGGACTTTTGATACTCGCAAACGCCATTAGCCGCTGTGAACTCAAATACGACTATGTAATTATCGATTGCCCCCCGAACCTTGGATTCCTTACTTTCAACGCCCTGCGCGCCGCAGGCGAAATAATAATACCCGTAGAAACAAGCGCCTTTTCAATAATGGGCGTCGGAAAACTCATAAGCATGGTGGAGCTCATAAAGATAAAACTGCACCACGCCCCGCACGTAAAAGGGCTGGTCACGATGTATGACGAGTATTCCGAATTCTGCGAAAAAATGCTGCACAAAATCAAATACATCTTCAAGGAGAGGCTGCTGAAAACGGTTATTTCATACGATATATCGATCCGCGAGTCGCAGGAAAAATCGGAATCTGTCTTTAAAAATTACTCGCAATCCCGCGCGGCACACGCTTACCTGGCACTGGCCGATGAACTCCTGGCGTTCGACAAGGATATTTCGGCCGAAAACATCTATAATGAAATGCGAAAGGTCCTTCACGGGGTTTACGGAAACATATATTCAAAGGAGCGCTTATTTAAGTTTTACGCCCCGAACGCCAGAGAAGTATACGTGGTGGGCGACTTTAACAACTGGAAAATGGACAAATCCAGCAGACTCGAAATGATTAAAGAGGGCGAATGGGAGAAATCATTCTATCTCCTGCCCGGGCGGTATAGGTATAAATTTGTCGCCGACGGGCTGTGGCTATGGGACCCCCGGAACTCCGAAAAAGAACCTAATCCCTATGGCGACTTTGATTCGGTATTTGAAGTATAGCACATGGTACGACTAAAACAGGAAACGGCAGGCGCTATCGAAGACTTTTATCGCAAATGAGGTGGTTCTTTCTTTCGTTGGCCTGCGCGTTCTTCACGGCTACGACAGCAGCGCTATCCAAAATAATCCTAAAAAAGTACAATATATTTTTCACGGGATGGGCGAGGTTCCTTTTTTCGCTCCCTATCTTCGTGGCGCTTTTATGCATCTTCCGTCCACATTTTTCTTTTGAAGCGGGTTTCTGGAAAGTCGTCGTATTTCTCCTGCCGTTTGAACTCACGGCATTCCTGCTCTTCCTAAGGGCCCTGAAGCTCTCGCCGCTATCGCTCACGTTTCCTTTTCTCGGCCTGACGCCGGCGTTTTCAATATTCTTTTCGCGTTTCCTGCTTGGGGAAAGGGCGAACTTATTCGGGATAGCGGGTATAGCCCTTGTCACAGCCGGGGCATATCTCTTGAACATCAAATTTGTAAAGGATGGCCTTTTGGCCCCGTTAAAAAATATTTACAGAGAAAAGGGTTCCATGCTGATGATCTTTGTGGCCCTGATTTACGGGGCCACATCCGTCCTCGGCAAAAAAGCCATCCTTTTATCGGGCCCGCTTTCTTTCGCGGCGGTTTATTACGGTATTTTTTTCGTAATTTTCGCGCCGTTGGCACTGGCCGAAGAAAAGAAAACAAAAATTAAGTTTGAGATGAAGGACACGTTCTTATTCCTTGGGCTGGGGGTATGTTTTGCGGCGGCAATGCTTTTTCATTTCAACGCAGTGGTCCTTACCAACGTTTCTTATATGGTTTCGGTCAAAAGGCTGAGCCTGGTTATAAGCGTCTTGTACGGCGGCATAATATTCCATGAAAAGGACATCGGCTCCCGGATGCTGGGAAGCATGGTTATCTTATGCGGCATCATGGTGATATCATTGGCGGGGTAATGAAAAAAATCGACGCGGCTGCCTTGACGTTTCGCGGCGGCCGCATCGATTGAATAAGGTTTATGATTCCGTGGATGGCAACAGCCTCTTTTGTTTTTTTCGACCAGAAAACTGGTCAGTTATGCCGTTGTCATCCATTACCAGTATACCCCAAAAACCGCAAAAAATCAAGTTGACAATCACCTTTAATTAAGGATAATGAAGCAAGGGGGAAAGGGGGAGCGTTATAGCAATGGAAACACTGAAAAATTTTGTAGTGGGGTTTTTTGTCGCGCTGGGGGCGTTCGTCGTGTTAGGGCTCTCGTTTCTTTTGTGGCCCATTATCGTCGGCGTAGGCTCGATTCTCCTCTTTATCGCCGTTATTGTTTTGGCCGTCGTGCTGGGATTCTACATCATCATCCTTATCGGCTACGTGATAAGAAAAGGCCTAAAAAAATAGGCCATTTCGGTATGGGGATTTTGGAGGGGATGGGAATGGCGCACCCGGAAAGGGCAGTCAGCAATATTAGTGCGGCGAACAGGAATATTAGCCTTTTATTCAGCTTAGGCATCCTGTATATTTTAACACGAAACGCGCTTATATCGTAGGAAAATATGACCGGAAAAGTATTTACGGCGGTGATGATTGTCACGGGGCTTACCGTTTTGATCGCAGGGGCAATAACGGTCGCCCTGTTCAATACGCCTTTTGCGCGCAGCACGATAGACTATTTTTCTTTTTTCGCGGCGGTTGTCCTGGTGGCTGACGGGTTTTATAAAATCCACCGGTACGCGAATGAGCCCTATTTCCCAAACCAATTCATAAGGCACCTGAGGATAATTTTCGGCACATGTATTTTTACAATTCACTTCATGCAATATTTATACGGGGTTTGAATGTATTTATACGGTAAAAATTCCGTCCTGGAACGTCTTCTGGCTAACCCAACGAGTATAAAAAAAGTGTTTCTGCAGGAAAATTTCAGCTCTGAGCGCATACCCGGCCTTGCAAGGGGCGCGGGTATTCCCATAGCGCGCGTTACGGAAAGGGCTCTTAAGAAGCTAAAGAATGCGGACCGCCTACAGGGCGTCCTGGCCCAGGTAGACAATTTCGACTACGCTGATTTCGACGGCCTGCTTCATAACTCCCCCGGTAAAAACCTGTCATTCATATGCGTCGATAGCATAAACGACCCTCACAACCTGGGGTCCATATTAAGGACGGCCGCCTGCTTCGGCGGCTTTGCGGTCGTCATACCAAGGCATGGCTCCTGCGAAGTTACCGACGCCGTTATGCATGTAGCTTCCGGCGGAGAAAACTTCGTGCCCGTGTCAATGGTCAACAATCTTTCAACCGCCCTCGTGAAGGCGAAACGCGCCGGGCATTGGATTGTGGGTACTGTGGTCGAAAACGGCACCGAGATAAACAAAGTGTCTTTTCCGTTTCCGTTATGCCTTGTCCTTGGATCCGAGGGAAAGGGGATAAGGCACGGTATAGAAAAGCAGCTTGAACTGAAAGTGCGCCTCCCGATGAGGGGCGCGGCGCTTTCTTTCAACGTCGCCATGGCTTGTGCCATTTTCTGCCACGAGATAAATAGACAAAAAGGGAAATAAAGGAGGTAATGTATGCCGTACGACATGAGTCTCGACGAAAGTTTGTTCTCAAAGACGTGGGAAGGCGATTCTGGAAGATTAACTGTAAGCGTCTATTCCTACAATAAAGGAGTCAAGAAGCTTCAGGTTGCCAGGGAAAACAGGGTGGGCGAGGGCGAGCTCAGGTTCGCCAAGCTCGGAAGAATGACCAGGGAAGAGGTAGAAGCGGTTCTGCCTTTAATCGCGGAAGCCGTAAAAGTCATGTGATGTAGCCGTGAATCGATAAGGGGGCATTATGTCGGTTTCGAAAAGAATTCTATTAATAGACGACGAAAAAGAGTTTCTCGCGATCCTGAAGGATGCCCTGGAAATGAGGGATTACGAGGTTACTGCCGTAAGCAACGCCGTTGAAGCCGGAATGGAGCTTGCAGGCACACTGCCGGGGCTGATCCTGATGGACGTAAGAATGCCCGGAATAGACGGTCTACAGGCGTGCGAGGCCATAAGGCGTAATCCGGTCACGAAAAGTATACCGATAATAGTCATTTCGGCTCTCGAGGACGAATCGTACAAAAAGCAGGCCAGGAAGCTCGATGTCGCCGAATACTTCGTCAAGCCCGTCGATATCGAAAAACTGATGAGAAAAATAAAAGAAATCCTGGGATAGGCTTGCAAATTACGCTTTCGTCAGGTATATTTGTAGACAAAAGGGGGTGCGCCATGAAACTGAATGTAACGGCCTTTGCGGCAGCGGGCGGAATTTTGTGGGGGGCGAGCGTTTTTATACTTACGTGGCTGGCGCTATGGGGTTATGGAAACGTGGACGCGGCTTCGATTGCGAAAGCATATTACATCGGGTTTACGGTAAGCCCTGTGGGCAGCGTAATAGGGGCGGTTTACGGATTTTTCGATGCGGGAATAGCCTGCGCCATTTTCGCGCTTATCTATAACAAGCTTACCGGAAAATAGCCGGAAATATAAAATTCTCGATCAAAACCGGTCTCATGATAGAACAAAAAAAGGGGGAGGGGGTGCGGATATGAAAAGAATATTAGCATTATTCCTGATAGCGATGTTTTTGGTTTCCGTAGCGGGATGTGCTCCAAAAAGCGAATATGATAAGCTGCTTGTTGAAAAAGGACAAGTGCAGAAAAAATGCAATGATCTTTCTTCGACAAAAGTACGCCTTGAAGGTCAGCTGGTTTCCAAGGAAAAGCAACTGGCAAGGGCCGCGGAAGCGCTGAGGCAAGCCAACGCAAAGGTTAGCGACCTGGAGAAGGAGCTGGCCAAACAAGTCGGGAAAATTAAAAAATTAGAGAACTAGGCGGACTACCTGCAAATGAATGCGGTAAGGATCGCCATGATCATATGTGTTTTCACGTCTTCCGTCTGCGCATTTTCGCGGGCGGAAGATATGAAAACGGCCGCTGCGGTCAAAAACCGCCATGCTTAGATTTCCCAAAGATTTCCTATGGGGTGCCGCTACATCCTCCTACCAGGTAGAGGGCGACAATAAAAACTGCGACTGGTGGGAATGGGAGAAAACCGCCGGCCTGAAAGAAACATCCGGCCATGCCTGCCGCCATTATGAGTTATTCAAAAAGGACTTCGATTTAGCCAAAGAGCTCAACCACAACGCCCACCGCTTTTCTATTGAGTGGAGCCGCATCGAACCGCGGGAAAGGCAATTCTCACACAAGGAAATCAACCACTACAGAGAAGTAACACTTGCCCTCCGGGAGCGCGGCATCGAGCCGATAGTTACTCTGCATCATTTTACAAACCCTGCGTGGTTTACCGCCTCAGGCGGGTGGCTCAGCAATAATGCGTGCGGGCAGTTCACGCGGTATGTCGAAAAGATAGTAAGCGAGTTATGTGAGAATGTACGTTTGATGTGCGCGGGCTTGGATTAAACGCGCTTCTGTCGGGGACCTGCCGGAGAGGGCACTACCTCCTAAAAAAAAATTGCATGGGCTGGGACATATACCCGCGGGGCCTTTTTGAGGTGCTCATGAAACTGAAAAAATACAACTTGCCGCTGTTTATCATGGAAAACGGAATCTGCACCGAAAACGACAAAGAAAGGTGGGACTTTATACACGAGCACCTGGTGAGCACGCACCGCGCAATCGAGCGCGGCGTAAAGATCCTCGGCTATCTTTACTGGTCATTTATGGACAACTATGAATGGGATAGCGGCTTTGGTCCGCGTTTCGGGATTGTTGAAATTGATTACAATACCTCAAGGCGCCTGCCGCGCGAAAGCGCCAGAAAATTCGCGTCGGTCTGCGCCTCCGGGAAACTCGAGCAATATTAAAATTCAAGAAACGCTTGCAAAATAGGGTTTTTTTGGGTATACTTACCTTATAAAGGAGGTGAAAAGAATGAAGAAGTTGATGGTTCTAATAGTTGTTTTGGTTTTTTCCATAAGCATGATGCCGGCGTTTGCCGCAGAGGAAAGCGACTCCGCTTCCAAGAAGACTACAGATAAATCTCCATCGTTTTTTCAGAAGGCCAGCGACGACATTTCGGAAATAACACTGACCGCTTCGGGAAAGTCCCCCACTGCGATATTCCAGGAGTCAAGCGACAGTATTAAGGCAGGTAGTCCGAAAGCTAAAGCAGGTAGTCTACGCGGTCAAAAATCCGAATTAAAGCAAAGAAGGATGGGCAAAAATATAATACTGATATAGTATTTTCGCCCGAATACAATAAACAACCTACGCGGATATCCCGGATAAACAGGGAGTGTCCGCGTAGGTTTTTTAAAGGATGGTATGAAAAAAATACTGGTTGTGGATGACGAAAAAGATTTCAGGGAGTTACTGAAGGAGACCCTCCGGCTACGCGGCTTCACGTGCCTTACCGCGAAAAACGGCCGGGAAGCCGTAAAAATCGCCAAAAACGAGCGGCCTTCCCTGATAATACTTGACCTCGTCATGCCGGAAATGGACGGGATCGAAACTCACAAAATTCTGAAGAACGACAGGGATACCAAAAAAATACCCATCATCGCATATAGCGCCCAGGACCCTGAAGTATTCGTAAAGAAGGGAGGGGAGGCTTTTGATGTAGTGGATTTCATACTTAAGCCCTTTAACGTTGAAGTGTTGATTGATTCGGTTGAAAAAGCGCTTGAAAGCAATTAACGTCCCACAATACAGTCGCTCCAGAACACACCCCAAAGCAAAGCCTCTATTGTAACCTAGTGCCGAACAGCTCATATGCGTTAGTCTGTAAAAAAGTTAGCTTACTACCCTTGACTTTTTCTCCCGGTGTGCTATAGTTATTGGTAGAAGAGTTGTTTCTTAAAGGTCCGTAAAAGGTAAACCGTTCGAAAGAATGGGACACAAAGCCAGCGGCCTAAACCCCATGGGGGCACGGCGGCAGGGTTGCCGGATTAGAAGGTGTACCCTGTTTTTTTCGCGCGGAAAAGATAGGGTTTTTTTTATTTGATCCGATAGGAGGGAGGTGAAGAAGATGTTAAGATTAGGGGTTGCGCTTTTGGTGGGATTGCTTGCTTTCGGGGCAGGTTCCATGGGCTATGCGGCCGAAAAGGCGGATGCGCCTGATGCCACAGCAGGTACAAAGCTGGGTAACGGCCTGGGCAACGCGCTAACGGGCTGGATGGAAATACCGCGGAAGATAAGCGAAGTTTCAAATGAACGAGATGCGTTTGCCGGAATAACGATCGGGACCCTTACGGGCGCCGTTTATGGCGTAGGAAGAACAGCGGCAGGTGTCCTTGATACAGCTACGTTTGTTGTTCCGCCATACGATAGTCCGATAATGGAGCCCAACTACCAACTCTAAGGAGTAAAAGCGGGTACAAACAGATTGTATTTTATGGGGCCGCCTCGATATGGGCGGCCCCATAAAATACCCCCGTGTCAGGCGGCACATGGCCGCGCCCGGGGGTTTTTTATTGCTTTTGCCGGGCCCATAAGTTAAAATGAACCCCATGGACAGCGTTGCCTACCGGGAACATCTAAAAAATAAGGCCATTAAGAGCGCCTCTATCTGCAGGCGCTGCGGGGTATGCTGCGGAGCAGATAACGACCCATGCGAAAATCTCACCCGCGGCGAAGACGGCATCTACGCCTGCCGCGTATACGCCACGCGCCTCGGGCCTCGAACGACAGTCTCGGGAAACATCTTCAATTGCGTGCTGATAAGAGATAATATCACAGGCGGATTCGCGCACCCCGACTGCGCTTATTTAAAGGAATAGAATGCCCCGCATCCTTATGAAAATCTCACGTCCATTAGTGGTCCTTGATCTTGAAACGACCGGAACTTGGGTTGAGAAAGACAAGATTGTGGAGGTAGGCATGGTAAAGTACCTGCCTGATGGCTCTAAAGAGAGCTATGTAAAGCGTGTAAACCCGGGCATGCATATCCCGGCGTCTGTAAGCAAAATTACGGGAATAAGCGATGAAGATGTCAAAGACGCGGCTTCTTTCGGTGAAATAGCGCCTGAAGTGATTGCTTTTTTGGGAGACTGTGATATAGGCGGCTTTAATATAGAGAGGTTTGACATACCCCTGCTTGAACGTGAAATAATAGAGGCAGGGCTTAAGTTTGAGCTTGGAAATAGAGTGATCTATGATGCCCAGAAGATCTATAATATACATGAAAAAAGGAACCTTACAGCGGCATATCAGTTCTACTGCAATAAAACTCTTGATAATGCGCACTCAGCGCTTGGAGATGTCGAGGCCACCTTTGACATACTCCGGGAGCAGGTTAATAAATATGGGTCCGCCGAAGAAGGTATTGGCTCCTTAAGTAAGTTTGATTACGAGAGGTCCCTTGATTACTTTGATAAAGATAGAAAATTCAGGTGGTGGAATGGTAAGCTTTATCCCATGTTTGGGAAGCATGCCAGGCGAAACAGCATAAAAGAGCTTGCGAAGAAAGACCGCCCGTATCTTGAATGGATCCTTTCTAAGGACTTTAGCGAAGAAGTAAAAACCATGGTAAGAGATTCCCTTTCCGGGATATTTCCCGCGCCGCCCGGGCTATAGGGCGCATCCCTGTCATCCTGAAAGGAAGGGAAGAGAGAATAAATGGATTGTCCCGTCTGTAAAGAACCGATGGTCGTGCTGGAACTGAGTTCCGTGGAAATTGACCACTGCATAAATTGCGGCGGCATATGGCTTGACGCAGGCGAACTTGAGACCCTTCTCGAAAGCGCCGAAAAAAAAGACGAGGTGCTTAATTCCTTCGGCGTCGAAGGGGCCTCCCGCGAGATGAGGCGCAAGTGCCCCATTTGCATTGAAAAAATGGACAAGGTACTGTGCGGCAGGAATAAAAAAATCCTAATAGACAAGTGCGCGAAGAACCACGGGATATGGTTTGACCGGGGGGAACTTCACAACATAATCACGACGGGTGGATTGGACGAAAACAATAAAATCCTCGCCCTCTTAAAAGATATGTTCGGGGAAAAAAGTGCGGAAAACATAAAAAAAGGAGGCTAGTATGATAATACTTATCGCATTGCTTGCTCTTATTGTATTGGGAGCGTTTTTATTCATCGGGATATATAATTCCCTCATCGCGCTGCGTAACCAGGTAAAAAACGCCTGGTCCCAGATCGACGTCCAGCTTAAAAGGCGCCACGATCTCATCCCGAACCTCATCGAAACCGCGAAGGGCTACATGAAGCACGAGCGGGACACCCTGGAGAACATAACCAACGCCAGAAGCCGCGCCATGGGCGCCGGAAGCGTTGGCGAAAAGTCACAGGCGGAAAAAAACCTCGGCGGGGCGATGGGCAAGTTCTTCCTCGTCGTTGAAAACTACCCGGACCTGAAGGCAAACAAGAACTTCCTGGCGCTCCAGGAGGAGTTAACCACGACGGAGAATAAGATCGGCTTCTCCAGGCAGGCGTATAACGACCAGGTGCTCTTTTTCAACAATAAGATCCAGATGTTTCCATCCAACATCGTAGCGCAGATGTTTAATTTCAAGCAGGGGGAGTTCTTCGAACTCGAAGACAAGAAAGAGAAAGAGGTCCCGAAGGTAAAGTTTTAAACCATGTGGGAACTGATACGGGAAAACGAGAGAAAATCCTGGAT
>Ga0208325_1000372_pt1 | contig 12219 bp, 2 predicted proteins | sample PL_2010_330m_FD_185486 | JGI IMG/M metagenome (GOLD analysis project Ga0208325, IMG submission 185486) | Freshwater microbial communities from Powell Lake, British Columbia, Canada to study Microbial Dark Matter (Phase II) - PL_2010_330m... | ecosystem: Environmental > Aquatic > Freshwater > Lake...
AAAAAATAATAGACCTGACAGAAGACGATTTTCTCCGGCTTCCCGATGGCGGAAGCGAAGAGGTCCGGAAGATAAAGAGATATAACCTGGGCACGCTGAAAAAGCTTGGAACATGGGATGAGTTAAGAATAAGGGTTATACAGGATATAAGCGCCGCTATCACCACGCCGGATGGCGTCGCAGCCCGGCTTGGCCTCAAACCCGCCACCAATGACGGCCCTACCGAAGTGGTTATCATAAATCCCCACCTTGACGATGAATATCTCGCGATGGCCGATACAATAGAGGAGCTCGTCCGCGCGGGATATCAGGTGAGCACTTACTATATGCAGAAGGGCTATACGGCGGTAGATGAGCAGTACGTGGCGGGTATTCTTAATTACATTAAGGGATGGACCCGGGAAGAATTGGCAGCGTACTCCGTCCTCGATGAAAAAGAACTAACAGGCCGCCTTGCCAAATTAATCAAAGACAACAATCTTCACGTTAGTCCTTCGGATTATGATGTCTGGAGCCATATGGGCGCCGAAGAGAAGCGCCTTCGCGCGCAAATTCTATTCCTTAATATGAACAGAAAGCTGAAGGGCGCGCTCGCGGAGAAAGAAAAACTCGAGGCGCTGGTCGATTTTCTTATCGCGGCTTCGAACTTAAAAGAATCATGGGGGTCTAAAGACGTATCCTTCATGTCCGATATAAAGGTCTTTATCCGCACCACGGAGGCGAAAAGCGCCCTGATGAGCCGCGGGATGGATTTTGAGGATATCCACGCGCCCTGGGACATGGCGTACGGGGCGGAGGGCCGTAATCCAACCGTAAGCCCAAGCGACATAGAGACGGTCAAGAATATTCTGGTTGAGAAGAATAAATCCGGACGGCTCGGCCTTGTCATATCTAACGGCGAGGGTTTTCCGGATTACGGCGCGCATTCCACGGTTGAGATCACGGTTACGCGCGTTCTCCTGGAGCTCATGAAGGAAGGCGAGATCAATCCGGATAATTTCAGGTATCTGCAATATGCCGGCGTATGGGAGAGGATAGGGACCGACCAGGCCGAGTTGAGCGTTGTGTGCCCGGCGGCCGCGTTAGAACGTTTTGAAAGAGAGTTCCGGCAGTATTACCCGTCTCAGGCGCCGCCGCCTGTTCCGGATTCAGGATTTACGGAACCCATGCACTTCTCCGCGCAGGTTGTCGATAACAGCCGCAAGACCCGTCAGGAGATAATAGGCCTTTTGGGCGCGACAGGGCATTTGAACCCCGCCTTGGAGGAGAGCGAAGCAGGTATTCTTAATTATAAAGTATTCGATTTCACAAAGGCCGACAAAAGAGAAGAGATTGTCAGCTGGCTCAGGAGTAAGGTGCGGGAGCTGGACAACGTGAGGCCCATAGTTGACAATGCGAGCAACCTGGCGCTTAACGGCCCTGTGCCGTTTCCGGATGTCGTATCCATGGTGGAACATGTCAATAGATTAGAGGCGGCTGGCATACGATTGAAGTACATTTTAAGCGTAGAAGACCTGAAGAGGCAGTTAAAAACGGCAAGATTGGCAAGGCACCGCAACGCCGCCAAGCGCGCCTTAAGTGTTATCGGTACGCCGGAGGCCTTAAAAGCGCTTGCCGAAAATCCGCCCGCCATTAAATTTATCGATAATCATGACGGGATTCTTAATACTTTGAAAGACTTCGGCACGCCCGTAATGGTAATAAATTTTGACGCGTACAGCGATTTAAGGGGCGCCTCATCGGAAGGTGCCTGGATAGCTAAGGCCAAGGCAACTGGATATGCGGATACAGTCGTTACTTGTCCCCGCGGATGGCGTAAAGACGAGGGTATCGTCAGGCGGGAATTGGCAAAGGCGAAGAAAAAGGGCCTGCCGATAGTAGTCAGTTTTTGTTTTGATTATTTCTCGCTGGGCAAGGAATCGGACGCGGAAGAAGGCTATCATACTGATTTAGCCGATGTTCCCGCTGAAGTGGAAGATATAGTCAAGTTCATAGAAGAGGATAACGGCGTGGAGATAGCCAGCGTCGTGGGGGCGCGTTCCGAGAAGTATCTCCACCCGCGCGCCGACTTGGATTACATAAAAAGTCTCGAGCATATAATCTATTCGGTATTTAAACACGGCCGACCGCCTCTCTCGTCCGCGCTAACGCGGAATAATGATGAGGCGCGCGCAGAAGAATGGGAACTTTTGCCTGACGGAGAGGGGAAACTGCAATACGCCTTAAGAATTTTTTCAGGCGGAGAGAAGATGGGCGAGATTCATCTTACAATAAAAGACAAGGGCATTATACTGCGGCCATGCGAAAAGGGCCTGGAGGTATGCGAGATAAGAAAAAAACACGGGACGAAGTTGTTGCTGCAAGGGCTTATCCATGCCGCGGAACTTGCCCGCGAACGGGGTCTGTCGCCTGAATGGGCGCTAGTCTATTACGAAGACGTGCCGGTTGAAATAGCGGGCGATGTAACATACGGATTATCGCGCTTCCTGGAGAGCCTTGGTTTTTCGGACTCTAGCCGCGTAAAGATAAAAGATGAAGGCCTGAAGAACCTGATAAGAGATTGTCCAGGAGCCGGCGCCACGGATAGATTCAGTTACCGGTTCGCCGGATTGGAAAATATCCGGTGCATAGCAAAATCGAAAGGTATTAAAATGCCGGCTGCGCCGGAAGGCGGATCCGCTCCCGCGGATGCCGGAACCGCGGATTCCATCCCGGCCGGAGACGGCGGGAGCCGCAAAGACGAAGCGTATGTCCAGTTTGGCGAATTTCGCGTTCCGATAGAGATTGTCGAACTCCTTAGACAGGACCTTCTTGAAAAAACATATCGGGAAAATTCTATTGGCTTTAGGCTATTCGCGGAGAAGATCAGAGATCACTGGCAGGGCCGCGAGTTTCTGCAATATGTTGCGCTGCTCAGAGGGTTATTCACGATAGACGATCTGAGGCAAGCCTTTGAAAAAAACGAAATAGCCTTCGTGGCGCTTTTTACCGTCATGAAGCGCGACGGCAAGATAACATTCATGAAACAACTCGAAGAGCTCAGCGCAAATACAAGCCCGGACGTATTCGCGGCGTTTACGCGGTTCGCCAAAAATAAGCCGGACATGTTCGCGTATTTTATCTCTGATCTGGCCAGGAGCAGAATAGAAGAAATCCTGGTAACCGAGTCTGACTGGAACGATCTGGTAAGGGCATACATGGACAGCCCGCAAATATCGCTGGTATCGTTTAACCAGTGGAAATCTGATATATTTGAGGCGGAAAGACCGGCATGGCGGCATGAGCCGACAAAAAAAGGAAGCAAGGGTGGCGTGGCAAGTTGGATCTATCATCTCGATGTCTACAAAGCTCACCAGGCGCTCGCCAAAAATATAGACAATGACCACCCTTTAAGCAATTTACGCGCGAAGGAACGACTCCTGGACTCTGTGGACGCGGCTTTTGATGCTATTGACCTCAAGGGCCTCGCTATCGGTACGCAGAGCTACGTGAAGGCGCTGCTCTTGGAAGAGGTGCTGAAAAAGGGCGGCGTCCCGTCGGAATTCACGCAACGGCTTCAATCGGAAACGATACCCGCGCTCAGGAAGATAGAGGCCTTCGGGAAACGGTATCCAACACTCGGGATGGAGCCAAAAAAATACATAGATTTGGATGATACGGAAGCGCGCAGCCTCTTTACCCTTCAGGTCAGGATGTCGAATTATCTTTCGCGGGTGAAGACACCGCACGGAATGGTCAGATCTATGGTATACCCCAGGGAAGGTATCTCGGGTGAGATACGCATAACGCCTACGGTGTACCCTATAGCTGTACTTCTCGCGAGAAAGATGTACGAGCTCGGTATTATTGATCGCATGCTCTATTCAAGCTCCGTTGCCGGTGACTACATGAAAGAGGCGCCGCTGCTTCTGACGACATTATTCTACGCGAATTACCCTCCCGGCACCGCGCTTTCAATAGCGCCGGATACGACAAGCGAATTAATGTTCCCGGGTGTTAGGGGTTACTTCGTGGGTGCTAGTGTTGACGCCTGGACTGGTGAAGTGCTAAGCCGGAAAGATCCTAAAACCGGGGGAACGCAAACGAACTTTTTCCATTCGGCAGTCATGGACCTGGTTCACGGCGGGGAACCGCTTGTATTTTATGAGAAAGATTTGAGAAGAACCTTTCTTTTCACTACAGCAGCGGCCGCGTTTCTCGGCCGATATGGGATTAAGAATAGAGCGTTACTAGAGGCGTTTACAGCGTTCAAAGATGATATTTGCCGTTTTCTGCTGGATAGTGCGCGGCTCCCGGCTGATGATTTCGGTATTTTATTCAAGAAAAAAGCGCGCGGTGGATTTAGCAAAGACGAGCTGCTACAGGTATTGAAGGACCTCGAGAAACACTTCAGGGCCATGCCGCAGGACAGTAAAGAGGAACGACGCAGAAAAGCGGACCTGCACGCCGAATTTCAGGAGATCGTGGAACACCACGCCGAAATTATCGAACGGCACATCTTCACGCGCGAGGAACGAGAACTCGTAAACATGGCGCTCCGCGAAGACTTTAGGGGTATCAATGATACCGCGGGTCCGGCCGCCCGCGGCGTAAGCGGAGATAAAAGGAGCTTTTCTCGCTTTGATATGGAAGATCCGCTCGGGATGCGAAGAAGAGGATTCCATGTCGGCGAACCGCGCGACATTTTGTCAGAAATACAAGGCAGAATCGGCGGGGCAAGCAGCAGTTCCGTTAATGAAGGAGCGACAGGCTCAGACGAGGGCGAAGGCAGGACGGCGCCGGCGAGACCGTCACCGGGTAACCCCTATGAGAGAAGGTGGATGGCTGCCGAAAGACGCGTATTGATGAAATTTATCGCCAACTTCGATTTTACAAAACCCGAACATTTTGCGGTACCAAAGTGCTTAGTTAGTAATGATATTCCGGGTGATGCGTTATGTAAGATGGAGAATAACAATATAGTTTTCAACAGGCGCAAATTGGCGCAAGCATCAGGATTAAAAGAGCGTAAAGACATTTGGTGGGATGTGTACGGTCAATGGTATACAAAAAAAATGGCTGAATACTGGAATAATATCGTTGGCGATGGTACGGGAGAGCATTATTCAGACAAAAAGTTTGGCGCGCGGATAAGGAAGGTTGAAAGAGTTTTAAGAAATAATGAAGTCAATGTACGGGGCAAATCGGTCTTAGATATCGGAACAGGCGACGGCTCTTCTGCGTGTGCGGCCGTGTCAGAGGGGGCTAAGTTTGTATGCGGCATAGATATTTCAAAGAAAAGCCTTGCAATAGCCCGTAAAAAAGCGCGGGAAAGGTCATTGGACATCAGGTATCTTAATAAAAGCGTTGCGGAAATAGCATCTGTAAAAACAGAATTTGATGTGGTTATCGCGATAGATGCCATGTCGTATCTCCCTCATCACATGCGATTAAAAGCCCTTAAGCAGATTTTCGAAAACATTCCAACTGGAGCTAGCATCTTTATATATGAAGATTTTCGTTTTTATGACGGCGAATGGACAGACAAAGAATGGATAAATGCGCTGGAGGCCGCAGGTTTTGACCGATGGGACATATGGAGTGAAATAGATTATGGCTTTTCTTTCCCTAATGGGATTATATTAAAAGCGACTAAGGCGAATGCGGCTATAACTGGTGCGGAAGACGCCTCCGCTCCCGCGGATGCCGCAGGCGCGGACGCGCCCCAAAGTGATGCGTCTTCCGCCAAGCCGAACCTGAAAACTCCGCTGGCCGCCGATGCGGTCACAGCCGAACAAGTGTTATCAAAGATATGTTCCGGAGAAGATGAAATCAATTCGGCAAAAATGATTGATAGATTGGAAATAGGGCCTGGAGATAAAGTTTTATGCATTGGTGCTGGCTTGAAAACATCTCATCCTATATCCTGCGCGGTCAGAGGGGCTAATGTTACCATTGTGCAGCCAGATTTTTATGGAAACGCAATAGCCGGATCATTGTCTCCTCAAAATGTGCCATTGGAATCTGCCATATTGGATGAAACCGAAGCAATCAGCGGCGCGTTCGATACGGATTTAATAGGAAATCGTATAGATTTGGAAAGCTATAGGTGCGACGTGCAATCAGCAGGATTGCCATCAGCGCATTATTCCTACGTATTCTTACTCAACGTTATAGGGGATGTGAATGTTTCCGGACACCCGCGAGATATAGTTGCGTCTGTTCTGGCATCCGCTAGAGACAATGCTATTATTCTCGTTTCTTCAAAGCTAGAATCGGACGGAGATGTGAGGATGTTTAAAGATTTCGCTCAAGTATTAGGGTACCTTGTTGAATCTTGCGGAGAATTTGAAGGGAAAGAAATGGTTTATGCGTTTAAGATTCATCGGAAACAACCAACTGCTGCGACGCAAGAAGCGCCTGCCGTCGCAGGGATCGAATTCGTTCCCGCGGATGCCGGAGCCGCGGACGTGTCCCAAAGTGATGCGTCTTCGCAAACGCAATCTAATTCTAAACTCTCGGGATACGATTACGCGCAGATTATAAGAACTTTAGCATTGTCCGAAGATCCAATTGCAATCATTCTTGAAATAGATGGGGGCCTGAAACTGCATGGCGGCATACGCACGCTTGAGGCTATAGAAAGAGGCCTGCCGGCATCTCCGGCTCGGACTTACCTTGGTGAAGTCATCGAAGCGTATCGGCAAAAAAATAATGTGCATGGCCGGAAAGAATTAATTGTTTCGGAAAATGAAATAGATACCTTTGTCCCGGACGAACCAGGATTTTATGTAGAAGCCGGCGCGGAACAAGAAAAGGTCTTAGAGAGCGGAAAGCCGCTCCAATTCAGTGAAGGCGGCCTTATATATCACGAGAGAGATGGCCTTGATGAGGCGATCCTTAATGGATATTTAACGGGCGATATTAAATTAACGAGATTGGCGCACGCCTGGGCAACCAGTTCATTTAATAAAGAGTCATCAAGCCCCGCAATCTTTGTTGTTAAAAGTGGTATATTTAACAGATTATTGCAAGAAGGCAGGGCCGCCTTGATAGTGAAGGGTATGGACCCGTATCCAACGATAAATTCGCCGTTTTCTATCGAAAACGTGGAAGAGATATGGATAAGCGAGGATACATACGATAGATATCGCGCTATTGTAGACATGCCGAAAACCGACATAGAAAAAAGATTAAAACAGCGGCTTCAAGCGTTGCTTGAATCAGGTAAGCTAAAGGTAATACTCAACCTAAGGCATAAGATCTTGCCCCCAGATTTGCATGAACGGTTCGTAACCGTCAGAACACATATTAAGACATATATGTTTTATCGAGATCTCTATGCACAGTTTCCCGCGCTGCAAGCCCTCGTCGCCGCTTCCGCGGATGCCGGGGCCGCGCCGCAAGCGCCCACCGGAGCGAGCACAACGAGCGACATCCTGAGCGAACCGGGGGACGCAGCCGCGTCCCCGGATAGGATGGCACCAGATGCGGTTTCCCGGGATACAGAAAACATAGAGTTCATGGATTCTATCAAACATGACTCTGTGTACTATTGGATAAGTGAAATGATCAGATTGAAGAAATGGAGTAATGATTATACACTGATAAATTTTGATTTCCATGCAGATGATGATAGCACGCGTCCCGGTATGAATGACGGCAGTTGGGTACAATATGCTAAAGAAAAAGAATTGATAGGGCAGTATCAATGGGTATACCACGAGAAGTCAATCAAGTATTCGCTTTACGCTGATCACAAAACAGGCGACCCGCTCTCAGATCTTGCAGATTCTGCAAGGCCGGTCATAGTTACTTTTGACCTGGATTATTTCATCACGAAAAGGTGTGAAAAGATTTCCCATGATGAGATAGACACTAGAATAAAAAGGGCTGTGGATGGACTTATTGCGAAGGGATATGTAATAAAAGGAATAAACATATCCCACTCTATAGATGAGATACATATTGATCTGGAGGACTATACGACGAACAAGCTTAAATCGGAACTGGCAAGGTTGCCAGGAATGAAATCGGCTAAAACGCTGTCTACAAATCCACTGCCGGAAGTGCCCGCCTCCGTTCCGGAGCCGAGTACGCCCACTGCGCCGAAAGACGGAAGGGACTGGCCGGATGGCGAGCCGAACATGGGGCCCGAGGGCCGTGACGGCATGGACCGTCCGGAGCGCGAAGGCGACCAATCGCCGAGGTTCGAACCCGCTCCCGCGGATGCCGCAGGCGCGGCGGACGAAGTTGAGGAAAATACCGCTACTATAGAAGGAATAGAATGCAATCTCGCACAAGGGTTCCATTTCGCCCCAGCTGATGAAATAGCTTCTAAAATTATAACCATTTACCGTTCTACCGGAATAAAAGTCTTTTTTAAGACCGCTGAGACTGTAGGATTTTTCGGCCCTAGAGAAATAGACGATGTCGTAAGAGCAAAAGTAGAGGGCGCAAGTCTCGAAGAGCTTAAGACACGTTTGCCAAACATTAATATTGTGAATTCTTTATTTAACGGGGAGATGGATGACTTTGAAAAATGCACTCTAGATGAAATATTCGATCGTTATAAAGAATTTTGCACTAAACAAATATTAAGCCTGGCGATAATGCCTAGAGGAAGCAAAGAGGAATCTAAATACGACATTGTAATCGTAGGAAACTATCCGGAACACATCCTAAGGGAAGTTGCGGAATATATGAGGGATTACAGCAGGGAAGAGTTATTGTTAGAGCCAAGAATGCAAAAAGAAAGTAATGCTTTAGAAGCCGTGAGTCTAAAAACATATTATAATGACCGGTGGGATAGTATGCTAAAGCAAATTCGTACGGAATCCGGAAGTATTCCTAAAGGCGCGAAAACGCCGCAAGCGCCCGCTGGCGAAACGCCTATGCCACCGGAGGACGATGAAACTGGCACGCCGCGTCCGACTGTCGGCTCGGAATGCGCTGTTGATACGGCGATTATAAATATATTCGATGGACTTTATGCTAAAGAAATAGTGCCCCGGGAGGCGGCAGGGAAATTCGCTGAAGCGGCAAGGAAATTCATGGAAGAGGTTTTACCGATGTGGGCGCATTCGGAGGACCATGTATCTAATTTTCCGTGCGCATTCGCTATTTTAAAAGAGGTCTTGAAACCCGCTATTTTAAAAAAGGCCCTGAAAGAAAATGCGTTGGAATGGCCGGAGAACGTCTTTGCCCGCGAGGCGGTGGATATTCTGGAGAGGCACAAGAACGATGACGACCAGGCGGAGTTGAGAGAGGAATTAGTAGATTTAATGCGGAGAATTTTCGGCGTTAAGATGTTTTTCGCGGCATACAAATGGTGCTTGAAGGTTCGGGAAATGAAAGAGGCGCCGGCCGCTGAATTGTGCGTCGAGACCGAAGAATTGAGACGCTTTATAGAAGCACGAGAGAAGCTGAATATGGTTACGGCGAAAGAAAAATACGCCTCGGGGGCAGTGCCGGTGCTTCACTATATGACTCAAGTAGCCGTGTCTTTTGGCCAAGGCTTACTTATGAGTATGTCGAATGCAGAAAGATTACTCGGAGACTCCGGAAGTGACGCGGATTTTAGGAAGCATTTCAAACTAAGGCTGTCTATGTTCGAAAAGGCCATGGCAGCGCTCGGATATTTTATTTTAAATTCACAACTGGCCAACAAAGAGAATTACGATAGACACGATCTTATTAAAAATGAAGTCATGGAAGAACTGGCTGCCGGAGGGCACACGATCGACAGGGTCGCGGCGGAACTTAAGGCGACGCTTAATTTTGAGAATGCGAGTGTGGCGCTTAAGGCGGCGGCGCGGGAAGATTACACAAATAAAGGAAAGGAGCTTAGCGATGAGATTGCGACGTTGCCTGAACAGGCGGCGCAGAGCCTCATTCTCTACGCTGACGATATCCTTGAGACCGCCGCTGTAATGGATTTTGAAGATACCATGAGAAAGGCGAAGGCAATATTAAAAGACGGAAAAATAATCTTGTTTGCCCGGAAACCGGAAAACGCTACCATATTGGAACGGATGATAAAGAGGGCAGACTCCAATATAGATGTAATAACTATCACAAAAGATGAACTTCGGAATACAAACGGCAGCGAGTTAAATGAAGTAAAATCACTTGTCAATTTTGCCAAGCAAAAAGGCGCAAAAGACATATTGGCTGTTATCAGGGGCCCGATAGGCCGGCAGACAGAACAGTCGGAGCTTGACGCTATGGCCAAATTTTTAACACAAAATAAGATCCCTTTAATTATTGTCGGGTCAGAAAACGCATTATATTCATTTGCCCAAGCAATAACGCGGGCTATAAGCACAAAAACGCAAGACGGTACCAGGGGCTGGCTTATCACACTTGGGCCGATAAAACCGCTTTCGGGAGAACTGCAACAGCAATACGACAAGTACATAAATTCTCTCCAGGCCCTGCAGGCGGCCTAGGGCGAGCGACTCGTAGGCGATAATGTAAAATATTGTGGGCACTTTCGACATGTCATTGCGAGGTCTGCGAAGCAGACCGAAGCAATCTCTTCGTTTGAGATTGCTTCGGCCGCAAACGAAGAACAGGGCGGCCTCGCAATGACGGAGAAGCAAAGTGCCCAATTATCTTGACACCACTTCGTAGGTCTCTTTGTTGACAAGCTATCTTCCCTGTGTTAGAATACTCCCAATATGAAATCGGTTAACGAGCAATTAGAGATTATTGAAAGGGGCGCCGTTGAGATCATACGGCCCGACGAGCTTAAAAAGAAGCTTGAGAGAAAAAAGCCCCTCATTGTAAAGGCGGGGTTTGACCCTTCGGCGCCTGACATACATCTCGGCCACACCGTTTTGCTTCGTAAGATGAAGCACTTCCAGGAACTCGGCCACGAGGTCGTTTTCTTAATAGGTGATTTCACGGGCAGAATCGGTGACCCCTCCGGCCAGTCCGCTACGCGAAAAACGCTCACCAGAAAAGAAGTCGACCGGAACGCCAAAACCTATGAGAAACAAATTTTCAAAATACTCGATAAGAAAAAAACAAAAGTCGTTTTCAACAGCGCCTGGTGCGACAAAATGAAAACAGAAGAGCTTTTCAGCCTTATGGATAAATACACGGTCGCGAGAATGCTCGAACGGGACGATTTCTTAAAGCGTTACAAAAATAACAAGCCGATAACCATGCAGGAGTTCATGTACCCGCTGATACAGGGGTACGATTCCGTTGTTCTCGAAGCCGATGTGGAACTCGGCGGCACCGACCAGAAATTCAATCTTCTCGTTGGAAGAAACCTCCAGGGCGATTTCGGCCAGGAGCCGCAAGTTGTCATAACGATGCCGCTTCTCGAAGGGACTGACGGCGTGAATAAGATGTCCAAGTCCCTTGGCAACTACATAGGTATAGAAGAAGCGCCGGAGGAGATATTCGGCAAGATAATGTCGATATCGGATAGTCTCATGCTGAAGTATTACGAACTCCTCACGGACGAGCCGCTGGGCGGGCTTAAAGCGGATTTAAAAAGCGGCGCGCTTCATCCCAGGGACGCGAAGAAGAAGCTGGCGGGGATTATAATATCGCAGTATTACAGCCGTAAAGACGCGGACAGGGCGGAAGCGAATTTCGAGAAGGCGTTTAAACACAGGGGTTTTCCGGATAATGTCCCGCGCAGCAAAGTAAAAGCGTCCGATCTGGTTTCAATGTTAAGTGAGGCCTCCGGGGCAAGTAAAAATGAAATAAGAAGAAAAATAAAAGAAGGCGCGGTGGAAATAGGCGGAAAAAAGGTGAAAGACGCGGCATTTCCCGTCGAGCCCGGCGCCGAATATGAGATAAGGATCGGCAAAAGATTTTTTCGACTTTTCTCTTGACAAGGCCCGCCCCGTGTGGTATATTTCTATCACTTTACCGGAGATAAAATCCCTGTAAAAAAGGAGCTTTTGATTGAAAAAAGCTTTTGATTGACAATTCGGTTTCGTAAAACAGAGGGTGCAGTAAAAAGCGTCGTCTACGGCGCTTTTTTTGTGTCTATTTAACATATTCGCTCTTTGACAAAAAATAGCCGAAACTACAAACAGAAATTTGTGAATTAAATTTCTATTTGATGCTGAAACACAATCTGAAAGATTGTATTTCAGTACCCAAACGGATCAGATACTTCAAATGGAGAGTTTGATCCTGGCTCAGAATGAACGCTGGCGGCGTGGTTTAGGCATGCAAGTCGAACGATCCGCTGTAATGCGGAGAGTGGCAAAA
>Ga0208325_1000373_pt1 | contig 12209 bp, 10 predicted proteins | sample PL_2010_330m_FD_185486 | JGI IMG/M metagenome (GOLD analysis project Ga0208325, IMG submission 185486) | Freshwater microbial communities from Powell Lake, British Columbia, Canada to study Microbial Dark Matter (Phase II) - PL_2010_330m... | ecosystem: Environmental > Aquatic > Freshwater >...
ATTTTAATCGTTGTGGGAATTTTAATAATTATAGGCGCAGCGATTTTTGCTTTTTCTTTATTCAAAAATGGCCAAAAATCAAGAACAAACATTGATCAACAAAAAGCCACACTAAAACAAACCATAAATAATCAACAAATAAAAAATCCCTTTGAGGAGAATTCTGTTCAGGCAAGTACGGAAGATTTAAAAGTTGGCGAACAAGTTTTAGTCATGGGCAAGGAAGACGAAAATAAGATTGTCATTGCTGAAAGAATCTATATTGGTTTTTCTCAAGAAGACTTTAGAAGTCAGATGCCTCAACAACCAAGACAAGTAGATGGAAGCGTTAATCCAACCACGACAACGAGTGCAAGAAATTTTTCTCTGCCAAACGGTATGACAATGGAAGAAATGCAGAATCTCTCGCCCGAAGAACGGCAAAAACTTAGAGAAAACATGACAACTAATGGAAATTTTCAACCAAGAGGAGGAACGAATAGAATCGCAACCGCAAATGCTTTTATTGGAGGAAAAATTATTGACTTAGCTGAAAAGACGATTACGGTTGAACTGGAAGCAGGCGGATCAAAAATTGTGCTTTATTCAGACGAAACACAGATTTTTAAGAAAAAAGAAAGTTAACGCTTTTTCTAAAAATCCCTTGGTCCTGAAGAGATGTCATCGGGGTCTTTTGTTTTTTAAGGTTGTGGAGAACTTTCGTTTTTTGAAGCTACGGACGTCCGACGTCCGTAAAATCTTGATATTTTTTTATATCTGTTTAAAATGGGACTATAAAATAATCTTAATAATAATTATATAAAGTATGAAAAAAATTTTCCTTTTTTCTTTTTTGGCTTTTTTAATTTTAGGAAGTTTTATTTCCTTCAATAATTCAGCTCTTGCAAAAGAAAACAAAGTTAATCTTTACTTTTTTTACGGTTCTACTTGTCTTCATTGCGCGGCTGAAGACAAATTTTTAAATAAATTGGAGCAAAAATATCCAGAAATAGATATTAAGCGCTACGATGCTTATGCTAAAGAAAATCAAGAATTATTATTATCCTTTTGCGAACAATGCAATTCTGAAAGATATGTCGGTAGCGTGCCAATGTTATTTATTAAACCGTCAACTGCTCCCTCAGAAGAAAAACCAGTATTTATTCTTGGTTTTGATAATGAGAATGGGAGGGGCAAAGAAATTGAAATTGCCGTTCAAAAAGCTCTGAAAGACGCGTTTAATGACAATATCTCTGATAACAATAAGATTCATCTTCCTTTTCTGGGTGATATTGATACAAGCAAATATTCGCTCTTTGCGCTAACAATTGTTCTGGGATTTTTGGATGGTTTTAATGTTTGTTCTTTGGGCGCTTTAGTTTTTATTTTGGGATTAGTTTTGGCCTTCAGGTCGCGCCGAAAAACTCTTGGTTACGGCGGCCTTTTTATAGCTACAACGGCCGGCGTCTATGGCGGCTTGATGCTTTTATGGTATAAACTTTTTTCAACACTTGCTTCCTATTTAAATCTAATGAATATTCTTGTCGGACTGATTGCTTCTGTCGGCGGTTTTTACTTCTGGAAGCAATTTGTTAGATTTCGTAAATATGGCGTTAACTGTCAGGCCGATCAAAAAAAATGGATTAGCAGGATGACAAAACGCTTGAGCGACACTCTGGACGCAAAACAAAACATCTTGATTATTCTAGGAAGCATTTTTGTCTTTACCGTCATGCTAACAATCATTGAATTTCCTTGTTCTGCCGCTGTTCCTCTCGTTTTCACCGGCATTCTTTCTCAATCCAGTATTGGCGTCTTTGAATATAGTTTTTATATGCTTCTTTATCTCATTTTCTATATGTTGGACGAGATTATCGTCTTTTTGGTCGCTTTTTTTACAATGAAACTCTGGCTTTCAACGCCAAAAGCAACTCTTTGGGTTACATTGGTTGAAGCTCTTATTTTATCACTTTTAGGCGTTTACTATCTTTTTGGCTGGTTAATTTAAAATAAAATGAGAATCTTTCTTAAAAATCCTTCTTCAAATATTCCCCTTTTTATGCGCCGTTTGGGCTATCATCCCGATAAATGGCAAAAACCGGGAAGTTTAAGTTTTTCCAAAAGAATTGGTAGCGACGATTATCCAAAATTTCATGTTTATATAAATAATAAAGCTGACGGAGATACGATCTCCGCAAACTTTGTTTTAAATCTTCATATTGATATGAAAAAACCATCATATAAGGGAAGTTCCGCTCATTCAGGCGAGTACGAGGGCGATCTTGTCAAACAAGAAGCAATGCGTATTGAAAATACGCTCTCGTAATGCTTTCTGGCCTTACGACTTTCTGTGGATAACTGTTCTGGCGCTACCTCCATTTTTTTGTTAAAATGTTAAAGTAAATCATTTCTAATTCTAAATCTTAATTTTCATGTTAAAACCAAAAAGAACTAAATTAAGCATTAAAAAAGTTTTAAAAAATGCCCCCGAAGCAAAGATTTTTTGGACAGTTGACGGAAGAAAACTTTATAATATTCGCGATCTTTTAAGCGTACTGAAGGATATGAAAGAAATGGATTTTAGAATGCATGTAACAAGCACAAAAAATGATTTTAAGGAATGGGTTAAATTAGTTATAGGAGATAAAAAGTTAGCTCGAACTCTCCGCTGGACTACGACGATAGAAACAACCATTCAGAAAATTAAAGAACACTTAGATCAATATTACATTTAAGACAACCTTTCTATAATATGTTTATTGCAAAAACATTTTTCATTTAGAAAGGTTTTTGTATTAGAAAAATCTTGATGAAATACTTAAAAATTAAAGTTATCCCTAATGCTAAAAAAAATGAGATTGTTGAGAACTCTGATAGTTTTATGCGTATAAAAATTAGCGCTCCTCCTGTGGAAGGTAAAGCAAACAAAGAACTAATAAAATTTTTAGCTAAACAGCTTGATATTAAAAAATCCGCAATCTCAATTAAAAGCGGAGAAAAATCAAGAACCAAAATCATTCAGATAGAGCAAATTTAAAGAAAAAGAGCGCATACATTATTTCAATGTCGCGCCCTTATTTTTTTTGTCTTTTAAAAAGACCAACTTCCACTAATAACAACCTTTCCCTCAATCCCACAAACATATTGATCGCTTTTGTTGGCGACCTGAAATTCAAGACGAAGATCACCCTTGGGCACAACCAACCTCAGCCCACCAAGACAACCTTGCCAATCTCCTCTATAGAGAGTTGCTGGACTAAAGAAGTAAGCTATTCGTCCCCCAACAAAAAGACGGAAATCGAAATGGTTATCCTTCTCGTCATAAAATTGATAAGGATAAAGAAGAGATACGGAAAGATCTCCCCTTAATTCCTCGTACTCTCCTCCAGGATTTAGGCTGTAGAAGTAAGACACCGACGCTCCGAGCGGTTGAGTTGTTAGATCAACCATTGAACTAAACTGTCCATAGTTAGAGTTTCGCGTAATCTCAAAATACACTTTTGAGAAAAAATGTGGATAATAAGCGCTTATCCAGTTATACCATTTATCGTATTTTTCATCGTACTCGCCATTATACAGGTTAGTTCCCACTCCTATTCCGATTGAATAGTGTGGATAAATAACTCGCAGGCCGATGGTCGCGCTAAGATCTATCGTATCATAACAATTTAGATCTAGGCGCGCTTCCGGAGCAAATTTACTTTGCAAGAAAAATTCCGAAAAGTAAACTTCTCCACCGATCCAACCGTTTAATTCGTTGCCTTGTTGAGCTTCAACGCCACTCCAAACACTTCCGTTTAGTTGTGGAAGACAATTATTCGCTTCCCCTACGGAAGAAATGGCAACAACGAAACTAAGCATGAAGGACAATATTAGCACTACAAACAATACTTTTTTCATCATTACCTCCTTAAAGAGTTCCGTTTTGTAAAGCATACACTACGCCAAACCATGTTAGCGCCAACATTAATAGCTTAATCCATGCTGCCATGATCCACCTCCTTAATTGTTTAGAGCTATTTACAGTATAACAAAATATCATCAATTGTCAAGATTTAGCGTATAAACTCTTGACAATGCTAAATGAATTTGATACGATATAGAAGAAAATAAGATCTTTAAAAATAGAACAAAAAAAATCATTTCAAAGGAGGAAATGAAATGAAAAAAGCGGTAGTAGTAGCGTTGGCGTTCCTATTGGTGCTAAGCGCGTATGCCTTAGCAAATCAAGTTCGCATCGGCGATTTAGTTTTGCAAGACAAAGGAGTTGGCTGTTGCGCTCCTCTTCCACAGATCTCAATCTCACAAGTTCCTTGCAAGACAGGACAGCTTTATATTGATGTAAGTTGTCTTGGATATTGTCAAGAAGCTTGGATATATTTTATTGTTGATGGCAATTTGTTAGTCAATGCTTTAAAAATCCATCAGAACGGTTGCTATTCAATGGTTGTAGTATCTCGATATAACGAAGGACATTTGCGCTTAGGATGGCAAACGATAACAATTGTACTTTCTTCAAAGAAGCTTTTTGATGTTTCTGCCCAATATGGTCTTTTGGGACAGAATAACTTCTTGGGATATTCATTCTGTGACTTTGTTGTCGTCAGACAGGCAAGCCTCTTGATAAAACAATGTTACCAGCCATGTTGTTGCTGGTGCAACCCCTGTTGTCCATAAAAAGGAGGTGACATATGTGTTGCGTTCCTGATTGGCTGATTCTGATGTTCATTCTGGCTGGCATTTTGGTAATGGCTGCAGCAACTTGCGGCGGCGGTTGCTAAAAGCGATCTCTTGTCTCGGGATTCAAAGTGAATCCCGAGTTTTTTTACTAAGCTTTGCCTCTTCTTCATTCAAAATCATTGACATCAGGTCTTGTTTATGATAAAATGAAAGCAGTTTTTCACAATTAGGAAACGGGTAGTAAAAAAAACAAAAAAAATGTACCAAAGGAGGTACAAAATGTTTAGCAGAAAAAGGTTGTTGGTGTCTCTGGCGATTCTGTTGCTCATTCCGTTGGTGTTGTTGTTGGGAGGATGTTTAGGTGGAAAGCCAATGGCTTACATCTCGGCAACTCCGATGAATGGCCCTGCTCCGCTGGCTGTCAATTTTAGTGGCAATCCCGATGGATGCGTTACTTACCAGTGGAACTTCGGCGATGGAACGAGCGGAACCGGCCAGTATCCCGTTCACATATATCCCCAACCAGGAATATATGTCGCAACGCTTGTTGTGACTAAGCAGGATCTATTCTGCGGATCCACCTCAAGCGAACCGGTCCAAATCACGATTACAGTTTCAGTCAAGCCGGTGCTTAAGATCAATAGTATTGACCTTGATTCCCTGCCGGTCTGTAATAACATTCCGATTCGTGTTTCGGCGACCATCCAGCATACGCACAAAATCGTTGCGTATAACTGGACATCAAGCGACGGCCATTACAGTGCTGACGTATCGACGACCTTCACGTTCGGAGCTGCCGGCGCCAAGACGCTTACCCTCACGGTAACCGATGAACTCGGGCAGACAGCGACCAAGTCGAAAAGTTTCACGGTTGATAACTGTTGCGACCAGTGTCATCCGCCCTGCTTGCCGGAAGATATCTGTATTCGACTTAATCCCCGGATTAAGGAAAACTTCCAGGTCTGCGAAATCTACACGATTTGCGTAAACTTTGAAGATTGCCCTTGCCACCCCTGCGACATTGAACAAGTGGCAACGACAGGTGTAGATCCTCAAGGTATTCATCCGACACCCTGTGGCTGGTGGATCAACTGGACAGTGGAAAAGTACGAACAGATTGGTTGCTGTGATGAAGCGTATGTCAGCGCCGATCCGGAGTACTACGACAGTTGGACTGAAGGGCCCAACAAGGAGTGCCTCAAGATCAAGTTCTTAAGAGGTGGTAACTACCGCCTTGTGGCAGATTTCTACCTCAATGGAAAATGGATTACGACCGCAGACGGCTACTATACCGTCTATGGTTCATAACTAACACCGTTTCCTAACAGTAGAGCCGACACAAGATTGTGCCGGCTCTTTTTTATTTTTTTATCCACTAACAAAATCCTCAAAATTTTGTTAAAATACATTTATATGTGAATTCTTCGTTTTTTTGTCGTTGCGAGAAGCGACCAAAGGAAGCGACGAAGCAATCTCTTTGTTATTCCAAAGAAAGAAGAACCTTGGTTTTTTCAATAATATCTTAAACATAAATTAGAAGAACCTTCTTTCTTCGAAAGAAGAACCTTGGTTCTTATCTAAAAATAAAGAATACATGAAAAAAATTATTAATGCTTTGTCAATTATCGCTATTATCGCTGGCGTTGCTCTTGGTACAACTGGCGCTTATTTTAGCGATACAGAAATTTCTCCTAATAATATTTTTGCCGCCGGCACTCTTGAACTTTCTACCGAGGGTGAATATACAACCATGCCTATTGAAGTGGCCAATATTAAGCCCGGCGATTCGGATATTGGAATCATCCGCTTAAAGAACATCGGCACAATTACAGGTGAAATTGACGCTTCTATAATTAATATGACTCAAGATAATGAAAATAATTGCAATACGCCCGAAGCATTAGAAGACACAACTTGTACTGATCCAGGCGCTGACACGGGCGAGCTTGATGATTATTTAAATATTATTCTTTGGATAGATTCAAACGACGATAATATTTTATCAACTTCTACAGAAACATTTTTTGTTTCTCCTGCCCAGAATTTAAGCGCGCTTAATGGCGTTACTCTTTTTCCTTCCTCTCCGATTAATCTTTCTGCCGAAGAAAGCGCTGATATTAAATTAATGTGGCAAGCCGACCCAGACCATTTATCCGGCAATCTTTTCCAAAGCGACGACACAGCTTTCACAATCACCTTCAACTTTATACAAATATAATTTCAAGTTCGCCCTCTCCTGTCATTCTGAAGGAGTAGTAGCGACTGAAGAATCTCATTCCTTTTGTCTTTGGAAGAACATTCTCTTCTCTCTGTCTTTGGAAGAACCTTCGGTTCTTGACGGAAGATTTGAGGAGCAGTAGCGACGAAGCAATCTCTATTTTATTCAAAACAAATAAAACAGTTTTTCTATGAAAAAACCTTTACTATACTTAATCATTATCTCAATAGCTTTCTTTTCTAATAATATAACTTCCGCATATTTCTCTGATAATAAAACTTCAGAACCCAATAATTTCAAAGTCGGCAGTTTAGATTTTTCCCTTAAAGAAGGAAATCTTTTTTTAAATGGTGTTACGCCTCAACAATCGGGCTATCTGAGTTTTGTTATGCAAAAAACAGGCAATCTTAATTTTCAATATCAAATTAGAGCGCTCAATCCAGCCGGTGAACTTTGCGATTATCTAAATTTAGAAGCGCGTCTTAATGGCGATGTTTTTAGTTGGCAAGGTTCTCCGTCTGATTTTTCAGATCATGTCTTGGAAGCGCAAAATCCTGAAGCATGGTTTTTTGATTTCAGTTTAAATAACACCAATAAATTTGTTCAAAATAAATCATGTTATTTAAGATTTGTTTTTGACGCTTGGCAAGCTAATTTAGAAAATAATTCCCAAGGTTTTACCAAGACGAAAGAATTGATTTTTACTGTTCATTCTGGTAATTGGGAAACAGGCGTTTTCTTAAATGAATTCCTGCCTAACCCCAGTGAACTTGATCCTAATTATGGCTTTGACTTTGGTGTAGATTCAGACAATATGCCTCAAGGCGAATGGATTGAGCTTTACAACAATAGCGATCACTCTATTAATATTGCTAATTGGTATTTTAAGGATATAGCAGATCATATAATTTTCATTACCAGCGAAAATACCAATCCGGCAACAACAACAATTAACGCTTACAGTTGGTTAGTGGCTTATATGAATCAATCTATTCTTAATAATTCTGCTTCATCTGGAAGTCCCGCCGACACCATTTATCTTTATGATAATGAGAATAATCTTATAGATTCCTATGCTTATTACGGAACTAATTGCGAACTTGAACCGACCCCCGGAGAAGATAATCCCCTTACGCCTCCATCTGGTTGTAATACTATTCTTTCCGTTCCCGGTAATAAATCTTATGCCAGAATTCCCGATGGCAGTGGCAAATGGTACGACCCCATTCCCACGCCTGGTTTTTCAAATACATTGAAGTCTTTTAATTGTTCCTCTTTGTCTTTGCGAGAAGCAACAGCGACGAAGCAATCTCTTTGTCATTCTGAGCAAGGCGAAGAATCTCATCCTCTTTGTCGTCCTGAAGGAGTAGTAGCGACCGAAGAGTTTTATCTCCCTTAAATAGAAATTCCTCGGCTATGAGTTATCCACAGATTGAGCTTGACTAACATAAAAAGTCGCATTACAATGTTTATATAGAGTTCTTTCACTTTCGGTCCTTGAAACCTCCTTTGAGGGCTACTTGGCAGCCCCCCGCCGCCAGCGTGAGGAACAAGCTTATACAGTTGTTCCTCTTTTTTTAGTATTAAAAATGTCCCTTTGCTTATAATAAATAAAAGATTTCATCTCTAAGTAATGGAATCCTTGTATATCAAAAATACCCGTGTTTAGTCACGGGTATTTTTTTGTTTTTTTTTAATTATAATTAGACATTTAATTTTCCCTGCTTTTCTTTTCTATGTTTCTTCCTTGTTAAGAATAATCCCAAGAAAATCAAAACTGCAATAATGACCAAAAGCCACCAGGGAATATTTTTTAAAAATGAAACTAAATTCGCGCCAAATAATCCAGCTTTTCCAGAAGTTTCGGCTGTTTCTTTTACTATCTTTGCCAAATCTCCCTCAAGAGAAGATTCTTCGCCTTCAACCGTTTCACCTTCAGTTGTTACCGCGCCCACCCCAGTTTCCGAGGAAGGAATCACGCCAATATTTTCTCCTTCTCCTTCTTTCGTATTCTCATTGGAAATTAAATCATTGGGATTTGATTCGGCATTAGAAATTAGAAATTCGTCATTCTCAGCAACCGCTTCTTCTTTCGTCAATGTCGTAAAACTATGTTCCTGACCAATAGTCGCCGGCGAAGCGTGAGAAACGCAACGATAATAATAAGTCGTACCGAATGTTAATCCTGTCAATGTAACGCTATGATATGTCCCTTTGCTAAAGTCAAAAATATCGTCCCCGTCTTTATAATCTGCATATCCATATTTCATTTCTCCAGCGCTAAAATCAAATTTATTCGGACTAATATCATAAATTACTCGGCTTGTAGCATCATAACTCGTATTCCAAGTAATTGTCGCGCTTGTGCTTGACGCGTTAATATTTCCTTCATTATAAATAGTCAATCCCGGGAGAGTTCCGCCGCCGCCGCCGCCGCCCGAAACAACACCCCCTTCTTCTCCTTCAAATCCTATTAAAATATCAAAACCAAGATTATCTGCTTGGTATTCATTATCAGCTCCTATTATAAAACTAATAATATAATCGTATTGTTCAGTGACTCCATTCGTAACATCGCTTAAATATAACTCACCCACATTGAAAAAATTTGTAAGTGTATCGCTATATATATTACCAGTACTATCATTAATTTCAATTTCCAAAACATCTCCTAATTTATTTCCATCACTATCACCATCAACCACCTTAATTGCTTCTGTAATAATAGCTTTTGTTTCGCCACTTGTATTAGTAACTTTTGCCCATTTTTGTATAGAATCGCCAGGCGTGAAATTAGTTTCATTAAATAATGGCAGTAGATCTGTTTCAAATTCAACTGCCAACCCAGCAGCAAAAGTAGGCGCTGAAAAAAGCATCGTGCCTAATAATGTCCCTAAAATTGTTTTAAATATTTTATTATTCATCTTGGTCATTATTATCTTGTCCTGAGCCTGCCGAAGGATCTTCATCAATTATTACTGGCTCTGGCTCTAAAATTGGTTCTGGTAAAATCATTGACACTTCTTCAATTATCGGTTCTGTCTCTTCTTCAACAACTTCTTCGGGTTCCTCTGTGTTTTCTACAGAGTCCCCTTCAATGGTCTCTTCTTCAATGGGTTCTTCTGCGCCTTCTTCTTCAATTTGATCATTTGGACTTTGATCTTCATTTGTAATTTCTAATTGGTCATCTGGCATTTCTTCAGCTTCTTCTCCCTCACCTTCCCCAACAGAATCGCTATCACCATCATCCGTACTGACATCCGTATTTATGTCATTAGCCGTAGAATCAGAATCATCGGGATCAGTATCCATTATACTAGGTTCAATCGGCGGAGTTGAAACCGCATTCTCGGCACTTACTGGATTTTCCAAATTTTCTTGATACTCTTCCTCTTGTTCCTGTTCTGTATTTTCTTCTATCTCTAATGGCGTGGATGAATTATTTGTAAAATCAAGCGATTCTAATTCTCCACTTGCTCCGAGAGAATCATCAGATTCTTCTACAAGAACATCTTCTGTTTCTTCCACGAATTCATCTATCACTGTTTCTTCTTCATCAGGTTCTGATTCTAATTCACTTTCACTGTCAGCCACAAATGCCTCACCCATAACCGAAGATAACTCTTCGCTAAATATTTCGGGCAATTCTTCTGCTGACTCTTCTTCGGTGTTCTCTTGTTCTTGCAATTGTTCTACTTCTACTATTTTTTGTATAAAACCTATATTTTCTAAAACATTCGGAGCGCCAGGTGTTGGAATTGGATCAACCCAATCGCCAGTTCCGTCAGGAATTCTGGCATAAGATTTATCTGCTGGCACTGAACCCAAAGTTCCAACAGCATTATAATGTGCCAAAACTTCAGTAGCGCTCAATGCCCGGTCATAAATTTTTACTTCGTCAATAAGCCCATCCCAATAAGAATAAATCGATCCACACCAAAATTGTTTTCCTAATTGTAAATTCAAATTATTTGTATCAATGATTCCTGGGTAGTTTGTTGACTTTTCTTCTGCTCCATTAACATAAATACGCATAGTCGTCCCATCAAATGTGCCTACAATATGATACCAAACATCTGTGATCGGAATAGTTCCGCCATATACAGAATATCCTGAACCATCAATCGAAATTTCGATTCTTGGAGAAATAGTTCCCTCATTATTTTTCCAAACTAAATTCCATACTCCATAATCAGTTCCACTTGCCTTCGTTATGATTGGAGCATCGTAATTTTTAGCAGGCAATGAACTAAGCTTCGTCCATGCTTCTAAAGTAATTTCATCTGTAATGTCCAAACTATCTGAATCTGCTACTTCTATATAATCTTTACTACTTGCATCAAGTGAAAGCGCCTGATTTATTTTTCCATCACTAACAATACTTGCGCCTTCTTTAAAACTTCCATTATTATTATTTTCACTTAGATCTAACAAATTCCCATCAAACGGCAGATACATAACTAAGTCATTTGTTCCTCCGGGAGTATTGTTAACATTGTAATCAGACGCGTCATAAGTATAGGAATCCATTTCTACGCCGTTTTGATTATAAAGTGTTATCGTTCCTGAAGTATCGCCCATTAAATCACCGCCCGCATTAACAACCAACCAACCATTAGGATCTATTGTAGTTAATCCGCTAGAATAAGTTTGTGTGTTAGTAAAATCAACATCAATGCGATTGGCGTCTGCCATTACATAATATCCATCCATATCAATTTGGCTTGTGCCATTATTATAAAATTCAACAAATTCTTCATAGAGATTTGCGTTCGGTAAAAATTCATTCATAACAATGTCCGAATCCCAATAGCCCATTTTTACTGTGCTATTTATTGTTTCTGTGTCGGTAAATCCTTGAGTATTATCGCTTAAATTCTCTTGCCATGCTTCAAAAACAATATCAAAATTACATATTTCTCCCTGTAAGGAGTCAGAATAATCTGAAGATTTAACAGTAAAAATTAAGCTCGGTTTAGCGGAAAAAGTAGTTTCGTCAGAAACAAAACTGGACAATGACTGATATACGCCAGTCAAATCATCTTTTACTTCTAAGTAACCGCATAAACCACCAGTGGCACTTACTACCTTCGCTTTATATTTAAAAGGCAATGTCCCGTCTTTATTTAAATTAATTGTTTTGGTGGAAGTTAATTTTGTTGGTTTTAGATCGGGATCAAAATTGCCACTCGAGTTTAGAGAAAAATCTAAGACTCCCATTTCAAAACTATTAGTTTCGTTTGTTTCTGTGTCATTAAAATATGAAAAAGTATCGTGGATAGCCAAAATCCCCGTGTAGTTTAAACACATTATCAACCAGAAGGCTATAAGT
>Ga0208325_1000374_pt1 | contig 12190 bp, 11 predicted proteins | sample PL_2010_330m_FD_185486 | JGI IMG/M metagenome (GOLD analysis project Ga0208325, IMG submission 185486) | Freshwater microbial communities from Powell Lake, British Columbia, Canada to study Microbial Dark Matter (Phase II) - PL_2010_330m... | ecosystem: Environmental > Aquatic > Freshwater >...
ATAAAGTGTAGGGTGTATATTGTCACAATTCAGGTAACCGTTCAGAATAATGGCATCTTGAACAAAATAATAATCGTAGGGGCGGACCCAAGTGTCCGCCCTTGAATGGCTAATTACCAAAGGGGTAGAGATCCCGGGTCAAGCCCGGGATAGCAAATATGGGTGTCGGGATAGGGAATACGGGTGCCGGGATAGCAAATATGGGTGCCGGGATAGGGAATACGGGTGTTGAGATGGTAATATTAAGGTTGGGATAGCAAAAATTTTGAGATTATCTTTTTGGGTTTTGCCGCACACCTTGCTATCCCGGGCTTGACCCGGGATCTCTTGTGGTCCAAAAAATTGACGATTTGTTACCTGAATTGTGGCAATGTACAAGGGGCGGTCTCCTGTGGTCGCCCGTGAATAATAATCGGTAGGACAATTTAAAAGGACGAAATGGATCTGATCGGAAAACAAATAACCGGTGATTATTTGGTCACGGATTTTCTTGACGAAGGCGGAATGAGCTGGGTTTATAAGGGAGTGCGCCTTTCGGATGATGAACCGGTCGCGATAAAGGTGTTAAGAGAAGGCGTAAGCAGTCAAAGGGCGGAAGATATAATTCGTTTTCGCCGGGAAGCGCAGGCTGTGTCAAAGCTGGAACATCCGAATATCGTTAAGGTGTATGAAGTGTGTGAATATGACAATTTGAATTGTATAGTGATGGAGCTTGTCGAAGGGGAAAAATTAGATAAGTATATACCGAAGCGAACGGGAATGGAAATAGACGAGGCGGTTAACATTGTTGAACAGATAGCCGGGGCGCTTGAATACGTGCATAGTGCCGGGATCATACATAGAGATTTAAAACCCGCGAATTTAATGGTGACTAAAGATGACAGAAACCGAACATGTGTAAAAATTTTGGATTTTGGTTTAGCAAAAGTGATGGAATTCACTCAGATAAAGGAAATCGGAGAGATTGTCGGAACATTCAGTTATATGTCTCCGGAACAGAGCGGGATAATAAAACGCGCCGTGGACGCGCGAAGCGATCTATATTCGTTGGGAATAATATTGTATCAGCTGATTTCAGATGAGTTGCCGTTTAAAGGAGAGGATATAGGAACGATATTGCATCAACAAATAGCGACTGAACCTGTGCCGGTCAGGTATTTGAACATAGACGTGCCGCAAGTATTGGAACGGTTAACTCTAAAATTATTGAAAAAGGATCCGGAAGAAAGATATCAAACCGCGAAAGGATTGCTGTATGACCTGAAGTTATATGAAAAAGGTGAACGTGATTTTCCGTTAGGCAGAGGTGACCACGCGGAAAAGTTGTCATATCGTACAAAATTGATAGGTAGAGAAGAGGAAATAGAGAAGTTAAAAAAAATGTATGAAAAGGTGCAGCGCGGTACGGGCGGGATGTGTTTTATTAAAGGAGAGGAAGGCGGAGGAAAAAGCAGATTGGTGGATGAATTGAGGGGATATGTGTATGAAGAAGGCGGTGAATTTATAGGAGGCAAATGTTTCGCTCAAGAAAATAAAATTCCGTTCCAGTCTTTCAAAGAAGCTCTCAATGAATATTTAAGCAGAACGAACCGTCTTAGTGCGGAAGAAAGAACACGTCGCGTTCGGCGTATGAAAGAAAACGTTGGGGAATTGGGTGAGGTAATATGCCGATTGAATCCGGTGATGAGGGATATTTTAGAGAATGTGCCGAATCTTGTGGAGCTGGATTCGGGAAAAGAGAATCAAAGGTTTTTGAATGTGAGCGCGAGCTTTTTTTTGAATCTCGGAGAAAAGCAGTGTCCTTTAGTTATGGTTCTGGATGACTTGCAATGGGCGGATGATGGGACGATAAGGCTTTTAATGGAGATTATGGAAGGAATAAAGAAATATCCATTTTGGGTGATAGGGACATATCGCGATGAAAAAGAGATTGCCGGCTCTTTGCGCAGGTTGGTGGAAGATGCCAATATCAAAGATATCGGAACCGTGATAGAGCTTAAAAATTTTGATATTAGAAAACTAAACCATTTTGTAAGTGAGCTTTTAATGGAAGAAGAAAGCCGAATGTATGATTTGAGCCGGTATATTCATAGCAAAAGTAAAGGGAATCCGTTTTTTAGCATTGAAATTGTCAGGCAAATGGTTGATGAAAAAGCGCTTATGATCAAGAACGATTATTGGAGGGTAGACGTAAAAAAATTGACGGAAATAACGATTTCCAGGACGATAGTCGATACATTGTTAAAAAGAATAGAGCTTTTAAACGAAGATCAGAAAGCATTGTTGTCTCTGGCGGCTGTAATCGGCAAAAAGTTTAAAATGGAGCTTCTATACGCTCTTTCTCCGGGGTCTATGGAAAAAACGATCGCGCTTGTTGATGAAGCGATGGAAATACAGCTATTGGAGAAGAGTGTTTGGCACGGAGAAATATTGTTTGTGCACGACCGGATAAAAGATGTGTTTTATAAAGAAATTGGCGACGTGGAAAAAAGAAAATTGCATTTAAAGATCGCTCAAGTTTTAGAAAAGCTATACGCGGGGGAAAAAGAAGATGTCTTGTTTGATTTGGCGCATCATTATACCGAAGGCGCCGACAGAAAGAAGATGTTGGAATTTTGTTTACCGGCGGCGGAAAAAGCAAAAAAGGATTACGCGAATGAAACAGCCGTAAAATATTATGAGATAGCGATAGATATGCTTGAAGAAAAAAAAGCACAGAAACAAGATGAGTGGATGAAAGCGAAAGAGGGGTTGGCAGAAGTATTTTTAATCATAGGCAGGAACAATGACGCGATAGAGCTTTGCCGGGAAATATTTCCATTAAAAAAGACATCGTTGGAAAAAAGCCGGATATATTACGCGATTGGTGAGGCTTACCGAAAAAAAGGCGATTGGCAGAATTGTGAACGGAACGTTGTCTCCGGATTCTCCCTTTTGGGCGAAAAGTTTCCGGAGAAAAAAGCAATGTTGATGGTGCTTCTGATTAAAGAGATAGTGATACATCTTTTCCATTGTATATTTTCCAAATTTTTTAAAACAGGCAAAAAAAAGTTTGTTAATCCGAGATATTATGAAATTGTAAAGGGCTTTCAAGTATTGATCTGGACGTATGCTTTTAGTGACGTGAGCCGGTTTTTATGGGTGGTTTTAAGAATGCTTAATCTTAGCGAGTCAAAGCTGGGAATGTCAAAATTTTTGGTTACAAGCGTTAGCTTTTATGCCGCGACGTGTATGTCTATTTCTCTTTTTAAACGGTCAAAAGTTTATCAAAAAAAAGCGTTAGCTTTTGCCAAGGAAAGACAAAACGAAGAGGAAATTGGACAGGTTTTAAGGTTTATCGGATTTTTTCACCAGTGGCGCGGAGAATATGAAGAGAGTTATGAGTTCTTTCTGAAGGCAAGAAATATTTTCAAAAAAATAGGAGACATGTGGGAATCAAGTTTGGCAATACAGGGAACCGGACACTGTTACTATTTGAGCGCTAAATATGAAAAAGCGTTATCTCTTTTTTCCGAATCTTTAAAAGAGTCTAAAAAGATAAACGATGATTATAACGTAAGTGATGCTTTGGGGTGGAAGTGTCTTACCTATATAGAGATGGGAAATTTTGAAAAGGCGTTGGATGCCGGCGGAGTCGCGCTTGAGTTAAGTACGTCCAAAGAAATCTGGTTCGTAGTGTGTTTTTCGTATATGAATCTCGGATATTTGGAATTAGAGCGGGATAATTTGCAAAAGGCCATTGAACTTTTGGAAAAAAGCAGAGAGATCTATGAAAAAAGTTATTTTATAAAGAATTACTTGGTGCACCTCTATGTGCTTTTGGCGGAGGCATACATAAGGAAAATGAAGGACGGAGTCATAATAAAAAACAAAGAAACGAGAAAAAAAATGAAAAAACTTAAGAATGTGACACGCGCCGCGTTACATAAAACAAAAAACTGGACAAATCATTACGGCGGAGCGCTTCGCGTGACAGCCGAATATTGCGCTTTGGTCGGGAAAAACCGTAAAGCGGAAGAATATTTTGTGAAAAGCATAGCGCATACTTCCGGGCTTCAAAGGCGTTTTGAGGAGGCCAGAGGCAGATATGAATATGGAAAATTTTTGTCGGGGGCAAAAAGAGAAGAAGAAGCTCAGGCGAGTCTTGAGAAGGCGGTAAAAATATTTGAAGAGATTGGTTCTGAAGCGTATGTTAAAAGAACCCGGGAACTATTAGGTGTCAAAGAGCCGATGACTAGGAGTGGCTCGGGTGAGGAAAGTACGGCGCAGGAGAGGTTGGAATCGGAACGAAAAATGGTCGCGGTACTTGATACCAGCAGATATTTAAGTTCGGTGCTCAATATGGAAGAGCTTTTAGAAAAGATAATGGATAAAACAATAGAACTGGTTGGAGCGGAACGTGGAATACTTTTGATGTATCCGGATGAAAAGACCCAAAAGCGCGAATTGGATATAAAAGTTGTAAGAAATGTTGAGCAAGATATTGTCGGCAAGGGCGCGAGACCTGAAGAGTTTGAGATCAGTAGAAGTATAATTGAAAAAGTTGAAGCGGAGCAGGAAGCGATAATAATAGAAGACGCCTCGTCGAATGAGGAGTTAAAGAATAAAGAAAGCATTGCCAGATCTAATTTAAGGTCGGTGTTATGCGTGCCGATAAAAGGACGAGGAGAGATGATTGGAGCGATATATTTGGATAATCATTTGGTGAAAGGACTTTTTACAAAGGAAGACTTGTGGGTTCTTCATTTGATCGCCAGCCAAGCCGGAATATCTATTGAAAACGCTAAATTATATAAACGCGCGGTAACGGATGGGCTGACGGGGTTATATAACCATGTATTTTTCGAAAATTATTTGATAAAAAGTGTGGAGTTGGCAAAAAGATATGGTAAAAAACTAAGTGTTCTGATAATTGATATAGATCACTTCAAGGAATTCAATGACAGATACGGGCATCAGGCCGGAGATGAAGTTATCAGAAAAGTATCGGATTTGATTGTGAACAACATGAGAAAAAGTGATCTCTCAGCAAGATATGGAGGGGATGAGTTCATTATGGTATTGCCTGAGACAGGTGTGGAGGGTAGTATCAAAGTTGCCGAAAGAATAAGAAGTGCTATTGAAGGAGCGAAAGTGAAATACGGAGAACCGTCGAAGGAAAAAGAATTGAACGTGACGGTGAGTATAGGTGTGGCGGAGTTTGTTGAGGGGGAAAACCGCATACAGCTTGTGGAAAAAGCGGATAAAGCGCTTTATAGGGTAAAAGAAAAAGGCCGTAACGGTGTCGGCTCAGGCAAATAGTCGATAAATGGATATTCGACCTTTAAAGTTTACAGGGCGGGGAGACGTGAGCCCCCTTGTATAGTGTCACAATTCGGGTAACAAATCGGCAATTTTTTGAAACATAACAGATCCCGGCTCAAGGCCGGGATAGCAAGGTGTGCGGCAAACCCCAAAAATATAATCTCAAAAATATTTCTATCCCAATCTTAATATTACCATCTCAACACCCATATTTGCTATCCCGGCCTTGAGCCGGGATCTTTGCCCCTTTGGGTAATTAGTATTCAAGGACGGACACTTGGGTCCGCCCCTACGATTATTATTTTGTTCAAGATGCCATTATTGTAAACGGTTACCCGAATTGTGACAATATACACCCTACGAATATTTATCATTTCACGAATATGATTCGATGCAACATTCGTCCCAACGTTGTAGTAGGGGCGCGGTTCCCGCGCCCTATTTTTGAGTATTTTTTTCTTGACTAATGCGGGCGAATGGCAGATAATAAACTTGTTATCTGAGACAAATGAAGCGGGTGGTCGGCAAAGAACAAAGGTGTTCTTTCCTTGTAGTGTATCGAGGAAAGTAACGCCTTTTTTGTTTTTAAAGAACATTATTCAAATTTGTGGGTTAAGTGGATTCGTTTGGTTTTGCTAATGTGAAGAAGGCTGGTGGATCTTAAAAAAAGAGAAAAGTGGAGGTAAGAAAATGTCAAATGAAACAAGTTATGTAAAAAAAGTGCTGGATACGGTAAAAAAGAGAAATCACGAGGAACCTGAATTTCATCAGGCAGTAAAAGAAGTTTTAGAGACTTTGGAGCCTGTTATGAAGAAACATCCTGAATTTGAGGAAGCTGGAATCTTGGAAAGAATAGTGGAGCCGGAAAGGCAAATTATTTTCAGAGTTCCTTGGCAGGATGATAAAGGTAAAGTTCAAGTGAATAGGGCTTTCAGAATTCAATTTAATTCGGCTTTAGGTCCTTATAAAGGTGGACTTCGGTTTCATCCGTCGGTTTACTCAGGAATCGTAAAGTTTTTGGGATTCGAACAAATTTTTAAGAACTCTCTTACCGGACTTATGATGGGCGGTGCGAAAGGCGGTTCTGATTTTGATCCGAAAGGAAAGTCGGACGGTGAAATTATGAGATTTTGCCAGAGTTTTATGACGGAGCTTTATCGGCATATCGGATCTGACACGGATGTTCCCGCGGGAGACATTGGTGTCGGCGGAAGAGAAATCGGATATATGTTTGGTCAGTGGAAACGAATCACAAAACAGTTTAGTGGTGTTTTAACCGGAAAAGGACTTGATTCCGGTGGTTCGTTGGCTCGTACCGAAGCTACAGGTTACGGATGCGTATATTTCTGCGAAGAGATGCTTAAAGCGCGCGGGACTTCCTTTGAAGGAAAGACTGTAGTTATTTCCGGATCCGGTAATGTCGCGATATACGCTCATCAGAAGGCGACAGCGCTTGGCGCGAAAGTTGTAGCAATGTCAGATTCCAACGGGTTTATTTACGATGATAGAGGCATTGATCTGGACACGGTAAAGCGCCTTAAAGAAGTGGAACGCAAAAGAATTAAAGAATATGCGAAGGATCACAAATCGGCGAAATATACCGAAGGATGTTTGGGGATATGGGGCATTAAGTGCGATGTTGCTCTTCCTTCGGCGACTCAAAATGAGCTCGACGAAAACGCCGCGAAAACTTTGGTCAAAAACGGATGTATCGCGGTGGCGGAAGGGGCTAATATGCCGTCTACACCGTCAGCGGTTAATGTGTTTTTGAAAAACAAAGTGTCTTTCGGGCCCGGGAAAGCCGCCAATGCCGGTGGAGTCGCGACGTCCGGGCTTGAAATGGCTCAGAATTCCCAGCGTTTGGCGTGGACATTCGAAAAAGTGGATAGGAAACTTCATCAAATTATGGTGGATATACATTCTTCGTCGATGGCGTCCGCTGAGGAATACGGTGTGCCCGGAAACCTTGTAGCCGGCGCGAATATCTCCGGTTTCATGAAAGTTGCCAGAGCTATGATGGCGCAGGGAGTTGTATAAGTATTGAAAATAAGGATGCGAACAAATAGGGACGTCACCCAATTAATTAGGCATCATTAATTGGGTGACGTCCCTATTTGTGTTTTAGGGATTGAACTTGACAAAAAGGGATTAAAGAAGTATTACTGTTTAGAAAGGTGGAATATTTGTTTTGGAATAGAAAACAAAGAAAGGGGCGGAAGATGAAAGTTATTTTAAAGTACATGTTACGGCCTGTCACGCATTGTAAAGAAGGCTGTTCTATCCGGTCCCGGGCATGACGGTAAACTGTCTGGCGGTAAAGAGTAGGGGCGGACCCAAGTGTCCGCCCGCCAACGGTAAATTTGGATTTTACCACCAACCCCCGATTGCACCTCGTAGGTGCAATCGGGGGTTGGTGAACCCAGTTGCACCTACGAGGTGCAATCGGGGGTTGGTGGTAAAAAAAGGATAGAAAAATGAAAAAATATACATGTTTGGTGTGTGGTTATGTTTATGATCCCGCGGAGAACAATAATGTGGCGTTTTCAGATCTTCCCGATGATTGGGTTTGTCCCGAGTGTGGGGTAGGGAAAGATCAATTTGAAGAGATTGTGTAGAATTGATTTTAAGAAGGAGGGGAAGATATGACTAAGCTGAGAGAATTGTATCGATGTGATATTTGTCAAAATGTAGTTGAAGTTTGTCATGAGGGCGCGCCCTCGCTTGTGTGTTGCGGCGAAGCAATGAAAAAATTAGAGGCAAAAACTGAAGATGAAGGAAAAGAAAAGCATGTGCCTGTTACGGAAGAAGTTTCGAGTGGTTTGGAAGTGAAAGTCGGAAGCGTCGCGCATCCGATGGAAGAGAAACATTTTATTAAATTTATTGAAATTTTGACCAAGGATAAAGTTTTTCGCCGAGAACTCGCGCCGGGACAAGAGCCGCGGGCGGAATTTTGCGTAAAAAAAGAAGATATAGAGGAAGTTAGGGAGTTTTGTACTGTACACGGTCTTTGGAAAAATAATGAGTAGGGGCGGCCCTCGCGTCCGCCCGTGAATAGTGCCAGTTGCTATGGACGGAAAAAGACGAAATTTGAAAGGAATAAAAAAAGGACGCTTCACGAAGCGCCCCTACGTAATGGAATTAAATTGTTGAAATGTAATAACTGAGGAAAGGTGATCTATATGAAAAGTGTAAAAGGGACGAAAACTGAAAAAAATCTTCTCGCGGCTTTCGCGGGAGAATCACAGGCAAGAAATCGGTATACTTATTTTGCTTCGGTCGCGAAAAAAGCCGGATTTGAACAGATATCCGCGATATTTCTCGAAACCGCGGAGAATGAAAAGGAGCACGCAAAAAGGTTCTTTAAATTTCTGGATGGAGGAGAAGTTGAGATTAAGGCAGTGTATCCGGCAGGGATAATAAAAGACACCTCTTCCAATCTTGAAGCGGCGGCGATAGGTGAAAATTTGGAGTGGACAACTCTTTATAAAGATTTTGAGGGTGTCGCGCGGGAAGAAGGGTTTGAGGAAATAGCGGATAATTTTAAGGAGATAGCCGAGGTGGAAGAGCATCACGAAACACGATACAGAAAATTGCTTAAAAACGTAAAAGAAAACAAAGTGTTTAGAAAAGACGCATCGGTTAAATGGAAATGTCGAAACTGTGGATATATCCATGAAGGGGAGGACGCGCCGAAGGAATGTCCCGCGTGTCTGCATCCGCAAAGTTATTATGAAGTTTTTTGTGAAACTTATTAAAACCGGGAGAATAAAACATAATGGAAAAACATTTTTCAGGATGCGAGCTCGTTGAAATGGCTATACAGATAGAAAAAAACGGTAAAGAGTTTTATTCTGTTCTTGCCGACAAAGCGGAGAATTCGTCTACTTCTAAAGTTTTTAAATGTCTCGCGTCGGAAGAAGATAAACATATTGAGGTTTTCCGCAGAATTTTTAAATCTGTATGTGCTTATACGCCGAAAGAAGCTTATCCTGAAGAATATTTCGCTTATATGAATATGTTGGCGAGGGAATATGTTTTTACTCAAGAAAATATGGAAAAAAAAACCGCTCAAAATATAAAAAAATATTCTGACGGAATTGATCTCGGGATTGCTTTTGAAAAGGATTCTATTCTTTTTTATGAAGGTGCTCGTGAAGTAGTTCCGGAGAAAGATAGGCACCTTATTGAGAAAATTATTTCCGAAGAAAAGAATCATTTGGCGAAACTTTGCGGTTTGAAAGAGAAATAACTGAGGGGTCGGAAAATTTTCCGACCCCTCATCCTGAGCAAAGCGAAGGATCTCTATAGATCCTTCAGCCCTTTGGGCTTCAGAATTCGGGGCAGGGAAAAACACCCCACCCCCTCAAAGAACTTAAGTTTCTTGAAAAAACATTAAAAAAAAAGGGGGAGTTAATGAAAAACGTAAAAGTATACGGAACGTCTACATGCGCGTTTTGTGTAAAAGTGAAACAATTTTTAAAAGACAATAATGTGGAGTTTGAAGATATAGATGTTTCTCAAAACGCGGAGCGAGTACAGGAAATGGTGGAAAAAACGGGTCAAATGGGAGTGCCCGTTGTCGATATAGAGGGTGAGATCATTGTAGGGTTTGATAAAGAACGTATTTTGAAGGCGTTGGAACTTTAAATGGCGAATCGTAGGGGCGGACCCGTGTGTTCGCCCGTGAATAGATAAAGATATGATAGGACGTAAACGACAAATGAAAAAAACATACGATTTGATAATTATTGGGGCGGGCCCTGCGGGCATAACCGCCGCGATTTACGCGGCGCGTAAAAAGATGAATTGTCTTGTTGTAACACTCGATATCGGCGGTCAGGCGGCGTGGAGCTCCGATATAGAGAATTATACGGGGTATCAATTTATCTCCGGGATGGAACTTGCCTCGAAGTTTGAAGAGCATATTAAAAAATACGACGTTGAAGTTAGAGAAAATGAAGCGGTGAAAGAAGTATGGAAAGAAAACGCGACGGTATGTGTTAAAACCGAAAAGAATACATATTTTTCTCGCGCGGTTATAATCGCTTCGGGAAAAAAATCAAAAACTCTTGGCGCCGCCGGGGAAACAGAATTCAAAAATAAGGGTCTCACTTATTGCGCGACTTGTGACGGGCCGCTTTTTGAAGGGAAAAAAGTTGCGGTGGTAGGCGGCGGCAATTCCGCTTTAGACGCGGCGCTTCAACTTCTTAGGATAGCGAAGCAAGTTTATGTGATAAATGTTTTAGAGGAGCTCGGTGGTGACGCGGTGATGCGGGAGAAGCTTGAGGTGTTTAAAAATGTGACAGTCATAAATAATGCCGAAGTAACTAAAATTTCGGGACAAAAAATGGTTGAAAGCATTACGTATAAGAAGGCCGCGAAAGAAAGTGAGCTTTCGGTGCAGGGAGTTTTTGTGGAAATAGGACTTATTCCGAACTCTGATTTCGCGACCGGCATAAATAAAAACGAACAGGGCGAAATATTAGTAGATGCTCAGACCCAGACGAATGTCCCCGGCATTTTCGCGGCCGGAGACGTTACTTCTGTATTTGAAAAACAGATAATCATAGCCGCGGGAGAAGGAGCTAAGGCGGCTCTCAAGGTGTTTAGATATTTGACCGCGTTTGGAGAAAAAATATGATAACAAAACAAAGACTTCTTGCCGGCATAAACGAAATGAGATATGTCGAAGAAAGTATGGTAACGTTTTTGGCGAATTTCTCAATAGCGTTGGTGAATGAAACCGACGATCTAAAAGAGGAGAAAAAGAAGGAGCTTAAAAAATTGCTTTTAAAACTTTATAACGATTCGTCTCGACATGAAGCGACTATTATAGAGATGGCTGAGACAATAGAAAAGAGTTCAAAAAATGAGTATTGACGCGCTACTTGAGGGGTTTCAAGAAATTTTAGAGATGGAAAAAAGAGCTAAGTATTTTTATGATCACTATATCGAACAAATTGATGATGAAAAAATTCGTTCACAATTAACTGAAATACGCTGTGATGAGATAGAGCATATTCAAATAGCGGAAAAACTTATTAAATGTGTTAAACGATGAAGAGCCTATTTTCTGAATACCTCGGGGAAAAAGATAAAATAAAAGCCAGGCTTAAAGAGTTTGAATTAGTTTGGCAAAAAACAGATAAAAAAATATTCAGTGAACTTTGTTTTTGTATATGTACGCCGCAGTCCAAAGCGGTTGTGTGTGGTGAGGCGATCCGTGAATTGGAGAAAACGGGTATGCTTTTTAACGCGAATGTGGAAGAATTAAAACTATGTCTGAAAGGTGTTAGATTCCAGAACAATAAAGCTAAATACATATTGAGAGCAAGAGAATTGTTTACCACTGGTGGAAAAATAAATATAAAAAATAAAATAATTCTCGCCGATATAAGAGGGACAAGAACTTGGTTTCAGGAACGGGTGTTAGGTTTGGGGTTAAAAGAGACAAGTCATTTTTTAAGGAATATCGGTTTTGGTGAAGACTTAGCGATATTGGACGTGCATGTTTTGCGGAATATGGTTAAATACGGAGTTATAAAAGAAGTTCCCGGGTATATGTCAAAAAAAACATATTTGCAATTGGAGGAAAAACTCGCGAAGTTTTCGCGGGAAATAAAAATACCGATGGCGGAGCTTGATCTTTTATTTTGGTCGCGTGAAACAGGACGGATATATAAATAGTAACAAGTTACAGGTTACAGGGTTTCAGGTTTCCCGCCGGAGGCGGGTCCGCCTTTGGCGGAAAAACTTGTAACTTGTAACCTGTACCCTGTACCCTGTAACCTGTACCCTGTAACCTGTACCCTGTAACCTGTACCCTGTAACCTGTAACCTGTAACCTGTACCCTGTAACCTGTAACCTGAACCCTGAGCCCTGTAA
>Ga0208325_1000377_pt1 | contig 12175 bp, 9 predicted proteins | sample PL_2010_330m_FD_185486 | JGI IMG/M metagenome (GOLD analysis project Ga0208325, IMG submission 185486) | Freshwater microbial communities from Powell Lake, British Columbia, Canada to study Microbial Dark Matter (Phase II) - PL_2010_330m... | ecosystem: Environmental > Aquatic > Freshwater > Lake...
CTCGCATATTCCCCGTTCGTCGGAGTTCACGGTTACATACATATAGCCACAACCGGTGGTTACCCTCTCGGTAATCCCGGCGGTTATCTTTGACCTCTTCCGGGGGGTAAGCCCGACGCCTTCGGTTTCCTTCTCCTTCTTGCCTGTGGTCAGTACCTGGGCGTTACGGCTTCTATCCCGGTAAATAGTTATCCCCTTTAACCCCTCCTGATAAGCCATCATATATACCTTATCTATGTCTTCTCTGGTAGCCTGTTGGGGGAAGTTGACCGTTTTGGAAACAGCGTTGTCGGTGGAGTGCTGAAAGGCGGCTTGCATCCTGACATGCCACTCCGGGGTTATCTCATGGGCAGTGACAAATAACCGTTTGATTCCATCAGGAACCCCCTCTGTATCGTGGAGTCTAGTTCCTGAGGCTAGCTGTTGCATAAGCTCTTCAGAGTAGAAGCCCTCCTTCTTGGCTACTTCTTCAAAATAGGGGTTTACCTCTATTAGCTGGGCACCATCCAGGATGTTTCTGGTATAGCTCAGGGCGAAAAGGGGCTCAATACCGCTGGAGCAACCAGTGATTATGCTCAGGGTGCCGGTGGGGGCAATGGTAGTGCATGATGCGTTTCTTACCCGGGGACGACCGGGGGCATCATAGATGCTGCCCTCAAAAGCAGGGAAGACCCCTCTTTCTTGGGCTAGTTCCTCAGAGGCTACAGTCGCCTCATAAGATATGCGGTCCATTATCTCCTTTGCCTTTCCCAGCGCCTCCTCTGAGTCGTAGGGGATGCCTAGCTTGATTAACATATCGGCAAAGCCCATCACCCCCAGCCCAATTTTCCTCGTTTTCCTGGTCATTTCGGCTATCTCAGGTAAGGGGAACTTGTTGACATCAATGACATTATCCAAGAACCTGACGGTAGCCTTTACCGTCTCGGCTAGCTTGGGGTAATCAATTTCGGAAGCCCCGTTTTTAGTTCGTAGCATCTTAACTAGATTAATAGAGCCCAGATTACACGACTCATAGGGAAGCAGAGGTTGCTCACCGCAGGGATTGGTGCTTTCAATTTTGCCCAGATGTGGGGTAGGATTATCCTGATTTATTCGGTTGATGAAGACAACGCCCGGGTCTCCGGTTTTCCAGGCCATGTCCACTATCTTATCGAATACCTCTTTGGCATTGAGCTTACCCACTGCCTGTTTCGTATTTGGATTTATTAGATTATAGTCAGTGCCTGCCTTGACCGCTTCCATAAATTCAGTGGTTACGGCTACGGAAAGATTGAAGTTGGTAAAGGCGGTAGGGTCATCTTTGGCCGTTATAAATTTCTCGATATCGGGGTGGTCAACATTAAGGATAGCCATGTTTGCCCCCCGCCGCATTCCCCCCTGTTTAATGACATCGGTGGCAGTGTCAAAGGCTCGCATGAAGGAAACCGGACCACTGGCTACGCCTCCGGTAGAGCCGACCCTATCCGTTTCCGGTCTTAGCCTGGAGAAGGAAAATCCGGTCCCGCCACCGCTTTTGTGGATAAGGGCGGTATTCTTTACCGCATCAAAGATAGACTCCATTGAATCGTCAACGGGAAGGACGAAGCAGGCTGAGAGTTGTCCTAATTCCCTGCCGGCATTCATCAGGGTAGGCGAGTTAGGCAGGAACTCCAGACTGGCCATCAATCCGTAGAATTTCTCTTCCCAAGCCTTGGCGTCTGCCTTGGGGTCATAGATAAGCTCGGCAGAAGCAATAGCCTGTGCCACGCGACGGAACATTTCCTCTACGGTCTCGATAACTTGCCCCTGTTTATCTTTCTTTAGGTATCTTCTTTCCAGAACACGAAGGGCATTTTCGGTAAGATTGATGCCCGGAGCAGGCTGAACCTTGGGCTTGACCATGGTAGTTTTCATTTTAGGTTTTATCTCCTCTCGATTAGCCGGCTTTTCCGTAGCTAAGAGTTCTTTGACTATGGATAGGATTTCAAAATCAGTAGGTAGGTCCTTCTTCTGACTAAGTTTGGGCACCAGGTGTTCCATTCCGGGCAAAGGTAGTCCGGGTAATGATTTTGGCTTTTGTTCCAGGCGTTCAATCGCCTGAGTGGTGAGCTGCTCTATTTGATGTCTATCCGATATGCCCATAGACTCAGCGGCAGCAAAGATAGCCCGGGCAATCCGGGTGCGATTGACTGAGGCTAATGGTTTGTTTTCTGACTGATTTGCCGTGTTCATTTCCGCCTTCTCCTACGACTCTTGGCTATTCCGGCTAACTCCTTGGCAGGGAGCAGGGGTAGCTGGCTGGTTGGTTGAGGTACTTTAGCTTCAGCACTGAGTAGCGAGTCCAGTTCTTGCTTTAGGGTTGTGATGTCAGTAAAGTCACGGTAGACGCTGGCAAAGCGGATGTAGGCAATATGGTCTAGGCTTTTTAACTTCTCCATTACCATATCACCGATGACGGCACTGGGTATCTCTGCCTTGCTCTGGTGGTAAAGCTCGGCTTCTATGTCATCGGCGAGCTTATCAACAGCGCCGGTAGGCAATGGTCGTTTTTCACAGGCCTTGCGAATACCAGTTAGCAGCTTATCCCGGCTAAATTCCTCACGCCTCCGGTCCTTCTTAACCACGAAAAGGGTGGCTGATTGCAGTCGCTCATAGGTAGTGAAACGAGAGCCGCAACCTAAGCACTGCCGACGGCGGCGTATGCCATCATTTACATCGCGGGAATCTATAACCTTGGAATCGTGGTGACCGCAATAGGGACAGTTCATAACCCTTTCCACATTATATAGTAGGATATAACCAGAATACCACAATATGTAGTATTTGTCAAGGCTTAAGCGGGTGATTTTTACAAAGTAAATGCCAGCTTCAGGTAGCTAAGTTTAGTCACTTAACTAAAGCTGGCAAAATAGCTATTTACCAAGGGTAATATGAGGGGTGAGGTTGGTTAATACCCCTCAAAAATAGGCTCGGATTGGCTAATTATAATAGTGAGGGTATATTCTTTGACGCCTCTTCAAATTCTCTTTGTTTGCCCTCTATGTTTACCTGCCGGCTTTTAAGGTCTTGGATAAATTCGGCGGCTCTACTATAGTAGTTCTTTATCTTTTCCACATCGCTAAGTTCAGACAGGATTACGGTAACATCCAAGCTGCCCCCTCCCCTGGGGTAATCGCCATTTCTTATTATAGCCTCTGAGGCTATATCTTTCAGGTAGTCGCCGAGTTCCTTAGCCAGGTCCATGTTCATTTCCCTGGCCGGGGCTGAGATGAGGTACAGGGCTCGGCCGGTATCCACCGGCTTGCACTTGATTGACAGCTCACTTATGGCTTCATCCATGGCCATGATTCCCTTGTGGGTTTCGGTGCTCTTTTTCCTGAAGTTACGTGTCCGTTCAAAGGGAAACCTGAGTAGTGGTAATGGCGATTTACCATAGCCTATTGCTGTCCACCCTACCAGTGTCTGTATTATGTCTCCAGCATCGAGCACCTTTGACCCAACGAATTTTGCCTTTTTCTCTTCGCCGGCGCAGAGCAGGTTATAGAACGGCTCAACTACCAGGGCATTGATTTTAGCCAGGTTATTTCTAATCGAGAAGTCCTTTCTGACATACCTTTGATTATCAATGAGAAATACGGCATCGGCTACTGAGCTGATAGATTTGAGGCAGGTGGCGGTGTTGTAAATGGTTCTTTCCTCGGTTTGCTCTTCGTGCTCAAAGGGGAGGACGACAAGGGCATATACCGGTTTATCCATATAGCGGTCTTTTAGCAATTGGGTCATTACTGGTAGTGAACCTGAGCCGGTGCCGCCGGCGGAACTGGCGACTATTAGAAAGGCGTCGGTCTCAAAGAAATGCCGGGCGGTTCTTATGGCATCGATGACCTTATCGCCGTCTTCTCTAGCTACCTCAGCACCCAGCTCATTTATTTTGCCAACCCCGTGACCGCTGGTCTTGCGACCTCCAATAAGGATTCTATGCTGGTAATCAGATTTTATGTTGGATAGCCCGCTTAAGTCAGCAGCGTCGGTGTTTACGGCGAAGACGCCGGTAATTATCTCAATGCCGCGCCGAGACCGCGCTCTTGCATTTAATTGGGCAAACTCATCGGCAATTCGGCTGCCGCATTGTCCCGAACCTATGACTACAAATTTCATTTCCCACCTCGGTATTAATTATGATGCTATTTTAACAATACCGTATGAAGATGTCAATCCTACCAGCTTCTATATCAACCATAGTCTCGCCAACAAGAAGGCTGCAGGTACTTTAGTGCCCTACAGCCCTCACGTTGGTCTCGGAGTTTTCCGAAGTCTCCGAGAGCGTTACCGAGTTGGAACTTTGGTGGATGTTTGAGCAAGTTTGGTAGTCGGTATCATCCCCTGACGCCGATGACTGTATAGAGGTCGACGCAGGAAGGAGGGAACATCTAGCTCCTCTTCGGTCTTCAAGCCCTTAAGGAGCTGGGCAAGTTCATCTTCTTGGCTGACTCCGGCCAGTCCTAGTTTGGAGGCAAACCCGGTAGCGATTAGGGTAATCTTTAGCTCACTTTCCGCATTAGGGTCGTGAGCCACCCCAAAAATGATGTTAGCCTCGGGGTCTACAGCTTGCTTAATTACCTCAGCGGCTTCATTAATTTCAGCTAGGGTGAGGCTGCTACCACCCACAACATTAAATAACACCCCCTTTGACCCCTCGATAGAAACATCAAGCAGTGGACTGGCTAAGGCGTCCTTGGCTGCTTCAACTGCCCGGTTTTTACCCTCACCGGTGCCGATAGACATCCAGGCGGGACCAGCATCTTTCATTACCGCCTTAACATCGGCAAAGTCAAGGTTAATCATCCCAGGGACAGTGATAACTTCAGCAATAGCCTGGACACCATGGTGTAGGACGTCATCAGCTAGCTTAAAGGCATTATCCACTCCTGTCTTCTGGTCACAGAGGTCAAGCAAGCGGTCATTAGGAATGATAATAAGCGTATCAACCTTGCTTAGCAGACGGACGATACCCTCATCGGATACCTGGCAGCGGTGGGTACCTTCAAAGGTAAACGGTCGGGTAACTACGGCAATAGTAAGGGCACCACTTTGCTTGGCGATTTCAGCGATAACAGGAGCCGCCCCGGTGCCGGTACCGCCACCCATGCCGCTGGTGATAAACACCATATCTGCCCCGGAGATGAGTTCCTTAAGTTCGTCACGACTTTCTTCGGCCGCTTTCTGACCCAGATCGTGGTCGCCACCTACGCCTAATCCTCGGGTAAGCTTCTCTCCAAGCTGAATACGAATCGGAGCTTCGGTAATAGCCAAGGCCTGGGCATCGGTATTCATAGCGATGAACTCCACCCCTTGAATTTCCTCTCTAACCATACGGGTTATGGCATTACATCCACCTCCACCTAGGCCAATGACCTTAATCTTGGCTGGGTTGGGGACAAAGCTTGTTTTTGCCATTTCCTCCTCCTTTCTTCACTGCCTATTAGTGATTTTTGTTTCTTGGTAACCATTTAACGGAACAGATTCTTAATTCGGAAAGCTAAGCGCCGTAAATTTCCCCCAAATCTGTGGGAACGCCATCTCTGCATGCCTTGGTGTCTGGCTCCCCAGAGCAAGAGGCCAACCGATGTGGCATATGCCGGGTCGCGAAGGGTATCGGCAATACCATACATCTGAGTAGGAACACCTACTCTTACCGGGAGTTGCAGTATTTCGCGCCCTAGCGCATCTACCCCGGAAAGGTTAGAGCTACCGCCAGTTAGTACCAGTCCCGCCGGGACTAATGTTTCATACCCTGAATTTGGCATCTCGAGCAGAATAAGCCTTATGATTTCCTCGACTCTAGCCCTGAGTATGTCGCATAGGTCCTGATAGGAGACACCATGTCCATTGGCGCTTATGGTGGGGGGTGACTCTACCTTACTTTCATAAACCGGCATAACACTGCCATACCTTTTCTTCATCTCTTCAGCTACATCAAATGGCAGCCCCAAACCAATCGAAATATCCCTGGTGAGTTGGTAACCGGCTACAGGTAGAATGGAAGTATGCCAGATGCTTCCTTCCTTGAAGACAGCGACATCCGTAGTACCACCGCCGATATCAGCTAATATAACGCCTACTTGCTTCTCGTCCTCGGTCAATATTGCCTCACTGCTGGCTAAAGGTTCAAGAATGAGGTCATCGATATCTATGCCGATACCACGAATACACTTTACCAGATTCTGGATGGAGGTTACGGCGGCAGTAATGACATGCGTCTCCACATCTAGCCTGAAGCCATGCATTCCTACCGGGTTTTTGACTCCCATCTGACCATCAATAACATAGCCTCGAGGAATAACATGGATGAGTTCTCTATCGCTAGGGATTTTAACACTCTGGGCACACTGAAGCACTCGCTTTAGGTCATCTCGGCGCACCAGCCGGTCATTACGGGTGATAGCTACCACTCCTCGGTTATTTAGCGAGTTGATATGCCTGCCAGTAACTCCAACATAAGCTGATTCCACTTTAAAGTCGCTGGCCTGCTCCGCTTTCCTTACTGACTCTCTAATTGCCTCTTTGGCCTCATTGATGTTGACCACTAGACCTTTGTGTAACCCTCGAGATGGGGTGACACCTACGCCGGTAACCCGGACATCACCCCCATCACTTACGTCAGCGACAGTGGTGCATATCTTGGTGGTGCCAACATCAATAGAGGTTAAAGTGCTTTGTTTACTCATCTACCCCCTCCTTAATAAGCTAGATTCTGACCCCTTTGAGTGTTGTTAACTTTCACATTTTCACCCCCCTTTCACAGTCCCAGGTTTATCTAATCTAGTCTAGGCTATTGAGAAAGCTCTTTGGAGCCTTTTCAATATAGTTGGTCTCCTCCATCCTCCAGCTTCAACCTGGGCTAGAAAACAAAATTTCTCGGTGGTCTTACAATACTCGTCCCCAGTAATAATGCGCTCAGCGGCTCTCAATTTGGCACTACGACTACGCGGATTAAGTTCAACCTCTATAGGCGAAGGGGTAATGACTCTCTTATTGATTAACCTCAAAGAGGGTATATGCCCACAAATGCAGGTTGGTGTACCCGGAGGGCAAATACAGTCGCTTGATTCTTGCCGCATGAACTGTTTCACTATGCGGTCTTCCAGAGAGTGATAGCTAATGACAACCAGTCTGCCTTCACACCCAAGGAGGTCAACCGCCTGTTTTAGGGCTGACTCCAGATGCTCAAGTTCCCGGTTAACCGCAATTCGCAGTGCCTGAAAGGTTCTGGTGGCGGGGTGAATTCTACCTCTTCTCCTTCTCACCGCCTGCTCTATCGTCCGAGCTAGCTGACGGGTGGTTGTTATGGGTCGTTCCTTTATGATGTGGCGGGCTATTTGGCGACTGTGGGCTTCCTCGCCATAGGTTCTTATAAGGTGGGCTAGTTCAGCCTCGGGGGAAGCGTTAATAATGTCAGCAGCAGTAACCTCTTGGCTGGGACTCAACCGCATATCTAAAGGTCCATCAAGCTGGAAGCTAAAACCACGAACATTACTGTCCAGTTGAAGGGAAGAGAGTCCCAGGTCAAACAAGATACCATGCACGGGGAAGAAGTCATACTTAATACAGATAGCCTGCAAATTAGCGAAGTTCTCATTAATTAGAAGGATTGAATCACTATAGGCTTCAAGCCTTGTGCTGGCTATTCTTATAGCTTCAGGGTCAGCATCAATGCCCAGTAGTTTCCCGCCGGGTGAGCTCCGGTCTAAAATGGCAGCGGTATGACCGCCACCGCCAAGGGTGCAATCAATATAGTGACCCCCGGGACGAACGGCGAGAGCCTTAATAGTCTCTTCAACCAGAACCGGGATATGAGTGTGGGCTGGCATCTCTAGATTCATTCTCGTCTCTCCAGGCTTTCTATAATTTGCCAGGCTTGCTCTTGACTAACAGCCTTTTCTTCTTCCCAGAGTACCTTATTCCACAGTTCGAAATAATTATTGGCTCCGGCGATAACCACTTCACTCACAATCTCGGCACACTGCCGTAATTGAATGGGCAAGGCTATCCTGCCTTGTCCGTCAATACCGATGCTAAAGGCGGTAGCGAAAATAGCCCGATTTAACCTTCTCAATTTATTGGGGGGAACTGGACCAGCGGTGAGTGTAGTCGCTAGCTTCTTCCACTCTGATAATGGGTAAGCGTTTATACATTTCTCTACCCCAGGGGTTAATACCACCCCCTCCTTGCCCAATTCCTTTCTGAACTTGGGCGGGATAGGTACTCTGCCCTTTTCATCAATCTTGTACTCAGATTCACCGAAGAACATCTTTTAACTCTAATGCCTTGGCTTATAAGCCAATGCACTACCCCCAATTTACCACTATTTACCACTTTCCTCCATTCTACACCACATCCGCCCCGATTTGTCAAGTCCTTTTTGAAGAAATTTTAAAAAATTTTCTCGATTTTGGCTATATTCGTTGTATATGGTAAAATAAAATGCTCTCAAAGGTGGTATTATGTTGAACCTGGGTATACTTACCATTAGTGATAAGGGTTGGCGGGGGCAGCGCGGTGACGAGAGTGGTGAAGCCGTTAGGGATAGCCTGTCCTTATTAGATAATCGTGTAATTAAGTATGAAATCGTTCCTGATGAGGTTGATATTATTGCCAGCAAGCTGGCTCAGTGGGCAGATGAGGGTAGCGTGGATATTATTCTAACTACGGGCGGCACAGGATTGAGCCCAAGGGACGTTACCCCTGAAGCCACCCTATCCATAGTGGATAAGGTGGTGCCTGGTTTGACTGAGGCGATGAGGGCTCAGACTTTTAAGGTGACGCCATTCGCCATACTGAGTCGAGCCGTGGCTGGAATTAGAGGAAAGTGCCTTATTATCAACCTGCCCGGTAGCCCTAAGGCAGTTGGGGAGTGCCTTGGGGTAATATTGCCGGTTATTCCTCATGCTATGGAAATTGTTACGGGAGAGGTAACTGAGCACGTCGCTTTAGATACTAAGAAGGATTAGGTCAGTGCGTATTGATATTTTAACCCTGTTTCCCCAGATGTTCCACAGCCCGTTTAGCTGCGGTATTTTCCAACGGGCTATTGACCGAGAGCTGGTGGAGGTTAACCTTCATGATATTCGAGATTACACGCATGATAAACATCACACTGTTGATGACTATGCCTATGGTGGTGGTGCTGGTATGGTGCTCAAGCCTGAGCCTATTTTTGAAGCGGTAGAGTCAGTAAAATCAGATATAAAAGAAGGGGCTGATGGGTTACCAATTATTCTGCTTACCCCACAGGGTCGCCTCTTTTCTCAGCAAATGGCTCAGGAGCTATCACGATATAAGCATCTGATTCTTATCTGTGGTCGCTATGAAGGGGTTGATGAGCGGGTGCGTGAGCACCTGATTACCGATGAGATTAGTATCGGCGACTATGTGCTTGGTGGTGGTGAGCTAGCGGCTATGGTGGTAGTAGATGCTGTGGTCAGGCTACTGCCCGGGGTTCTGGGCTCAGAGACATCGCCATTGGATGATTCTCATTCCTCTGGGCTGCTGGAATATCCCCAGTACACTCGCCCCCCTGAATTTAGGGGCTGGTCAGTGCCTGAGGTCTTACTTTCGGGAAATCATGCTCAAATCGCTAAGTGGCGCCGTGAGCAGGTCATTTTACGCACCTTGGAGCGTCGTCCCGAACTATTAGACAAGGCTGACCTATGTGCTGAGGAAAGGCAGCTGGCAGACAGGTTGAAAGCTGGTTTTGATAAATAATTTAATTAAGGTAGGGAGTGTTACCGAATGAATATAGCATCACTAATTGAGGTCAAACCAAATCCTAATATTCCTGATATTGCCCCCGGCGATACGGTAGATGTCAGGGCTAAGGTGGTGGAAGGAGACAGGGAGCGCATCCAGTCATTCCAAGGGGTGGTAATTAAGGTCCGACATGGTGCGGCTAACGCTAACTTCACCGTGAGGCGTGTTGCCTACGGCGTGGGTGTAGAGCGAACCTTTTTCCTGAATTCACCGCTTCTGGAGAGTGTGGAGGTAATGCGGCACGGAAAAGTACGCCGGGCCAAGCTTCATTACCTGCGCGGGCTTAGTGGCAAGGCAGCTCGACTCAAGGAAAAACGGGTAGGCAAGGAAAAGAAATAGGGTCAGGGTTAAATTAAAGCTGCCTCGCTGGAGTATGGGATGAGGTATGCTGAGGTTAGTGTTAATTCGCCGATAGCCCAGCGCCGGACATTTAGCTACGCTATACCCTCTGGTCTAAGTATCGATGTCGGGCAGGCAGTATGGGTTCCCTTTGGGGCTAAGCTCCTCCAGGGCATCGTTTTAGAACTGAGCGAGTACCCGGCGGTGGAAGAAACCAGAGAAATAGCTGGTGTTATTGAGTCCACCCCGGTATTATCCCCATCCCAGGTGTTGCTGGCTCGCTGGCTCAGCGAACATTATCTATCGCCCCTCTTTGATACGGCGGCATTAATGCTACCGCCGGGGTTCAGGCGAAAGGTGGTTACCTTTATTTCCAGCCCCACCACTCCGCCTGAATATGACACGTCTTCCCTTACCCCAGAACAGAGACAGGCTCTTTATTTAATCGAGAAGCAAGGTAAGGTTAGTCTAAGGGAGCTGGAGAAGGCATTAGGCAAGAAAAAGGCTCAGGCTATCGTCTCCCAGTTGGTAGGACGAGGTCTGGCGGTTAGAAGCTATGAGCTGGAGAGGGTTAAGGTAAAACCAAAGAAGGTGCGCTACCTGCACCTTAAAATTGGGGCAGGTGAAGCCCGGCAGGAGGTAGCCAGGCGGCGTGAGCAGGGGAAGGCAAGCCGACAAGCCAGCCTGCTCGAGTTTCTGTCTCAGGCGGCTGGGCCGGTGCCTGTCTCTGAAGCCAGACGGAGGGCTGGCGGCTCGGCATCAGTTATTGATGCTTTAGTGGGTAAGGGTTTAATCGAACTTCAGGAGATTGAAGTCAAGCGCGAGCCAATTTCCTACCTGAGAATCACCCCGTCAGCGCCATTGACGCTTACCGCTGCCCAAAAATCAGCCTTCGAGTCAATCAGGTCAAGCCTGCTCCAGATAGACAGGGGTCATTCTTCACCAACTGTTTTCCTGCTTCATGGTGTTACCGGGAGCGGCAAGACTGAGGTCTATCTGCAGGCTCTGGCTGAGGTGATGAAGCTGGGTAAGCGGGGCATTGTTTTGGTTCCAGAGATTGCGCTTACTCCTCAGACAATAGAGAGGTTCGCCTCACGCTTCCCCCATAGGGTGGCTGTCCTTCATTCCAGGCTCTCTCTGGGTGAGCAATTTGACGAGTGGCAGCGAATAAGCAACGGAGAGCTTGATGTGGTTATTGGACCCAGGAGTGCTATTTTTGCCCCTCAACCTGATTTGGGGCTTATAGTTATTGATGAGGAACAGGAATGGACCTATAAACAGCATGATAAGTCGCCCCGTTACCACGCTCGTGATGCAGCGGTAAAATTGGCTGAGTTAACCGGGGCGGTAGTCGTTCTGGGCAGTGCCACCCCTGATGTGGAGACTTTTTACCATGCCCAACGAGGAGACTATCACCTTCTTCAGCTTCCGGAACGGATTACTCCCAGCGAAGGTTCACCCCTGCCCCAGGTTGAAGTGGTAGATTTAAGGGACGAGCTTAAGGCAGGCAATAGGAGCCTTTTTAGTCGCTCCTTGTCTCGGGCGGCAGCTAAAGCACTGGCTAATAGAGAGCAGGTGATTCTATTTCTTAATCGGAGGGGAGCGGCCACCTTTGTTCAGTGTCGTCGTTGTGGCTTGGTACTCCGCTGTCGGCGCTGTGAGGTTACCCTTAACTATCATGCTGACGAGGATGTTTTAGTCTGCCACCAGTGCAACTACCGGATGTTGGTTCCTCAGATTTGCCCTCGGTGCTTAAGTCGTCGGATAAAGTTTTTAGGCATTGGCACCCAGAAGCTGGAGCAGGAAGCTGGATATGCCTTCCCCCAGGCCGGGCTGCTGCGCTGGGATAGTGATGTTACCAGAAGAGGGAAGCATTCACATGAAGAAATACTGAACAGGTTCCAAGCCCACGAGGCTGATATTCTTATTGGCACCCAGATGATTGCCAAGGGGCTGGATTTACCCCTGGTTACGCTGGTGGGGGTAATTAGTGCTGATACCAGTTTAAACCTGCCCGACTTCCGGGCTGGGGAGAGGACCTTTCAAC
>Ga0208325_1000378_pt1 | contig 12168 bp, 12 predicted proteins | sample PL_2010_330m_FD_185486 | JGI IMG/M metagenome (GOLD analysis project Ga0208325, IMG submission 185486) | Freshwater microbial communities from Powell Lake, British Columbia, Canada to study Microbial Dark Matter (Phase II) - PL_2010_330m... | ecosystem: Environmental > Aquatic > Freshwater >...
CGTTAAGAGGTTCGCGCTTGCTGACCCCGATAAACCGCATCGGGGACAGCAATTTTCTTTTTTGAGACAACCCTCAAAAAAGAAAATCCGCGCCGATAAACTGTTTCCACTCCACTCCCTCATTACGGTTTCTTAGCCAGTACCGTCGGAGTTGCGTCCGGTGCTCCGTTTCCATTACACCCCCTCTCACAACCCCTCGCCGGCGAGGGGGCTCTCTCCCCCTCAAGAACAAAGGGGGAGAGAGAAGGAATTTTTATAGAATTCTTGTGATTTAACGCGTTTACAGGCAACGGAGAGTCATCTTTTTAAAGGGTTCTCATTGATTATGCAATAAAAAATAAAACTTGAAAAACATATATCATTGTGATATACTTTTAATTGGGAGGTAAGGATATGTCAGTCACGATGAATAAAGAATTATTGGTAAGGATGCCGTTATCATTGTATAAGAGGGCAAAAACGGTTTGTAGCAAAGAATACAAGTCTTTATCGGCGCTGGTAAGAGAACTGCTGTTGGAACGGATCGATGAAACTTTAACCGGGACGGAAAGAAGTGTTGCGGAAAAAGGAAGCAAATCATTTCACAAGGGCGAGGGAGTCGATTGGAGAGCAGTGAAGCGTGGATAAGTTTAAAGTAGTATTATTGCCGCAAGCGTTGAAGTTTTATAAGAAATGTCCAGTTGAACTGGCAAATCGGATAAACAGATGTTTTGAAGATTTGGAGAAAAATCCGTTTGCCGGCTCAAATATAAAGCAATTGCGGAGCAGTAAGAAATGGTATCGGTACAGAGTTGGAACGTATAGAGTAATTTATGAAATTGACAAAAAGAATAAACGGGTTGGTATATTGTTAATTTCGCCAAGAGGTTCCGCGTATAGAGGGATGTAGAAATAGATTATAAGTTTTGAACTGGAACATATTAAAAAGGGATAGGATCAATAAGATTCTATCCCTTTTTATTTTTTTCAAGAAGAGCATTCAAGTAATGGAAAAGAGCTTTTTGATCCCTCACAGAAAGATTGTCAATTTTTTTGAATCTTCTCCACAAAGCAAATTGTTTCGGGGAGATCTCCTGCTTGAAATTTGTAATTCCAATTAAGTGGTCTGTAGAAACGTTTAAAGCTTCTGCCAAAGGTTTAATAAGTTTAGCAGGGAGATTATTTGCTTCTACTTCGTAATACGCAATTGTGCGTATAGTTACGCCAACCAGTTTAGCAAGTTGGGCTTGAGAAAACCCTCTTTGTTTGCGTATCTGAGCAAGTCTCTTACCGAAAGTACTCTGATTACTAATTTTAGATTTTTTAATCATAATGCAATTATTTTAACATAACAAATAAGATGGAGCTTGACACATTATAACGTAATACGTATAATAATGGTACAGAAAAGCGGGTCAAAAAAAGACTAATTTTTAGTATTGACAGGGTTAAAAAAAAGCATGTGACCATCGAGAAAGGAGGTGAGGAGCGTATGGACAAGATAACAACAAGCGATTTGTATTACGGAGCGTATTTAATGTCGAACGGAGGCAGACTCGAGGGAACGATAGTAAAAGGGGCGGATCGGCGAAAAGTCCAGTTCGAGTTTACCGGACCGAGAATCACAAAGCTCGCGCATGAATACATAACCGGCGAAGCCACAGCAAACGTAAGATATCTGAGAAGCTCGATAAAACACTTAAGAGACATTATCTTTGAGAAAATAAACGCATATTAAATATTGATATTAAAAATTGAGAGGAGAAGACATGGCATACATAGACCATGATCTGGTAGACAGAATCAAGCGAGAAATAAACCTGCCAAAACTAATAGAAGAATCCGGAACAATCTTAAGAGAACATTCAAACGGAACATATCAGGGGCTATGCCCATTCCATGAAGACAGAAATCCAAGTTTGAGCGTGACAAATAAAACCGGTAAATGGCTGTGGCACTGTTTTGGGTGCCGCAAGAAAGGAACCGTCATAGACTGGATGATTGAGAAGGATGGGATGAGTTTCAAAGAAGCCTACGAGTATTTAATGGCTTACACGGGAAAAGAAACATCAGAGAAAAATCCTGCACTCGCAACAAACCAAAAAGAAGCCCCGCCCGTACGGAACTTAAAACTCTTAAAAGAAGTGTTCAAGTATTATGAAGGAACGAACAAAATAAACAGTAAAGCGCAGGAATATTTAAAGACAAGAGGCCTTACGAGTCCCGAAATATACGAAAGATTCCGTATAGGCTACGCGGACGGAACCCTGCCGAGGCAGAGAGAAATAATCCCCAACTTAAAAGAAATGGGAATATTGACAGAGGGAGAATATGAAACATATTCCGGCTATGTAATTTTACCCGTAGAAGACACATCGGGGGAGTTAAGAGGAATCTACGGCAGACGGTTAATAAATAAGGATCAATACGATCACAAATATTTAAAAGGAATGCATCAAGGAGCGTTTAACGCGAGAGCCTTTAGGGTAAGTAAGAGGATATATTTAACGGAATGCGTCATAGACGCGTTAAGCCTGTATCAGGCAGGCATAAGGGAATCTGTATCGTTGTTCGGGGCAGGAGGATTTACAGAGGATCACATAAAATATATGAAAGAGAACCAGACAGAAGAAATAGTTTTATGTTTGGACAGTGACGAAACAGGGCGAAGAAGTGCAGAAAAAATAAGCAAAAGATTAAAAGAAGAACTGGGGATCAACTGCTACAGACTGGATATCCCTGAGGGGATAAAAGATATAAATGAATGGTTATTGAAAGGAATGAAAAAAGAAGACATAGTAAAAAACACAAAAAGAATAGTATTTTTGGATGAAGAAGCAAAAGAATATAATTTCAAAGAAACTGAAGGCGATTATTATTTTAACTTTAACGGCAGAGAATACAGAGTAAGGGGAATAGACTTAACGAAACTTGGCAGATTTAAAGGAAACATAAGGATAAAGTCGGAAAGTAAAAGTCATTTAGACACGTTTGATATAACAAGTTCAGGCGCCAGAGAAAAATTTATTCGAATGGTAAAAAAACTTATAGGGCTTAGTGAAGGAACGGTAAGAGACGACATACGACATATAAACGAAAAACTTGAGGAAATACAATCAGAATATTTAAAAGAAAAGAAGAGCCGGAAAGACATAAAAAAAGAGATGACTAAAGAAGAACGGGAAGAAGCCATAGAAATATTACAATCGAAAAACTTGTTAAAAAGAATAATATCGGATTATCACCGGTGCGGTTACGTGGGAGAAGACCAGAATCTTTTAATCGGCTACTTAGCGGCAACCAGCCGGAAACTTCGGAACCCTTTATCTCTGGTAATAATATCAAGAAGCGCGGCAGGCAAGACAAGCCTGCAGGATTCAGTATTATCATTTATTCCGGAAGAAGAAGTAATAAAATACACCAGGTTGACAGGTCAGGCACTCTTTTACCACGAGAAAGAAGCGTTATACAAAAAAGTATTAGCAATAGAGGAAGAAGCAGGAGCATTAGACACAGACTATGGATTAAGAAATGTACTTACAAGTGACTGCCTGAGAACAGGCAGCACAATAAAAGATCCGGTAAGCGGAGAGCTGAAGAACCAGACAGTAGAAGTAAAAATCTCAACATCAGTATTTATGACCACAACAAAACAGACGCTGAATTATGAAACAATGAACCGATTTATAGTAGCCACAATAGACGAATCAGAAGAGCAGACAGAAAGGATCCTTGAGTATCAAAGAAAACTTTACGGAGAAGAAGGATATGCTTTAAGATCCCGAAAAAACAAAATAACAAAATTGCATAAGAATATACAAAGACTCATAAAACAGGTTGATATAGTAAACCCCTTTGAGAACTATCTAACATTTACATCAAAGACATTACGAGCAAGACGAGAAAATATAAAATACTTAAATTTAATAAACGCGGTTGCGCTTGTAAGGCAACATCAAAAAGAAACTAAACATAGAGAAGACGGAGCGGAATATATATTTGTTGAGATAGAAGATGTAAGAATAGCAAATGATTTGGCAACAGAATATTTGACAAAGAATCTAGATTATTTATCGCCGCCGGCAAAGAGCCTGTATGAAAACATCCGGGAACTTATTTTAAGTATAAATGATAAGACTGGAATGGATCTGGGATCTATACAAATATCGCGCCGAGAGATAATGGATTATGCCGGATGGAGTGAATGGCAGGTAAGGGCGCATATAAGAGAGTTGGTAGAGCTTGAATATTTACAGCAAGTGGCGGGGAAACAGGGGAAAAGATACTGTTACAAACTGATCGAGGACATAGATTATGAACTGCCGAAGATAGATATAGAAATAAAATTACCTGAAATACTGGAAGAACCTTTTGACTTTGCGCGGGACAGTGAAATAGAAGAAATTTACGAAAGATCCCCAAAACAGTCAAAAATAGGACAAAAACTAACAAAACTTCGAGACTTCGTGAAACTTCGAGTTTAGAGAATCACGAAGTTTAGATATTGGAACTTAAGTATTTTAAGAGAGTTGCGAAATGTTAGGAACACTTCGAGGTGTTCGGGGGAAAACATACATAATAAAAAAACACGTATTAAAATAAGAATGAGCACAAACTTGAAAAAGATACCACTAATAATAGGAAAATACGGATTATATTTAGAATCCAGGGGGTTTAGTTATAGGACAGTAAAACAATATAAAGGATGTGTGGCGCTTTTGGTCGAACATCTAAAAAAAGAAGGCATAAACGATTTAATGGAAGTGGATAAATATCATTTAAGAGGATATCAGGATTATTTGTATAATGAAACGGATCTAACATTGAGTTCACAAGGCGCAAGATTATGCGGGGTAATAAGTTTTTTTAAATATTTGGATAAGGCAGGATTGATATTATATAATCCGGCGTCAGGCATAGAACTGCCGAAAATAAAAGATCAACTTCCAAGAAAAATATTAAGCGAGCGAGAAATAAAAAAGTTATTAAACACACCGGACATAGATACAGCCTTGGGGTTGAGAGACAGAGCAATGTTGGAAGTATTTTATTCAACAGGGATAAGAAATACGGAATTACGAAATCTTGAGTTATATGACATAGATTTTGATAGGAAAGAGATACATATAAGAGACGGCAAGGGTGGAAAAGACCGAAACTTACCAATAGGAGAAATCGCCTTGGTGTATATAAAGGAATACACCGAAACTGTACGTCCGAAATATCTAAAAGATAAGGAAAGCAACATATTATTTTTAAGCCATCATGGCAGGAAACTAACGGATGATGTCGTGCCGTGGATAGTGCAGAAATATGCAAAGAAAGCCGGGTTGGATGAAAAGATAGGCGCGCATACAATAAGGCATAGCTTTGCGACGCATCTTTTGAAACGAGGAGCGCCGATAAGATATATCCAGGAGATGTTAGGACACACAAGCTTGGATACAACGCAAAGATATACAAGAGTAGAAATACAAGATTTAAAAAAAGTGCATAAGAAAACACATCCAAGGGAGAACGGCATATGATACAGGAATATTTAGTATATTTGGCTATGAAAGGATGCACAGAAGGCACAAGAAACGGAATGAATAAAACACTTAGCGCGTTATATAAGCATACAAACGCAGGAATAAATACAACTGAAGAACAAATAAGGAAGTATTGCATATGGCTGAAAAGAAAAGGGCTAAAGAAAAGCACAATAAACGTAACGATGCACAGGATAAAAGGATATTTTAAATATTTAAAGAAAGAAGGACATATTTTATATGATCCGGCGGAAGACATAAAAGTTGAACGGTTAAAAAATTTGCCGCAAAATATCCCCAGCCATGAGCAAATAGAGATGTTAATGGCACAGCCTGACACAGAAACGCTCATAGGCAAACGAGACAGAGCTATACTGGAACTATTATACACAAGCGCAATGCGCAAAAGAGAAGTTACGAATTTAGACATATATGACGTAAATTTAAAGAAAAAAGAAATATTTATCCGAGAAGGAAAAGGCAAGAGAGACAGAGTTGTACCTATAGGAAAAGAAGCAATAAAATGGATGAATAAATATATTGAGATAGTGAGAAAAAGATATATAAAAGATTCGGAAGAAAAAGCGTTATTTATATCGGAACTAACCGGCAGGCGGTTAAAACACGCAAGCATATATGATGTAATTGAAAGATACAGGGACAAAATAAAAGACGGCCAAAAATTAAGCCCGCATAGGATACGGCACGCGTGTGCGATAGGAATGTTAAGAAACGGCGCGAACATAAGAATAATCCAAAAGATGTTAGGACATAAGAGGCTGGATACAACGCAAATATATACAAAATTAAATATAGAAGACTTAAAAACAGCACATCATAAATATCATCCAAGAGACAAAATGAAAGCTTTGGAAAGTGGCAAAAAGCCTTGAAAAAGATAGCTAAGGGAGTATGATATGTAAAAACAGATTGGGGTGAATTTAATGGAAAAACAAAAGATATCAACGGTTTTAGTCCATGAAGAGAAAATCATCAAAAAAATATATTTGATCAGAGGAAGAAAAGTAATGCTGGATCGGGATTTAGCCGCGTTATATAAAGTACAGACAAAAGTTCTAAACCAAGCTGTCAAAAGGAATATGAAGAGGTTCCCTAAGGAATTTATGTTTCAATTGACAAAAAAAGAGCTAGAAAATTGGAGGTCACAATATGTGACCTCCAATCAAGAAAAGATGGGTTTAAGAAGAAGACCTTATGCCTTTAATGAGCAAGGGGTCGCGATGCTGTCGAGTGTTTTGAATAGCAATAGGGCGATAGAAGTGAACATAGCAATAATAAAGACATTTGTTAAATTGCGGGAAATAATATCTACCCATAAAGATTTGAGAAGAAAAATCGAAAAAATGGAAGAAAAATACGATTACCAGTTTAAAGTGGTTTTTGACGCGATAAAGGAGTTGTTGGAGACACCGGAGAAGCCAAAGAAAAAGATAGGCTTCCACCATGAATAAAGGTTAATAGGAATAGATGCGATTTAACAGAGTATTGAGCTTTTTGATCTATAAGACACATAAGGAGCAAATAAAAACATGTTTCTTATTTTTTAAAAGCGCTCTATGCCAAATAATCCTACTTAGCAGGGATAGCGATAAGAAGCAGTTTACGGGCAGGTTTCAGTGACGGACAGGATCCGGGGGCATGGTTGGATGGAGCAATAGAAGGTTTTGAAGAAGGAGTTACAAGTTTGGCAATAAATTATGTGACAGAGAAACTCGAGTTAGATCCGCTTACCGCGAATGCCATAATGTTAGCAGTTGGCGGGGCAATAGACGGCGCGCAAGACGGTGACATATTAAAAGGAATAACAGACGCATATACAAACGCGTTACTAAACGCGACAAGTTTCGGAGTAGCGAGAATTGATCCCGAGACAGGCCAAATACAGATCTCGCAGGGTTCTTCCTGGCAGGAAGCCGCATACATATCCAGAGTATTAGATATAACAGACAGCCTAAAAGAAAAAGGCTTAGAACAAACGTTATATGATTACTCAACAAGCGTGCTTCACTGCGAAGCAGTAAATGGATTCACAAGACCAGGTGGGGTATATGATATCCTTGGAGAACATTTGTCAGAAATTGGAGATGTTGCATTTGAGATAATTGACAATATAAACGGCACGAAAAAGATAATCAACACGGATACTGGTAAAACAATTGGACAGTATAGAGAAGAAGCTGGTGTTGAAGTTTTAGAGACTGGTGAATATGCAACGAACGTTGATACTGGAGAGGAAGAATTAAAGGATGGACGGCAGATACAAACAAATGGTAACGAGACGGCAGCATTTGAGATAGAGAACGGAAAACGAACAAAGGTGACCGTTACGAATAAGGAAACAGGGGATGTAGCGACATTGAATACAGTTAATGGTGAAGATTTAGACGGCGATAATTATAGCGCTACAATTACCCCTGGAGATGGAGATTATGTTCATAAGAAGACTGTTAAGAATGGAACGATAATAGAGGGTGAACAGCAGGATCTTGGACAAAAAGATTCACAGACTAAAGAGTATAAGAAATACTATAAAGACAAATTTGTCGAAGAGTTATATGATTATGACGTTGAAGATAGATATTTTGATCCACCTGATGACAATGATGACCCACCGTCAAGTGTAGAAATACTGTTATATCGGATAATTATTACTCCGCCGACAAGGATAGACATTATACTACCTCCTGCGAGTGTGTTGGGAGGTGTGTTTTAAAATGTTTTTTAAGAAACCACTTGTTGTTTTGATTATAAGCATGTTTATTGTCGGAATGATTGTGTCATTGACATATGTCATCAGAAGATACATATTTGACATAGAAGAGCCGTATTATGCTACTGTTATTGATGCCAAGTGGTCAGTGGTGGCATTGGATTCAGATAAAAAAGTGACTTTAGCAGGAATTTATATTCCAGATACTCTTGAAGATGGTCCAAATCCCATTCCAGAACAGGTAGATAATATTGGCAAAATATTAATTGATAAAAAAGTAAAGATTGAATTAATGGAGAGATATAGAACAGGAGCGCCGAATAAATCTGATTTAGTGAGGGTATATCTTGAAGATGGTACATGTGTAAATACATATCTTCTTGAGAATGGAATGGCATTTTTTAGCCATGGGTATTATCGCAACAAGGAAAGAGAAATCGAAGCAGAAGCGAGAGCAAAGAAAGCTAAAAAAGGTATTTGGTCAAAAAAATTAGATTTACTTTACGTAGGTAGCAAAGATTGGGAAGGAGTACACTATCCCGAATGTCCCGAAGTAAAAAAAATAAAGCCTGAAAGCAGAATAGAATATTATAACAGACCTGTGGCCGTTCATTGGTACAGAGATTGGGATCCAGAATGTCCATATTGTGATGAAATCAAGAAAACAAAACCAGAACATCTAAAATAAAAACTTACAGAGACTCGACCGCCCGCTGGGGCGGGCTCCTAACGTGCCGTTTGCGACGCTCGGTCGGCGCTTAGGCACCGCCCTCACTCCTCCGGAGAGACAATAGGGTCAGGGCTCGACATTTGACAAAACAGTAAAGGGTGGAAAAAAGTGTCAAATGTCAAGCCCTGACCCTATTGTCTCCCCTTATCCCTGCTAATCCTACTTAGCAGGGATAGCAATTCGATCAAGTTTACGGGCAGGTTTCAGTGACGGACAGGATCCGGGCGCTTTCTTAGAAGGAGCGATTCAAGGTGCGGCGCAGGGAATAACATCAATAGGCTTGAATTACCTTGTAGAAGAAATGGACATTAACCCGCTTCTCGCAAACATAGGATTTAGCGCAATATCAACAGCAATTAACAGCACCCTACAATCATTCGCGCCAACCGGAGAAAAAGACATATTCAAGCATATTTATGAGACATACGAGAAAAACGCTTTAACCTTCTTTGGCGCAGGAGACCCACGAGATCCAAACTACGCATGGCAACAAGCCGCGTACATAGCACAAATCCAAGACTTCACAGAAATAATCCGAGGGAAGGGTTTAGAAACAGCCCTAAATACATACGCTACGGGATTCTTCAACAGTACAGCCGTAAACGCGATAGTTTCTACAGGAATGACCGTAGGGGAATATTTTAAGGAAAAATTGGAGGCTGGAGAATTTGCGGTTAAAACAAAAGACGGCAAACAATATGCAGAGGTGGCGATAGAAGACGCTCAACACAATAGTGCTGGAGAAGCCTATTTTGGATGGCTTGAAGAAACACAAGGTTGGGATGATTTTATGGGAAGCACCGAAACAGATGAGAATGGTATCGATATGTACAAGTGGGGAGACCTTTACAAAGATGTTAATGATGATGTAGGATATTATGGCTATGCAGAGTTGTATAATCAGTGGGGTGATTTGGGAGTATTCCAAAAAATAGAAAATGGTAATCAGACATATTTCGAGACAAGAGATAATGAAGGAAATCTTGTTCTTATGGGGATTCCGATAGAAGAGGATGGCTATAACATTTATAATTCCAACGGTGAATATGCGCAGATAGTAATAAAAGACAGCATAGGTAATGTGGGCATTACGATTAAAGATGGACTTTCAGCAAATACAGCTAGATCAATTATTACATATGGAGATGTTGCTGAGCTATTGGATATGGAAACAACCCAAGAACATGATCAATTTTTGGGTTTTTCTTTAGGCGAAATAGACTCGGGGAATAACTTAACACTTGAGTTTGAACAAGGTGCCGTTGGAACAACAACCAGTTTTTTTGAACGGGCAGGGAATTACTTTGTAGACAGCGTTGTCGAGTTAAAAGACATATGTAAATCAATACTCGATCAGCCGCAAATGAAAACAACCGAAGGTGCAATGGATGTAATTGATGGTTTGGGAGAATATGCATTAGGTGCTGCTCTAATTACTGGTGGTGCTGCTGGTGAAGTCCCTTCTATGGGGACATCCACTTCTTTGATTGTTGCCGGATGGGCTTTGATTGCAAAAGCTACTATTGATGTCAGTAGTGGAGTAGCTCTTTTAAATGAAAGTTTTTCTAATGATTATAGTGAAGAAATTGATATGTTGAATTCCGCAGTAGGAGATACAGGGAGCCAGTTGTATTCGATAAGTGATGGTTTTTATTCGACTTACGATGCTACGCAGACATACCATAGCTTAAATTTGTTTGGTCTTGGTAGTGCTATTATAGACGCCATGAGATTGTATATAGGGACAGTTGAATCTTTCACGGGAAGATAGTGTAATTGAACTAACAACAATAAGGGGATAAGTAATATGTTTTTTTTGCCAAAGATAAAATGTGTATGTGTTTTTTTGATAATAGGAACTTTGCTTTTTGTTAGTTCGTGCTCTGCTGATAAAAATGGAATAAAAAATATTGAAATGATTAATGCAATAAATGAGCGCTATTACAATCTTAGTGCCCAAGGTATCAGAAATATAGAATTTAAATATGACTCGGAAAAATTCAGAAACTTACCGGAGCAGATTAAGAATAAACAACTTTCATCTTTAATCAGTCAAATTGAATTTGTTGTTCGGTGGTCAGGGGGTACTGACGTTGTAATTTCGACTAATAATATACCTCGATTAAAAAATGCGAATGCAAGAATAGGGATGGATAGAATTATTTCGGGTACAAAGAAGGAGATTAAAGGCTTATTTTTGATTATAACGCCTGTGTTAGATGATCTTATTAAATACAGAGGTAATGTAGAATATTTAATTGTTGATGATGAGTCAGGGGTAATCATAACGTTGAACCATAGACTCAAAAAATTAACAGAAAAAATGTATTTTGATAAAGCCTTAAAACTCATTAAGACGGAGACGTACAAAAATAACAAACTCGTTGCAACTAATAGTACGATGTTTATCATGCAAGATGGTAAATATATATTACAAGAGATTCAAACCACAATCTCGGGGAAAAGTGATATAAAAACGGTTGCAAAGATACAGTACACAAAAAAAGATGATCTATTTCTTCCGACAAGTATTATGTTGGATTCAACTATTGGAGACAATGAGACTGCTAATGAGGTTAATTTGATCCCTCTTAAGGTGAATTCTAAATAAATTTTTTCATAAAAACTGGCCTATGCCTAAACTGTAAACAAAGGGAAGGAAATGAGGATGAAGAAACAAAAAGGATGGCTTATTTTTACAATTCTTATGCTAATGACTTGCGTAATAATTTCGACAAGTAACGCAACTGAAATAAAACAAGGAGATAAAATTACTATAGTCACTTTGGGTACTCTCGCTCGGCTTTGTCCTTATCCGAATGCAGGTCAAGATCAACACATAACTCGCATTCCCCAGGGGACAATTTTAGAAATTGAAGGAATCATGGATGTTAAATCAGGTTTTTTGTCTGCAAAATGGTTTGAAGTGACCTATAAAAAAAAGAGAGGATGGGTTAGTATTTTTGATACAAATAAACAGTGATACCAGTAATCTGAAAAATATGAGAATTGAAATATTAAGCAAGCGGTGAAAGGCTATGAAAAAGTGGATAATAATTGTTGTAGTTTTTTTGACATCTTTGGTTGGTGCCAATTTCTTTGGGATTCAGGAAAATATGTCAAAGGTTTATGAAGTAGATTTATCAAAGAACGAGAAGTAGGGGGGATATGACCCGAATATTCCTATCATCCGCCCA
>Ga0208325_1000379_pt1 | contig 12156 bp, 7 predicted proteins | sample PL_2010_330m_FD_185486 | JGI IMG/M metagenome (GOLD analysis project Ga0208325, IMG submission 185486) | Freshwater microbial communities from Powell Lake, British Columbia, Canada to study Microbial Dark Matter (Phase II) - PL_2010_330m... | ecosystem: Environmental > Aquatic > Freshwater > Lake...
GTCTTCCTCTCCGGCGACTACAAAGAAGAACAACTCCGCCTTGAGTTCAACTGAAGAAGGTCTGCCTGTGCCCGTCAGCCCACTTGCGGCAGACCTGCCGTTGGGGTCTATTCCTTGGGAGCGCTTTCAGCGTTTCTGCGCCGATTTCGTAGCGAGACTGCCCAGCGTCAGTAGCTGCCACGAGCACGGTGTCGCTGGCGACCCACAGCAAGGCATCGACATCGTTGCCAAGATGCAGGATGGTACAACTCGCGTATACCAGTGCCGGCGCGTTATGCAGTTTGGCCCAGCCGTGGCGCGCCGGTCGATGGACAAGGCCAGATACACAGCGGACGCTTACTTCTTCGTCATCAGCAGACCTGCCACTTCGGCGGTCCGAAATGCCATCCGCAGGCGGCGAAAGTGGGATGTCTATGACAGTCGCGACACGTCTAACATGGTTCGCGACCTGCCGCAGGAAATCGCCCGCAGACTGGTCCTCACTCATTTCGGCCCGGAGATAGTGAAGAGCTTCCTCGGAATCCAGCCGATTGGGTGCTACGAGTTGCCGCTTGACTATTTCGCAGCGTTCCTTGATAGCAGCAGACTCTTCAACCACAGCTACAAGCTAGTGGGTCGGCGATCTCACCTTGCCGAGGTGCAGAAGTTCTTAAGGTCAAAGATGCGCGCTGCGATTCTGCGCGGACGCGGAGGCATGGGCAAGTCGAGGATACTGCTTGAAATGTGCAGGCGGCTGGAGAGCGCTCGTCCCGCCATTCAGACGTATGTGGTGGCGCCCAACGTACGCTTGACTGCGGAACTCGTCTCGGAGTTGCCGTACGAGCCGTGCGTCCTAGTTGTGGAAGATGCCCACCGTCGCCAGGACATTGACATACTCCTCGGCTTGTGGCGCGCTAGGCAACACCAAGTCAAGATCATCTTCTCGACCAGACCACAAGGCGTTGAGCAGCTACGTTCCGCGCTTGCGCGTGAGGGACTTGGGACAGCCGACCTCATCGAGTTACCGGAAGTGAAAGAACTAACAGTTAGCGATGCGCGCGAACTCGCCGCTTACGCGCTGGGGCGCAGACACATTGGCCTGGCACGTATCTTGGCTAGCATCACGAGAGACTGCCCGCTTGTGACAGTCGTCGCCGGAGGGTTGATAAGGTCTGGTCGCTTGGATCCCCGTGCCTATCAGACCGCTCCCGAATTCAAGCATGAGGTTCTCTCTAGATTCGAGGATGAAATGCTCGGCAAGGTCGTCTTCAGCGGAGACGCGGCGGACATCAAGAAGTGTCTTGAGCTCATAAGCGCAGTGGGTCCGGTCTTCGACAATGACCTTCGGCTGCTAGGGGCCATGTCGACGTTTCTCCAGACGCCACGGGACGCGCTCATACGGGTCATTGAGTCGCTCGAGAAGGCCGGCGTACTGCTGCGCCGTGGCCATGCACTTGCGATAACTCCAGACGTTCTGTCGGACCACATACTGCACGAGGCGTGCATAACCACACGAGGTGGACCAACGGGGTATGCTGACAGGGTGTTCGCGGAACTCCGCCAAGTCGCCCTTCGGGAGTTGCTCCGTAACACCGGCGAGCTGGATTGGCTGACCCGTGGGGGAACCGGGCTGCTGGATTCAGTGTGGCAGTCGATACGGAGTGACTTCGAGTCAGCGTCCCACTTCGCCCGTTGCGGGCTGCTCGATGACATCAGTGCTGCCGCCCAGTATCTGCCGCAACAGATGATCGGGCTTGTGGAGTACGCAATGGGGCACCCGAGTACGGTACCGGACAGAAGCCCGGTCGCGAAGCTCGTCCGCTATCGATACACAAATGCCGATGTTCTGGAACGCCTCCCCGGTCTTTTGCAGAGTGCTTCGAGAACCATAGACTACATACCGCGGTGCTGCGACCTGCTATGGGAGTTTGTCCGTTCTGGACCAAGCGCTTCGGGCAAAGCCCCAGGCAATGCTGCCGGAGTTCTACGGGACATGGCGCAATACGCCAACCACAAGCCAGTCAAGGTGCACGAGCTCATGTTGGACGCAGCGGCGGGATGGCTTAGGAAACAGGAAGCGCATACCCACCTGTTCTCTCCGCTGGACGTGGTCGATCCCGTGTTTGTTAAGGAGACTCACTCGTCTTACTTCGAGGACGGCGCGTTCGTCAGTGGGCCGCTCGTCATAAGGAAGGACACCACCCAAGGGCTTAGGGATCGCGCGCGGTCCATCGTGCGGCGATGCCTCATGTCGCGCGAACTGCGGGAGACTCTGAGGGCATTGCACAGTCTTGAGGAAGCCCTCAAGCCGCCATCTGGCTACTTCGGCCGCAAGATCAGGCCGGCAGAAATACGACAGTGGGTCCCTGAAGACCTGAAGACGATAGCACTCATCGAGGAATTGGCTCGGGCCAACAGCCAACCTGTAGTGAGGATGCAGATTGCAGATGCTCTTAGGGTTCACACGCACAGATCCGCGAAGCCAGTCGCCGAAGCTGCGAAGCGGGTCATTAGCATCATTCCACTGACATACGAGATGAAGCTTACGCGACTGGTCGCATACAGATACGGTCTTGATAGTTGGGCCGAGGAGGATATCCATAGGCTTGGGGAACTCCATCAAGAACAGGTGGCGGCGCTGAATGCAGAGGTTGCTGCGGAGTTCATCAAACGCAACAGAGCGCCGGCCAGAGGTGTGCAGGTACTCGAGCGACTTATCGGCAAGCTGAGCCAAGCCGGGGTGAGTACGAATGGCGCTGGAGTCCTGCTTGGGACGATAGCGGCCACAGACAGCAGATATGCCCTGCGCATGGCTGGAGTGATCATTCGTCGCAAGAGCAGCGTGTTGCGATCATGGTTTCACAGCATCCTGCACGGGGTCTCAGAAGGGGACGACACTCGGGCAACTGACATGGCAGCGCGAGCCATAGCCACGAGTGATGAGTCTCTTTGCCACTCGCTGGCCGTGTGGTACAGAGTAGTTCTATACCACAGGGCGCCCTCGAGACGTGACATCAAGCTCCTGCGTAGGCTTCTTCACAGCACAAGGATCACCGTAAGGCGAGCGGCGATTGGCTGCCTCGGATCGATGGGCAAGACAGCTCCGTCCATTGCGGCGGAGTTGGCGACCGGCGTTCGGGTTGGAAGCGACGCCAGTCTGGCAGAAGAGTTGGCAGGCGCGTTCTCCGATGGTGTTGGTGTCTCCCTCTCGGCCCTCACGGACCGCCAACTCGGACTGATTCTCTGCAAGCTAGAGGCAGTCGCCAAACTGGGAGGGCACGCGACCGAGAGGTTTCTGACGCGGGTGGCCGAACGCTCTCCGACTGAGCTGGTACGGATGCTGCTCATCCGGCTGGCGCGGGCCGCTCGAAGACCGTCTCGCAACTACGATCCTGTGCCGGATGTCGATCTCACGCGCTGCCTCCATGCCATCATTGGCACAAAGGCCGAGGAGTCCCTCCTGCGGCGTACACTCAAGCAATATGTCACGAGCAAGTACCCAGCCCGTCGATGGTTGGGGGAGTTCTTTGCGGGGCTATCTATGAACTTCACGACAGCGGCCAGCTTACAGGTCCTCGGCGAATATGTGAACTCGGGCGCGCGCGCCAGAATCGAGGCTATCTCTGGTCTGCTGCGAACTGCACCGCACTCGTTCGTCGAGAGCCAAGTTGACTTCGTGGACGGCCTCTTGCGTGCCGCACACCAAGCCGGCAGCGAATGCTGCAGGAGGGTGGTCTCGGAGTTGCATGCCTCCGCGATCTCTTTCACGAGGCAGTCCAAGGTCGGCGAACCGTCCCCACAAGACGTAGGTATGCGCGATGAGTGCTTGGCGATCGCAAAGAGGTTTCCCGCGGGTTCGCCGAGCCGACACTTCTACGAGGACCTGGCAAAGCATGCGCAGTCATCCATTGACGAGCAGTTGGCCCGCGACGCCGTAACTTTAGCATAGAACGGAATGGCGCCTCTCACGCCTCACCTTGACACCAAGGGCAGCATGACCGAATGGTCGAGGTGGTCGAGACGATGATAACGGCCGACAGCTTGCGGCTCACGACCTTCGTGGGACAGCACATAGAGAAGGCGCGGCGATGGACGTAGACCAATAGCCTGAAGGAGGAAGAGTGAGCGTCCAGCGAATGCTGTTCCTGAACATCGGCTACATGGAGAAGTATGAAGGTCTTGACGGAGACACGATTACTGGCGGCGGATCGCACGTGAACACGGAAGGTTGGGGCGGCGAGATCATGAACTTCCTACCATATCAAGGCTACATGTACGGATGTGTTCAGCCCAATCGTTTTGGCACAATCAACGTGGCGCGGCTTGGCGCGGCCGAGGATGCCGACGCGGTGTCGGGTGTCTTGGTTGTCTGGGTGGCGCCGCGACCGCAAGTCGGGAACGTGGTAGTAGGGTGGTATGAGAACGCGAAAGTCTTCCGGGCACCCCAAGCTCCGCGAGAGAAACGAAGGATGTATCATGGTAGCCCGCTCGAGTTTCACGTCACGGCGCGCCAAGGTGACTGCCGGCTTCTCAGCGTAGACTTGCGGACACTGCTGGTCCCACGAGCGAAGAACACCGATTCAGGTCAGGGTATGGGCCAGGCGAATGTGTGGTACGCCGAGGAAGCTGACGAGCTCAAGCGGGACGTCCTATCGTTCATCACGCGAGTGAAGTCTGGAGTTGCCCTGCCGCCTGAGCCAGTCAGCAGGACTCATCGACGAGGCACGGCATGGCAGCCGGACCCGACCAAGCGGCTGAAGGTAGAGGAAGCAGCAATCCTTGCGGTGACCGAACACTATAACAAGCTTGGCTACACTGTGGAGTCATTTGAGCGGGATCATCTAGGGTGGGACTTGGAGGTACGCAGCGGTGCCGTCTCGCTGAAGCTGGAAGTCAAGGGTCTATCGGGAGATGCTGCCATGGCCGACCTTACACCGAACGAGTACAGCAAATGCCTGAGCCGCGAGCACAGAAGCAACTACCGCATCTGTATTGTGACCTCCACCCTGAGGAGGGCGAAACTGAGCATCTTCAGGTTCTCGCCCGAGGAAGAACGCTGGGTTGACGACGACGGAAGCGGTCTGGACTTCGAAGAGATTGTAGCGGCGAGAGTCCGCGCTAGCAACGCATAGGAGAACAATGCGGGCACTCACCATGTACCTGAGCGATGGCAAGGCGCGGCACAGCGGCATTTCAGATTGCAGATTGTAGATTGGCGGTAGGGCTCGGCCTCGGATGGTGAGCTTGGTCGAGACGATGCTGACGGCTTGCGGCTTGCAGCTTACGGCCCGGCTAAGAAGCAGATTCGGGTAGCTGAAGGTGCCGCTGACGGCCCATGACTAGCGAGGAAGCAATGAACCCACAGGAACCGACCGGTAAGAGAACTACTCCGACCTGGACCGTCATTCGTAGAAAGCTCGGACAGACCGACTTGGACTACGTGATCGGAATAGTGAAGGCGCTCTTTGACTTCTCCAAGGACAACCGGACGTTTCTCGCCTCGCGTCTGTTTCCTGACACGGATTGGTCCGCTCTGCTTGAGAAGTATCGGAAGCAGGTCAGGGATGCAGTCTTTCCAGACCCTCCCCGGCAGATTCGCCTCGGCGACGCCCGCAAGGCCATCAGTGCCTACCGGAAGGCGACGTCGGACTTGGCCGGCACTGCCGAGTTGATGCTTGTCTTCGTCGAGAGCGGGACCGATTGCGGGCGGACCTATGGCGTAGACTATGAGTCGTTCTACACGAGTCTCGAATCAATGCTGGACGATCTCCTCGAGATGCTCTGCGACGAGCGCAACTGCCGGCTTCTCGACCGGCTTCGTGAACGGGTGCGCCGCTTGGAAGAAAGTGCAGGTGACATCGGCTGGGGTTACAGTGACTACGTCAGCGAACGCCTTGCGGAGTCTGGTCTGCTGGACGACGAAAGCGAGGTACCGGACGATGCCGCTGTCGCTGGCACGGAACCCGACGGGTGACTCCGGCCAACGATGAACGTTGAACGCCTTCCGCCGAAGCAACGTGGCCGGCCGGCGGCTGACAGTCCGAAGCGAACGGAATGCAGCCTGTTTGTTGCGTGTAACCGGCAGTTCGATTATGCTGTACGCATGGATGCAGACCGTGATGTCTGAGGTAGCCGAAATGGAACGCGCTGGTTTCCGGGCGGACCGCCACCGGGCCGCGTTCAAACCTGAGAGGAGTTGAGAATGGATAGCCGTGTGAACCGAATCACCGCCGAGATTGCGGCGGTAGTCGAGAGGAATCTGCGTCGCGAACTGCTCCGCGAGCGTGAGGCGATGCTCAGGAGTGAGTTGGAGGCAGTGCGGGCCGAACTCGGGCGGATTGGCGCGGGCCGGCCGATCTACCGGGCGGCGAGGAAACCTGTCCTCAAGAGTCGCCCGCAGCCGAAGCTGCCGGCGAATTCCCGGCCGGTGCGCGACGACAGTGCGCGCGCCTTGATTATCCGAACACTGAAGCACTCGCGGCGCCCGATGACGATCAAGGAGCTGACGAAGGCGATTCTACGGAGGGGCTGGAAGAGTGCACGCAAGTACCCGGTCAAGACGGTCGACGCCACTCTGCGTACTCACCCGCAGGACTTCCGTCGAACCGCACCCAGCACGTTTGAACTGAATCGTTAGGTCCCGGTTCGTCAGGCTCGCCGGTCGTCAAGCTGCGGCATGACAAGATGGTCGAGTTCGCACAAGAACGATGAGCGATAAGCGCGGAACGATGAGTGCCGAATGCAACGGCTGGCGGCTCACGGCTTGTGGCTTGCGGCTTGAGGCCTTCCGCTATCCGCGCTTGTCCTGACGGCCTTTGCGGAAGAACTCCTCCCACTCGGCGACTTCGGCCGGGGACATCGGCGTGTCCTGAGCGGCCGGCCGGTTGGGGCCGAGCTTGGGAATCGCGGGGCCGAGCTTGACCGCGAACTCGGACGACGGGATGGTCTTTGCCCCGTAGTCGCGCACGTAGCGGACGATGGAATTGTCGGACGTGACCACGGTCCACGACCGGGGGCTCTTCTCCAGCGCGAGCATCGCCTCTATCTTCGCGTCCGCGGTCTGGGGCGCGCGGGAGAAGACAACCTCGATGCCGCCGGGCGGCCGGGTCTGCTGCCCGGCCGTGCCGCGGCCGTCGAATACGACCGTGATGCGCACGCTCCGCTGCGAGCGATAGACCGCGAGCTTCGCGACCAGCCCGTCCCGCGCCAGTTCGAGGTCGATTCCGACCAGCCGGGCCAGTTCCGGCATCGCGTGAATCAGGTTGTACCCGTCGACGACGATGCGTGGGGCAGCCAAGGGCTACGACGCCAGGGCGACCTGGAGCATCAGCGCCACGGTCGCCACGAGAAGCGAGGCGACGGTGACCACCAGCCCCGTCTTGAACCATTCGCCGAACCTGACGCTCTGTCCGGTCACACGCTCGAACATCCCGATCGCCACCAGGTTGGCGCTCGAACCGACCATGGTCAGGTTGCCGCCGAAGCAGCCACCGAACAAGAGCGCCCACCAGAGAATCGATGCGTGGGGCAGGCCGACCGCCAGCAGTCCCTTGACGACCGGGACCAGCGCCGCGACCACCGGCATGTTGTCCACGAAACCCGACGACAACCCGGAGCCCCAGAGCATCAGGATCAGGGCCGAACTGGTCAAGCCACTGGAACCGAGCCAGCGGGTCAGCGGCGACCGTTCCGCGACCTGCATCAAAAGGTAGCCCATCTTGGTCGTGACGCCGGTATGTTCGAGGCACGCGGCGCTGGCGAAGAGAAACATGAAGAAGAGCAGTGTCCACCAGTCGATGCTGCGGGCGATGAGCAGCTTGCCTTTCTCCTGTTCAACGAAGATGATGAAGGCGACCGCGGCCAGCGGCGCGACCACGAGCATCGTTCCCTCGGGCAGCCGGAGCAGCGCCTCGGCCCGGGCGTGCAGCACTATCAGCAGCACGACGGCCAGGAAAGTCAGCAGCCCCAGCCGCAGGTCGGCCGGCTTGATGCCCTCGACCGTCCGCTCGAGATCGGTCAGGTTTACCCGCTCGCGCGTGCGCAGCCGCCCGCGGAACATCAGGATGATGACCGCGCCGACCACAATGCTCGAGAAGAAGGATATCGGCGTGGCCCAGCGCAGAAACATCTCGAAGTTGAGCTGGCCCACGAAGGCGAGATAGACGCCGATCGGGTTCCCGACCAGGGTCAGCGCGCTGCCGATGTTGGTGGCAAAGACCAGGGCGAGCAGGTACGGCAGGACCGGAGTTCGGGTCCGGCGGGCGATCTCCACGGCCAGGCCGAAGGTGACGAGGATGCCGGACACCTCTCCGACAAACCCGGACAGCAGCACCGAGAACCCCATCAGGATGAGCAGCAGGACCCAGGGCACGCCGCCCACGCGCTCCACGACCTTGAGCACGACGTACCGGAACACGCCCTTGTCCTCGAGCCACTTGATGAGCACCATCATCGACATCACGAAGATGATTGTCGGCAGCGACATGTACTCGACCATGTGCTCGAGGTTCATGACGCCGACCAGCAGCAGGGACGCGAGACCGGTCGCGACAATTGCCAGCCGGAACTTCCAGAACAGCAGCGTACCGACCACCATCCCCAGGAAGATCGCGACGACCAGCGCCTGCCGCCCGAGCCAGGGCGCGGAGTTGTACTTGAGAAAACCGAGTTGCTCGTAGATGCCGCCGGCGGGAAGCTGGACCGACTTCATCAGCAGGCTGCCCCCGACATAGGCCAGGGCGATTGCCGCAGCCAGCACGAGCACGGGTCGGTAGCGAACCAGCCTTGACTGCGCCGGCGGGCGCCGGAGAATCCGCACGACCCGCTCGGCGGAGCGCTCCTTCAGCAGCAGGGCGCGGTGGTACTCGCCAAGGAGAGCCCGGGCGACGTCGGCAAGCACCAGCATGTAGTCGGCCCGCTGCCCCTCGTCCGCGACGATGACCGCGATCAGCTTGACCGGGCGGCCGTCGGCCGCGTGCCATTCCACGCCGTCTCGGGCTCGGACCAGCGCGACGACCGGATGCGCCGGGCCGGCCGGTATCAACGCATGCGGCACGGCGACCTCGTTCCCTACGCCGGTCGAACCCGACTCCTCACGCTTGCTCAGTGCGGCCGCGAGTCGGGCAGCGTCATCGACAAGACCAAGCTGCGCCATCCGCCCGGCCGCCGCCTCGAACACCTCCGCTGGTGTCTTGGCATCCGGCAGGTCGATGACGAGCTCGGGCCTTGTCGCCTGGGCCAGCAACGCCCGGTGGTCTCTCGCCTTTGCCGTCTCGCTCGGTTCGGACCCGGTCACGCTGCTATCCGGCGGAATTCGTCGCCTAGGCGGCGTTGGTGATGATTATCGGACAGGGTAGGCTGGGTATGAACTCCTCGGGCAGCCGGTAGTTGTCGCCGGCCAAGCTGGTGGAGCTGAGGACGATGAGGTCGCTGCCAGTATTGTGCGCGACCGCCTGGATGTCATCGACGTCGCCCTCGCGGGCCATTACCGACGCCTTGATGCCCTCGGCCTTGAACTCCTCTTCCAGCCGGTACAGGTCATGCCACGACTTGCGCTCATGGTCCTCGTGCAGCATGCGGCGCCGGGTCGCGCCCTCCGTGCTCACCTCGTGCCCGCAGCCGATGGTGAGCATCGCCGACAGCAAAACGGAGCTGTTGTGGGCACGCGCCAGTTCCTTCACCATCTGCTTCTCTCCCTGCTTCTCGCTCACGACGTACAGTATCTTGTTGAACATTCTCCTGTTGACTCCTGTCAGGGCGCCCGGCCGAGCTGCAGCAGCAAGGAAGCAGTTGCAACCAGCAGCGAGACGCCGGTGATTATTGCTCCGAACCTTATCCAGTCGCGGAACCGGATCGACTTGCCGGACACTTTCTCATAGGCCCCGATGGCCACAAGGTTCGCGGTCGAGCCGATGACCGTGAGGTTGCCGCCGAAACACCCGCCGAACAAGAGTGCCCACCAGAGTATCGTGGCGTGCGGCAGCCCGGTGCGAATCAGATCCTTCACCACCGGAACGAGCGCGGCCACAACCGGCAGGTTGTCGACGAACCCCGACGAGATGCCGCTGAACCAGAGCACGAGCACGGTCACAACCGAGGTTACCCCGGCCGGCGACGCGCCGGCTCCGGCCAGTTGCTGGGCGGCGGTCAGGATGACGTATCCGAGCTTGGTCGTGACGCCGGTATACTCCAGGCAGGCGGCGTTAGCGAACAGGAACATGAAGAAAAGCAACGTCCACCAGTCGATGCCGCGCTCGACCAGTTGCCGTCCCTTCTCCTGTTCATAGAAAACGATGAAACCGACGACCATCAGCGCCACGGCCACGAGCGCTGTGCCGTCGCCGAGGTGGAGCAGCAGCTCGATCCGACGGTGGACCGCGATGAGGACAACCACGACCAGAAACGTGATGATGCCGATGCGCAGCCGGGCTGGATCGATGCTCTCCTCGGCCCGTTCCATGTCCCGGGCGTCAAACTCCACGCGCCGCCCGAAGAAATACCGCCGGTAGAGAAGCAGGCACAACCCGGCGACCACGACCGCGGTCACGGCCGCGGTCGGCGAGGCCCAGCGCAGGAAATCCTCGAAGCTGAGCTTGCCGGCGAAGGCGATGTAGACGCCGATCGGGTTGCCGACCAGAGTCAGCGCGCTGCCGACATTTGTGGCGAAGACCAGGCTGAGCAGGTACGGAATCAGCGGGGTCTTCGTCCGCTTCGCCACCTCCAGTGCCAGCCCGAAGGTCACGAGGATCGCCGATACCTCGTCGGCGAATCCGCCCAGCAGCACGGAAAACGCCATCAGCGTAAGCAGAAGCAGCCACGGCACGCCCCGCACCCGCTGGATCGCCTTGGCCACGACGTAGCGGAACACGCCGATGTTCTCCAGCCAGCGAACGATCACCATCATCGACATGATGAAGAGGATCGTCGGGATTGACATGAACCTGACCGTCGTCTCCAGGTCCATCACACCGGCAATCAGTAAGGCGCCCAGGCTCGCCGCGGCGATGGCCACGCGGTACCGCCAGAAGAGCAGGGTGCCGACAACCATCGCCAGGAAGAGCGTGATGGTCAGTTGCTGGTGGAAAAGCCAGCGTGGCTCGCTGAACCGGGCGAATTCCGGCCCCGCGTACATCCCCTCGGCCGGCAGCCTGATGGCGGGCAGCACCAGCCCCGCAGCGACAAAGACCAGGGCCACGACCCCGATGAAGACGACCAGCCGCCGGTTGCGCATGAAGAAGCTCTCGTGCGGCGGGTGGACTATCGCGCGCACGGCTTGGGCGACGTCCCGTACGCGGAGCACGGCGTCCTGCACGTCGGGCTGGTTGAGCGACCGGGCGAGTTCTGCCAGAACCGGCAGATACTCCTCGCGTTGGCCGGCCGGCGCCACGATGACCACGAGCAGCTTCACCGGCTCGTGGTCTATCGCGTCCCAGTCGAGTGCGGAGCCAAGTCGGACGACCGCAACCGCGATCTGCTTGGCATCTGCCAGCATCGCGTGGGGCAGGGCCATGCCGTGCCCGACACCGGTCGAGCCCTGCTGCTCGCGGCGGATGAGTTCCTCAGTGAGTACGGCCGCGTCCGGGATGACCCCCTTTTCGGCGAGCCTGGCCGCGACCATCCCGAACACCTCGCGCTGGCTCGACACCTTGGGCACGTCGAAGGCCAGCTCGGCCCGAACGAATTGGCCGAGTTTAACCATCTACGCCCGCGGGAGAGCAGCGCTTTGGCATGGCGGTGAGAATCATACCACCGTGTCCCGCGCTAGTCAACCGGACGGGAGCCGTCCCATTTGACAGCCGCCCAACCATCGTGATAGTCTGTGTGGATGAGAATCGTGAGCTATGAGGAACTCCGCGACCCGCGCGACTTCTTCGAATTGACGGAAGCCTGCTTCGGCGAGGTCGCCACGCCCGAACACCCGGGCCTGCTCCGGCGCTATGACGAACGCCGCAAGCACGAGTTCGGCTTCGGCGTCTATCGCGGCCGGACGCTCGCCTCATTCATCGGTGTCGCGGAACTCACGGTGCGTAACCGCACAGGCGAGACCGAGTCTGCGCTCGGCATCCACCACGTCGCGACCCACCCGGCCTATGCCCGTCAGGGCCTGTCCCGCCGCCTGTTCGACTTCGTCCATGAACGGTACCCAAAAGCCGGAAGGAGATTCTCCTTCCTCTACAC
>Ga0208325_1000380_pt1 | contig 12127 bp, 9 predicted proteins | sample PL_2010_330m_FD_185486 | JGI IMG/M metagenome (GOLD analysis project Ga0208325, IMG submission 185486) | Freshwater microbial communities from Powell Lake, British Columbia, Canada to study Microbial Dark Matter (Phase II) - PL_2010_330m... | ecosystem: Environmental > Aquatic > Freshwater > Lake...
ATTTAGAAGAGGGTAGAATCTTCTTAATGTTTGTTTAATATATTATTATGTTAGCATCAAAGAAAAAAACAGAGCTTATTGCTAAATTTAGAACTCACAAAAAAGATACAGGATCTTCGCGAGTTCAAATCGCCCTGCTTACCGAAAAAATTAGGGAGCTTATGGCTCATCTAAAGAAACATTTAAAAGACAATCATTCGCGCAGGGGACTTTTGAAAATGGTTGCTAAGAGAAAAAAGCTTATAGAATATTTAAGGAGTCATGATGAGAAAAATTATGATACCTTGAATAAAGAGCTCGGTCTTGATAAAAAAAGCCGTAAAAAATAATAAATTTTAATTTATGCTTTCTTTACCGTTCCAAAAAAGAGTTAGACATCATCAGCAACGAATAGCGGTTTTAATAGATGTTCAGAATATGTATCACTCGGCTAAGCATCTTTTTCGCGCCCGCGTTAATTTTCAAGAGGTTCTTAAAGAGGCAGTATCGGGCGGGCAATTAATAAGAGCGATTGGTTATGTAGTTGAAAGCGAAACATCCGAAGAAAAATCCTTTTTTGAGGCATTACTTAAACAAGGAATTGAATTAAGATCCAAAGACTTGCAGGTTTTTTACGGAGGACAGAAAAAGGCTGATTGGGATGTAGGCATTGCCATTGATGCAATTAACTTATCGTTGTCTGTTGATGTAATTGTTTTAGTTTCGGGAGACGGAGACTTTTTGCCACTATTAGATTATCTAAAAAATCGGGGTAAGATTGTTGAAGTAATCGCTTTTGCCAAAAGTGCCTCCGGAAAATTACAGCAAGAAGCAAATAATTTTATTGATCTTGCTTCTGAGCCCCGTCGTTTTCTTTTAAAAAAGTAATTTTGCTATATTTAGTTTTTATTTGTTTAGTAGGTTGGTCTGCAAATAGGTAGATTAGTTTTAACTAGTCTAAAATTTGCAGGCGAATCTTAAAAAAAACATGGAAAATAGTTTTAAGATTGATTTTGGAGGTAAACCCCTGGAAATTGAACAGGGATTAGCTCCTCAAGCAAATGCGGCGCTAAAATTAACTTATGGAGAAACAGTAGTTTTAGTGACGGTCGTGATGAGTAGTTTTGATAGAGAAGGAGTTAATTTTTTGCCCCTTACGGTTGAATATGAAGAGAAGCTTTATGCGGTGGGACGCATCAGTGGGTCTCGCTTTATGAAACGCGAAGGACGCGCTTCTGAAGGAGCCGTCTTAACGGGAAGAGTCATTGATCGTATTATCCGACCTCGTTTTGATCAACGTATCAGAAATGATATTCAAATTGTAGCGACTGTTCTTTCTTTTGACGAAGTAAATGATCCAGATATTCCGGCAGTTATTGGCGCTTCTCTGGTCTTAAGCATATCCGATATTCCATGGTCTGGTCCGCTTTCGGTGATGCGGGTAATAAAACTGGAAGATAAATTCTTGCTTAATCCTAACTACGAACAGAGGAGTAAAAGCGAATTAGAATTAATGATTGCTAGCGATGGAGAATCAATTAATATGATTGAATGCGAAGCAAAGGATGCCAAGAACGAAGACATTTTAGCAGCTATTCATTTCGCTAAAGACGAGCTCAGAAAAAATATCAAGGACCAAAAACAGATTATTCAAAAAATTGGCCGAGAGAAAAAACCCCTTAGTATTTTTGAGTTAGACAAAAAGGAAATTGAAAAAGCTGACGAATTTCTGAAGAAAGCTCTTCCTCCAGCATTAGATCCTAAAAATCAGCTTGAATTTAAAGATTCTCTTTATAAAATTAAACAAGACCTGTTTCTTTTATTTGAAAAAGAGATAGAACTTAATAAAAATCCTTCTGTATTCCAAGATGGGTTAGAGATGTTTTTTGAAAAAGCGATTGATAAGATGGTACATCAAAATATTCTGAAAAAAGAGCAAAGGCCTGATGGGAGAAAATTAGACGAAGTAAGAAACCTTGACTGTAAAGTTGGTATTTTACCTAGAACACATGGTTCAGGACTTTTTAAACGCGGTTTAACTCATGTGCTTTCCACAATAACCTTAGGAAGCCCCGGAGAAGAACAGCTAATGGATGGTATGGAAATTAAGGGGAATAAGGGATTTATTCATCATTATAATTTTCCACCATTTAGCGTGGGGGAAACAGGATTTTTTCGTGGTCCGGGAAGAAGAGAGATTGGACATGGTGCGTTGGCCGAAAAAGCGTTAATAACCATTATTCCCAGCAAAGATGATTTTCCTTACACTATTAGAGTGGTGAGCGAGGTATTGTCTTCTAATGGTTCTTCTTCAATGGCTTCTGCTTGCGGATCCACATTAGCTCTTTTGGACGCAGGGGTTCCCATTCGCGACTCAGTTGCTGGAATTGCTATGGGACTGATGATGGGGGAAAATAAGAAAGATTATAAAATTTTAACGGATATTCAAGGACCAGAAGATCATTACGGAGATATGGATTTTAAAGTTGCCGGCACCAAAAATGGCGTGACAGCTATGCAAATGGATGTTAAAGTAGAAGGGGTTAGCGAAGAGATTTTAGAAGAGGCGCTTAATCAGGCGCAAAAAGCTAGAAAACAAATTTTAGAGAAAATGGGCTCTGTTATTAGTACGCATAGAAAAGAGCTTTCGCCTTATGCGCCTAAGATTACTGTTATTAGCGTGGCACAAGAAAAAATAGGAGATATTATTGGTGGCGGGGGCAAAACAATCAATGGAATAATAAAGGAAACAGATACTCTAATTGATATTCAGGACGATGGTAGGGTTTATATAAGTGGAAAAGTTAAAGAAAATGTAGATAAAGCCATTAGTATTATTGAGCAAATTGTTAAAGAATATAAAATGGGAGAAAAGGCGAAAGGAACAGTTAGCCGTATTTTGGATTTTGGAGCATTCGTAACCCTTTCTCCTAAACATGAGGGATTAATCCATATTTCAAAATTGGCGCCTTATCATGTTGAAAAAGTTCAAGACATAGTTCACGAAGGAGATGAAGTTGATGTAGAAATTATTGAAATAGACGATTTAAAAAGAATTAACCTTAAGCTTTTAGAAAACTTTACTAGAAAACCCGAGAAATCTGTAGCTTCATTTTCGCCAAGACCGTGGAAAGAAAAAAGAAATCGTTATTAAAAAAGACTTCAAAAGTAGACCATAATATTTATGGAGGGAAACCTACAAAAAAATAATTCTGAAGCAATCTCTCAAAAACCAGAAATTAAAAGCTCTGAAGAAAAAGTCGTCAACAAAGAGACAATAGCAAAAGAAGAGCAAAAAAGTAAACCAAAAAAAGGACTCTACGAAATTAGAACAATGCGGCACGATATAGACGAAGCAAAGGGAAAGAATGTTTCAACGCTCAGCTTAACAGAAGAGAATCTATCTGTGGTCGGCAAGAAATCTAAAATAGAAGAAATTAGTTCTGGAGAGATTAGATCTATTAGCCCCTTAGCGACAGAAGATTCGCTCAAAGAAGGCAATATTGATTTTGATGCGAAAGAGAAAAAACAATCTTTGAAAAAACCTTTTCTAATTTCGTTAAGACGCATTTTTGAGAAGAAAATTATTTTTAGGCTTGCTACCGTTTTAATAATAATTGTTTTTATTGGCGGAGCAGGTTTTTATTTTTATAAAAGTGGCGCTCTTTCGTCCTTCGGAAATATTGGAGAGATGATTAGAGATTTATTTAACAAAGAAGCGCCGGATGAAGTACCCATAATTCCGCCAGCAACTTCTACTCCCGACATTCCAATCCAGCCAAACCCAACTTCTACGCTACCGATAATTGACGATCCTCAACTAAAATATTCTCCTGCTTTTTTCAGTCCCGACGAAGAAGAAATTATCAAAGTTGATACATTGGAAGAAGTTTATCCAGGTCTAAAAGCAAGTTTTGAAAAGGGGACTAAGGAAGACAACTTTAAAAGAATTATTGTTTTGGCGCGGAATGACTTTTCTAACATAAGCCTTGCCCAAATGTGGAAAACATTGAAGACCTTAGTCTTAGGAGAAAAATATACCGAATTGATTAGCGCGGAGATTGTAGAAAGCTGGGGGTTGGCAATGCCAAGTAATGTAGATAAAAAATTATCGGAGAATTATAATCTCTTCTTCTATGGCCAGCCGGAAGATGGACCAAGAGCAGTGCTAATTTTTAAGGTTGACAATATTACCGGGTTGAAAGACGAAATGTTTTTATGGGAAGAAACCATGATCTATGATCTTAAAAAACTTTTTTTGGGAATAAATTATGAGGAAGTGGCGAGCGCGAGTTATTTAGATAATGTTTACAAAGACATCAGCATTCGTTATTTGAATCTACCCGAGCATGATTTAACGATGGATTACGCGATAATGCCCGGCAAGAATTATCTTATTTTAAGCACATCGCGCGAATCAATCTGGGCAACAATTGATAAAATTTTAGAGGACGGAGATGTTACTATTAATAATGAAAATGATGAATTTGCTGGGTGGAAAACTTATAGAAATGAAGAATATGGGTTTGAAGTAAAATATCCAAAAGAAGCAAAGACAGAAGAATCGTGGGAAGGAAAGGGAGGAAATATGATAAATATTATTACTCCGATTTCTGAGAGTGGTTATGGCTACGATATAGGAATCAATGTAATAGAAAATACAGAGAATCTGCCAGTTAAAGATTGGTGTGTAAATTATTACGAGGCATTAGAGAAAGAAGCTGAAGAAAGAAATTATTCATTTAATCACACAGAAGGCGAGGAAGTATCGTTAAACGACATGCCTGGCTATAAAATTTCAATTATTAATCAAAATAGACTAGAAACGCATATTTATATTGACAATGCGACTTTTGTTTACGACATTAATTATAATGACGAATCTGCGAATGATCCTGATTGGGATGTACACAAACAAAAGATAAATCAGATCATCTCTGTCTTCAAGCTCAACGATTAATTTCGAGTAAAAATTTAACCTGATTTTTATAAAACCCAAAAAAAATTATTTATAAGACCTAAAAAATTTTCCGAATAGGTTTTTTTTTATTCACTATTACGCTGATTTATTGTCATAAAACCCTTAGTATATATGTGTAAATCTATTTTTCTGTCTGTGTAAATTTGTGTTTCTTTAGGTTGTGGATAACTTTCTGTTGCATGCGAAATTTTAGCGTGTTATAATGAATTTGTTGGTGAAGATTTCACCAACAAAGATAAAGGAGCTTACCTGGGAAGGTAAACTCGCGATTATCTGAAACAATGGATATGTTAGTTCTTTAAGAATCAATAATGGAGGGTTACTGATTCTTTCCATGTTTTGGACAATCGAAGCTGGAATCTTGAAACTGAGTCGAGATTCTTCTCCGAGGGGGCGACCCAATTAGCATCGTCAACAATGGGTACGCCCCTTTCGTTTACATATTTTTTAATTTAATTTTTCTTAGGCTTGACACTGTTTTCCAAGAATATTAAAATAGGGCATATAAAAGATTAAATGTATAATTAAATTACCCTAAGAAACAAAAAGAAAAACAGCCTTTGTACTGTGGCTGTTACACTTATTTGTTGAATAATATGCCAAAAAGAATTATTAAAAAGATAAGGGATTTAGGAAAAGAATACCAAAGAACGAAAGCAATAAGTAAGAAATCCAAAATAATTAAGAAAAAAATCAAAAAGGTTGCTTCTCGGGGAATTATTCAAGAAAAGATAGACAAGATTAAAGATCAAAGGAAGCAAATCGTCTATGAGAGATCTCTCAAGAAGAAAGAAAAACGAATTAAGAAAGAACTTAATCGGTTTGCGCGCAAAAAGAAATCTTTAAAAGATGACTATAAAGCCCGTTTTCCTATTTTTGGTCGTGGTAGGGACGAAGATGCTCAAGAAGTAGAGAGCTATGAATCACGGCTTTCTATGGAACATCAGCTGGAACTTGAATTGCAAAGAGTTCAGCGAGCTCTTGAGCGCATTTTAAAAAAGAAATATGGATTTTGTCTTGTTTGTGGCAAGAAAATCCAATTAGGGAGATTAAAAATATATCCTGAAGCTGAATATTGTATAACTTGCCAGAGGAAAAGAGGAACAGATTAAAATTTAATAACCCTAAAAGTCCCTAAAATCATTGATTGATGGGATTTTTTTATATAGTTGCGTTAGACAGTTGCTGGGCGATTTGGTAAAATAACTTTAAAAGAAACAAGGATACGAGGAACAAATTCATTCGCTTTCTTATCTCTCGTTTGTATCTTGTTTCTTGATTGTTGGTGTTTTGTTTCTTGTATCTTTTCTAAAACTATGTCTTCAAAAGTTTTCTCGGCTGCAATTGTGGGGCTTGAAGCTTCTTTAGTAGAAGTTGAGGTTGATATTTCGGGAGGATTAGCCCTCTTTAATATAGTTGGTCTTCCTGGTAAAGTTGTGGCGGAATCAAAAGAGAGAGTGAGCGCCGCCTTGAAAAATAGTAAGGCGAAAATGTATCCGCAAAAAAAAGCTCAAAGAATTACTGTAAATTTAGCTCCTGCAGACATCAAAAAACAGGGTTCTCTCTATGACTTGCCGATTGCAGTGGGATATCTTTTAGCTTCTCAACAGATTTATTTTGATCCAGACAAAAAACTTTTCTGCGGGGAACTGTCGTTAAACGGAAAATTGCGTCATGTAAATGGTATTTTAGCTATAGTTGATTTTGCCAAAAAACATGGCTTTGAAGAAATTTATCTTCCCAAGATAGACGCCAAAGAAGCTTCATTAATAAGAGGTTTAAAAATTAAGTCTGTTGAAAACCTAAAAGATATTATTGAACACTTTAATAACATACACACCATTGAAGATGAGCCAGAAAGCTATCTTTTCAAAGAAGCATTAGCCGAAGAAGAAAGCGAAAAGGGGTTTTTAGATTTTGCCCATATTTGCGGACAAGAACAAGCCAAAAGAGCCCTTGAATTAGCATCGGCGGGAGGACATAATGTTCTATTTTCTGGTCCGCCGGGATCCGGCAAAACAATCTTGGCGCGAACCTTTCCTACAATTTTACCTAAAATGGAAATAGAGGAAGCATTAGAAGTAACTCGGATTTTTAGTATTGCTGGAATTTTAACCCCAGAAAAGCCTTTATTAGTTGAGCGTCCTTTTAGAAGCCCTCATCACTCTGCATCAAACATTAGCCTTATTGGAGGCGGTAGCTTTCCTAAGCCGGGAGAAGTAACTCTTTCCCATAGAGGAGTTTTATTTTTAGATGAATTTCCTGAATTTTCTGGAAAAGCCATAGAAGTGCTTCGTCAACCTATGGAAGACGGATATGTAACAATTTCAAGAGCGGCAGGCACAGTTAGGTTTCCTGCGAATTTTATATTGATTGCCGCCATGAATCCTTGTCCTTGCGGAAACCTTAATGATCCTCTCAAAAATTGCACATGTATGCCATCGCAAATAGCTTCTTATAGAAGAAAAATTTCTGGACCAATTCTTGATCGCATAGATATTCATGTGACTGTGGCTAGAATGGAATATGAAAAGCTAACATCAAAGACAACGGGAGAGCCGTCTTGCCAGATTAGAGAAAGGGTTGAAAAAGCAAGAAAAGTTCAGAGAAAACGTTTTGGCAAATTAGGGACCTTGCTTAATAGTGATATGGCTAATTTGCAAGTTAAGCAATTCTGCGATCTTGATGATTATTCAAAAAGTTTAATGAAAAATGCTGTTAATCAATACCATTTATCTGTTCGCAGCTATTTCAGGATATTGAAAGTAGCGCGTACTGTTGCTGATCTACGAAATGGGCAAGATATAAGCCAAGAAGATTTAGCGGAAGCAATCCAATACAGAATCAAAGAAGATTCTTAATCTTAATTCATGCTTAAAAACCGTCAATTAAACTCTATAGACAAGGCCATTATATCAACTCTTGCCTATGGTCAAGTTAAACGATGGCCCATGACACTGTGGGAAATATTTCGTTATCTTACTAATCCTCAAAGAATTAACGAACAAATGCCAGTAAAGAAAATAAAACTTTACGAGATACAAAAAGGAATTAAAAGATTAATAGAGATAGGAATCATTAAAGAGGAAGAAGGATTTTATTCTTTAAAACATACAAAACTAAAGAGCGCGCCATTTTTAAGGCGCAATAGCAAGGATAAATTGGCTGACTCTAAAATTAAAAAAGCAATTAAAATAACAAAATACTTACAATTTTTTCCCTTTATTCGCGGAATTTTCTTGAGCGGCTCTTTAATTTTTGGCTGGGTAGACGAAGAAAGCGATATAGATATTCTAATCGTAGCGCAGAGCAACCATCTTTGGACAGCTCGCTTTTTGGCTTCAGTCCTCTTAACCATCACAAGATTAAAACGGTCAAAACAACACATTAAGAACCGTTTATGTTTAAACCACTTTATTACCAATGGCGCTCCAGAAATTTCTTTATATAGTCTTTATAATGCCGAAACTTACGCGCGGCTGATTCCCTTATGTGGAGAAAAGACTGTCCTTGAAAATTTTTTGAAAGCTAATTTATGGATTAATGATTATATTCTACAGGGAAGCGGAAAATACTACGAAGATTTAAGACAAATTCCTGACGGTCAACCCAAAAAATTATTTAAGAGCTTATTGGAGATGTTCTTAAATATTATTGGCGCAGGCCAAATTCTTGAAAAATTGTTGTGCCAATGGCAAATAAAACGGATAAAAAAAGACCCTCTTACCTATAAAAAAGGAGGAAGGGTAGTCGTGGATATGAAGCAAATTGAATTTCATCCTGATTCTCCGGAAGGAGAACACCTTAGGCGCTATAATAGTCACCTTGTGTCGTTAGGCCTTTTTAATTTTAACCGCGAACAGGATTCGGGACTTGTTTGATGTTAATAATCTTGTATAAAGTTTTTCCGTCGCGCAAACAATTTTCTTCCAACTATAAACTTCAGCTATCTTTTTTTGAGCAAGGGCTGATTTTTTTTCTAATATCTTATTCGGCAGGCCTAAAATTAAATCTAATTTTTTAGACAGATCGTAATAATCGCGATTTTTAAAGACAAAACCATAATTTTTTGCTATCTCTAAATTAGCAGGAATATTGCTGATTAAAACAGGGATACCGTAGTCAAGGGCTTCAAGCAAAGACAAAGACATTCCTTCTGACTCTGATGGGTGAACAAAGAGATAGGCATTTTGAAAAAGAATTCTAAGGGAACGACCTGTTTGTTATCCGGTAAAAATAATATTAGGGTTATTTTGAGCCATTATTTTCAATTCTTTTAAATAATCATCGGTAAAAGAGCTGTCACCGACAATGACAAGCTTTTTATTTTGTTGTAATTTAGGATCTAATCGTTGATAAGCTTTAATTAAAGTATGAATACCTTTGTGTCGTACTAAGCGATTAACGGTCAATATGTATTTTTTGGGCTTAAGATTCCACCAGATTAAACTTTCTTCGTCGGATTTATTTGGGGATTTCTGATTAATTATTGGATAAATTCCATTAGGAATATAAACAGCTTTTCGTTGATAGTGATCTTTAACATATTTCTTTAAATGCTTAGATACCACAATCGTTTGATGAGAGAGATAGACAGAACATAATTCTCCTAACTTTAAAATTGCGCGAGCAAAAAATGACCATTTCTGATGCTTATAATCCTGACAATGAAAAGTAGACAAGACCTTAATCTTAGGATTAATAATTCTTGGTATCCATAAAAATAAAGAAGGGCCAATACCGTGATAATGGATAATATCTACATTTTTGATTTTGAACAAGGCATGAAGCGTAACCATAAAAGAGTGGGAAGCGGCGTCAAGATGTTTAGAATTAATTGAAGGCAAGCTAATGAGTTTTACCCCTTTATAATACTTTAATGTTTTATTGGTATAATGGGGGCGAGTATAGACAATTATTTCGTGTTTTCTTTTTGCCAGCTCCACAGATAAAGCTTCAACATGTTTTTCAATGCCGCCTGATTTTGTCGGTATGCCTTTTTGACCAATCATTACAATTTTCATAAATGTTCTTTCTTTAAGAGTTTACCCTAATCTTGTTGAAGGGCTTTTTTATAAATATTCATTAAATCTTGGTAGTGTTTTTCCGGCGAAAAGTTTTTTTCCACAAAAAGCCGCGCCTGAACGCCCATTGTACGAATTAAACAAGGATACAGGGATAGACTGAGTATCTTTTCTTTCAAATCTTCTACATCTCCGGCCTTAAACAAGAGTCCCGTGCTTTTATGTTTTATAAGTTCTGGCAGGCCCCCTAAATTGCTTGCAATAACGGGCTTTCCTAAGGCAAATGCTTCAAGCGCCGCAAAGGGCGCGTTTTCATAAGACAGAGAAGGTACTACGACAAAAGTGGCATTACGAATAGTGTTTTTAAGCACATTTCCATATTGAGGTTCTATAATTTCTGTATTTTTCAATTTTTTTTCTTTGATTAAAGCTATCAGACTTTCTTTCTCTTTACCAGCCCCCACGATCTTAAAGGAAATATTTGGTGACATTGAGGCAGCTTCTAACAGTAGGCGAACGCCTTTTTGAGGATGTATTCTTCCAAAATATAAAACATAATTTCCAGGAGAGAATTTGGGCTTATATTTTTTTAAATCAATAAATGGTCTTAAAAAAATGATTTTGTTGGCCGGAAAACCATTTTCAATATATTTATTCATTAAAAATTGAGAGGGAGAGATGAATATATCAATATTTTTAATATAAATTTTAGTTATTTTTTCAAAGTACATTTTAGCGGCAGATAGGACGCTAGCGCTTCTTGAATTTTTTATACATTTATGGATAATTGCTTTCCAATACTTACCACGACTGCACTCTTCATGAATGCCATCCTTTTCCGAATAAAGATTATAGTTGGGAGAGATTAGATGAAAATCATGCAAGGTTTGAACTACTGGAATGTTATATCTTTTTAGAACAGGAAGAATTGAAGGAGTAATATGATGATAGATATTGTGAAGATGCGCCAAGTCTGGTTTTTCATTTTTAATTAATTTTTCAATTTTCTTTTTCGCTTCAAAGGAATAAATAAATTTAATTCCCTTAAGAATTATTTTAGAACTTAACTTGAGCCGTGAAAAATCTTGCTCTTCGACAAAATATGGGCTATAAATAGAAGGAAGACAATTTTTGTCTTTCATAGCAAAAACTTGAATTTGATGGTTATGCTTTTTAAGTAAATCAATCAAAGACAAAAAATAGCGTCCCGTTCCGCCAGATTTTCCTTTTTGATGATAAAATTTGTTAATTTGTAGAATTTTCACTTTTTTTAGATGAAATTTAAAGGAAATAATCTTAATTTTCTAATATTCTCAGTCGCTGTTGTCGCAATATTTATTTTTTCCATTTTTGGGCAACTGACGATCACAGAAGGCCTTATTTTGTTCTTATTACTGTTGCTCGGAACATTGTTTTTTTTAAAACCATTTCTTGGATTATTGATGGTTATTTTTTTGAGACCAACGATTGATTTGTTGGGAACGAAATTTGTCTTAGGAACAGGATTTTCTTCAGCACTTAATTACAACAGTCTTTTCGGTCTATTGGTTGTGTTGTGTGGGGGTATTGTTGTTATTCGGAACAGAACGCAATTTCGCAGAATACCTGCTTTTTATCCAATTTTTGCTTTTAGCGCAATTTCTTTAATAAGCATACTCTGGACGCCTCAGCCAATTTTAGGATTAAGAGAAATCTTCAGACTCTTAAGCATTTTCATTATTTATTTAACAAGCTTTCTTTTAGTAAAACACAGGAAAGATTTTAAAAAACTTCTTTATGTATTAATTTCTTCATCCATTATTCCTTTAATTGTGGCATTTTGGCAATATTATGTCGGAAAAGGCGAGGTAATTTTTGGAGAATTTTTTCGTCGTCTTTACGGCACATTCTTTTATCCTAACAGCTTAGCTTTCTTTTTAGTTTTTATTACAGGTATCTTGTTATTAGTTCTTTATTGGTCAAAAAAAATCCAAACAAAGGCTTTTTACAGCATTATTATTTTCTCTTCTTTTTTTATTCTTCTAAGAACTTACACAAGGGGCGCTTGGATAGGCGCTTTAATAATTTTTTTCACATTTGGATTTTTTAAATTCAAGAAAGTCTTATTGATAGGCATTTTATTTTTAATACTACTATCTATTTC
>Ga0208325_1000381_pt1 | contig 12114 bp, 15 predicted proteins | sample PL_2010_330m_FD_185486 | JGI IMG/M metagenome (GOLD analysis project Ga0208325, IMG submission 185486) | Freshwater microbial communities from Powell Lake, British Columbia, Canada to study Microbial Dark Matter (Phase II) - PL_2010_330m... | ecosystem: Environmental > Aquatic > Freshwater >...
GGGGTTCCTCGGCGTGGCCCTGATAACCGTCCCCAAGCTCACGGACATACAGGTCAACACGGGGTTCCTGTTCGGCGTGCTCTGCCTGCTCGGAAACGCCGTTTGCTGGTCACTATACTCGACGATTAGCAGGAGGCTGATGCAGAGGACCGGCAAACCCCTCATGGTAACGGCCTACGTCACGCTGTCAGGCACGCTAGTGTTGCTCCCCCTGTCCCTTGCGTCGGACTGGTCCGCGGTAGGGCTGCTGACGCAGAGCCAGTGGCTGAGCGTCCTCTACCTGGCGATAGTCTGCAGCGGGGGAGGGTACCTCCTATGGAACTACGCGCTGAGCAGGCTCGAGTCGGTGCGCGCCGCGATATGGCTCTACCTTGAGCCGGTTGCCGCGTTCATCGGGGAGGCGTTGCTCCTCGGGGTGATGCCCGACACGTTGACTGCGGGGGGCGGGCTGCTCATCATGGCCGGCGCCCTGCTGGCCTCTGCCGCGAAGAAGTAAACTTGCCCTGAACGCGTCAAGGACGGTTAACATATGTACCACATATAGCATCCAAACTATACAAATGTTCAGAGTTTTTGCCATAAACTATATATGCGTGTAGATCGCTCATGGACAGTATGCCTCAGACATTAACAACTAAAGACGCCGTGGAGCCCATAATGGAGCTCATCAAGCGTCACGACACTAAATACATCCGTCTCATAGTCATCGATCCCATGGGCAGCCCTAAGGCCATGCTGATCCCCGAGTACAACATGCGGGACGCGCTGACCCACGGCGTAGCCTTCGACGGCTCAAGCATACTCGGCTTCGCCGAGGTCAACAAGAGTGACCTCAACCTACACCCCGACCCGTCCACGTTCCTGGTCCCCATGTGGGAGACCCCCGGCATAGCACTGATGTTCTGCTACGTCAGCAACCCAGACGGAACACCGTTCCTGGGAGACCCTAGGGGTCTACTGAAGAGGACAGTGGACGAACTGGAGAAGGAGGGGCTGGGCTTCAACACGGGCCCTGAGCTGGAGTACTTCTACGTAACCAACGAGAACGGCTCCATCGCGCCCTACGGGAAGGGCGGCTACTTCGACCTCCCACCCCTCGACCCCACCGAGGACGTGAAGCTGGAGACCCTCATGTGCCTGGAGGCCGCGGGGTTCCAGCTCGACCGAGTCCACCACGAGGCAGCCCAGGGGCAACAAGAGATCAACTTCAGGTACAGCGACGCCCTGAGCACAGCCGACAGGGTGATCCTCTACAAGCTCGCCGTCAAGACCATCGCCGAGAAGCATGAGGTCACCGCCACGTTCATGCCCAAGCCTTTCTGGGGCATCAACGGCAGCGGCTGCCACGTGCACCAGAGCCTCACGGAGCTGGAGACGGGGCGCAACATGTTCATGGACGAGGACGCCGAGCACGGTCTATCCGAGACGGCGCGCCACTACATAGGGGGTATACTGAAGCACGCCCAGGCCATGTCGGCGGTGGTGGCGCCCCTCGTCAACAGCTACAAGAGGCTGGTGCCCCACTACGAGGCACCGGTCTACGTGAGCTGGGGCTACGCGAACCGCTCCGCCCTCGTCAGGGTGCCATTGGCGCCGGGTGAGAAGAACACGGTGACTAGGATCGAGTACAGGCACCCCGACCCGTCCAGCAACCCCTACCTCACGGCGACGGTTCTGCTCAAGTCGGGCATGGAGGGCATCAACAAGAAGATGGAGCCGCCGGAGCCGTTCTCCGACAACATATATCGCTTCACCAAGAAGGACATCAAGAAGCTGGGCGTAGAGGTGCTGCCCGAGCACCTCGGAGAGGCGGTGGAGTGGTTCAAGGGGGACGCCACCATGAAGGACGCCCTAGGCGACTACCTCCACAGGAACCTGGTCGAGCTGAAGCAGGCAGAATACGAGAGCTACCTTGAGTACACCGGCGTCGAGTGGGCCGCCAGCAGGCCACAGATCACGCCATGGGAGTACGAGCAATACCTGACCAGGTGCTAGCCCCCGATCTACTCCTTTTCAACGTCACACCCCATCTCAGCGATCCTCTGGGGCAGCTCGTCCAGCTCCGAGATCATTCTCTCGTACCACTTCTCCAGGGTTTCGCGGATGGATTCCTTGAGCCTCTCAGGGGGCACGGCCCTGTAGATGAACTTGTAGCCCCCGAGCCCTATCAGCTCCTCCTCGCGGGTTGCCAGCCCCTTCTCCACGAGGTTCTGGAGGAGCCTCTGGGCCGTGGACCTGCTCTTGCTCAGCAGGTCCGTGGCGTCCTGTATGGTGAGGGGCCCGGCGTTGACCAGAGTACAGTAAGCCTGTATCTCGGTTGTCTTTATCCCGAGGGCGCACTTTATGAGCTCCTCTGGCCCTATCTCTGGTGCGTTGAGGATGCTCTGGATCTCTCTCAGACTCATACCTATGTTCAATGATGGTGAACATCTTTAATACCTTTATATTTAGCTGCTATGAACCAGTATCTGAAACGTAATGAGTAAAACCGTTGAAATAACAGACTCCAACTTCGACCAGTTCGTGAAGGAAAACGAGAACGTGGTCGTCGACTGCTGGGCCGCCTGGTGCGGGCCATGCAGGATGCTGAGCCCAATAATCGAGCAGCTGGCGGAGGAGAAGACCAACATAGCTTTCGCCAAGCTCGACGTCGACAAGAACAGGGCGGTCTCTATGCGATACGGCATCATGAGCATCCCCACCCTCCTCTACTTCAAGAACGGGGCGCTCGTAGACAAGACTCTGGGCGCCCTGCCTAGACAGATGGTTGAAGCAAGGCTAGCTATATTCGATTAGCCTAGGCTCGATTCCTCAATTTTTTGGTTATCCTCAGAAGCTCCTCAGGGCTTATCGGCTTGAACAGCACCTCGTCCGTCCCCAAGTCTTCCGGGTTCATGTTATCTAGGAGCTCCGAGTGGCCCGTCAACAGGACGACGTTCAAGTCCTTGTTACGCGACTTGAGCCTCTTCGCCAACTCGTTCCCCGTCGTGTCAGGCAGCTTCAGGTCTAGGATGGCTAGGTCGAAGTCTGTCTGGCTCGCCTTCAGCAGCGCCTGGTTCCCGGTGGACGCGGTCTCCACGTCGAAGCCCGCGTCCTGGAGAAGCATCCTGAAGGTCTCTGTGAGGAACTCGTCGTCGTCGACTATGAGCACTGATCCGTTGCCTCCCTGGATCAACGCGGCCTGTTCCTGATACTCTACTAGGGCTTCTGAGAACTGTGGGTGCCCTTCGAGGATGTCGACGATTATCTCCATCCTCTGAACGATGTCGTCTAGCTTCTTCTCATGCTCGTTGAGAACGTTGATAATTAGATCGAGCACGTCTATCCTTTCAGTGAAGCTCATATGGGCACCGGCTTACCGTACAGATTATAGTGTGTATTGATTAGGTATTTTAGTTTTAAGACACCTTTTTGAAGAAACATGTTGACATATATATTTCATTGATGTGAGTGAATGCATATTTTTATCGTTTAACCTACACACATATGATGTTTAACGATTATATCCACTAATTTCATCATTTTCTAAGGTTTATACACTGTGTATGTAGAAATAAGGGGCTAGAATGTGTATGTTTTTCTTGTTAACCATTACTCGTTAGATCGTTTATCTATTATCGTTTGTTTGGAAACCACTCCTTTGAGTGGTATTCCTCTCACTAGTATGGCTGGTACTGTGAGGAACCCGTGTCTCAGCGCGAGCCCCATGTTTGTCAGCATGTTGAGCTCCTTCACGGTGAGATCCGGGCGTTCCTTGGATATCTCTGATACGTGTCGTTTGACCGCGACGCATTTAGGGCACAGCGGGATTGTGAAGAGCACTATGTCGGGCTCCGGGTTCACGCGTGTTCTCCCTGGGCGGCGGTTTATATGGTTACCGAAACGGTTAAAACCAAGATATCGCTAGTGATACATGGGTGTAGTGGTGGGAGCGTTCCTCATACCCCTGATAGCCATACTGGGAGTCTTCCTCCTCGTGGCCTTCGTTCTGATGGGCGTAACCTTCTTGGTGAGCCTCTTGCTGACCCTGTTGCTGCTGCCCCTGAAGATCTTCTTCTGGATCGTCAGGGCGATCCTGAGGATATAGGGTCTCGACTTGATGGACGAAGGCAGGGAATCAGGGCTGTAACCGCACATTATTAGTGTTTAAATATCATCGGGTTATTTGCTCAGAGACCACGGTCCCCCACATGATAGAAGTAGTAGGAGTACTGGCTGCGTTCGTCACGATCTTCATACTCAGGACGAAGAACATCCAGTTCTACGCAGCCATAACGGTCGCCGCGATAATCATAGGGCTGACCTCCAGGCACCCCCCGGCCATGATCTTCGAGGTTCTGCTCAAGACTATGACGGCGACGAGCACCTGGACCCTCTGCGTAGCAGTCGCCCTCATATCGGTTCTCGGCTACGCCTTGAAGGAGACAGGGCTCATGGTCAGGTTCATCGAGGGACTGAGCACCGTGCTGCCCGGCAGCGTTCTCCTCGCGACTATACCCGCCCTCTTCGGGTTCCTGAGCATGCCGGGCGGGGCCCTCATGTCTGCGCCGTTCATCGAGCCTGAGGCCGACAAGCTGGGGTTGAAGCCCGAGCACAAGACCTACTTCAACGTCTGGTTCAGGCACCTCCTCTACTGGACGAACCCCATCTCTTCCTCGACGATAATGGCGGTGACCCTCTCGGGTTTCCCCATCAACACCTGGCTCAGGGTCCAGTCCCCGCTGTTCTTCGTCATGGTGGCCATCGGGTTGATCGTGGGCCGTAGATTCATAGCCGTGAAGAGGGAGAACGGCGGCCGCGAGGCGCTTGACCTCGGGTCCATGAAGGGCGTCGTGCCCATACTGCTAACCGTGGGGCTGACTCTGTACGGACTCCCCGTGTGGATCAGCCTCGGCGTCGGGATCGCCGCATCCTTCATACTGGGGAGAGCCAGGCCCCGTGACGTGCCGAGGATGGTCGCCGGCGGATTCAGCCTGGAGATAGTCCTCTCCGCGGCCTCCATGCTCTACCTACGAGACATGATACTTGCTTCGGGGAGCGTGACGAATCTCTTCGACGCCGTGATCGGCTCAGGGATCCCTGTCCTCACCGTCGCGATGATCATCTCCATAATGATCGGCGCCGTCTCGGGTTCCCCCGCGATGGGCGTAGGCATAGGTTTCCCCATACTGCTTCCACTCTTCGGGGCCCCGAACATCCACTACACGAGCATAGTGTTCCTCGGGATCACGTGCACCTACATCACCTCGCCCCTGCACCTATGCACGGTGCTCACCAACACCTACTTCAAGTCAGACATGAACAAGGTCATCCGGTACCTGGCGCCATCCAGCGCCGCACTCTACATAGTAGGGCTCGCGTATCACCTGCTGCTCAACGGCCTATAACTGGAAACCGATTTATTCGGCTGCTACTTAGCTTGAATGGTTCCGTTGGGAGTCCTCCTCACGCCCATAATCGCGAAGAAGACGCTGACCTTAGACGATCTCAAGGGCAGGAGCTTCGCCGTGGACGGCTTCAACGTGCTCCACCAGTTCCTCGCCTTAATTAGGGCTAGGGACGGGACGCCCCTCATGGACAGCGAGGGGAGAGTCACCAGCCACCTCGTCGGCCTAGCCTTCAGGACCACCCGGCTCGTCTCAGACTACAGCATGAGGCTGGTATTCGTCTTCGACGGCAGACCACCCGATCTCAAGCAGCAGGAGGTGGAGAAGCGCCAAAAGGCAAAACGGAAGGCCGAAGAGGAGTACAGGGAGGCCGTGAGCCGCGGAGACTACGCGACCGCCTACTCTAAAGCCGTGATGACGGGGAGGCTGACCAGGGAAGGCCTGGACGACGCGAAGAGATTGCTTACACTGCTCGGCATACCGTGGGTGCAGGCCCCCGGGGAGGGGGAGGCACAGGCTGCGTACATGGCGTCTAGGGGGGACGTCTGGGCCGCCAACAGCAGAGACTACGACTCCCTCCTGTTCGGGACGCCCCGGTTGTTGAGATACCTCACGATAAGTGGGGAGGAGTGGCTCCCCAGCAAGGGGAGGGCGCGGAGGCTTGAGCCCGAGCTCATAGAGCTTGAAGGGTTCTTGTCTGAGCTGGGGATCACGAGGGAGCAGCTCATCGACCTCTCCATACTCGTGGGCACAGACTTCAACGAAGGTATAAAGGGGATAGGGCCTAAGACGGCGCTCAAGCTCATAAAGAGACATGGCTCTATTGAGGAGCTGCCGGAGGAGACCCTCGCAAAGGTGCCAGACACGTATCAGACCATCCGCAGCATCTACCTAGACCCCGAGATCACGGAGACATACGACGTGGAGACGCGGGAACTGGACGAGGAGGGGTTGGTGGGGTTCCTCTGCGGAGAGCGCAGCTTCAGCCCGAGACGCGTGGAGACACTGGTGAAGAGGATGCGCGCCGCGGGCAGCCAGCGGAGCCTCACAGACTTCATCGGAGGCGGCCGCTACGCCTGAGACCGGGTTCGGCGAGTTCGCCGCGCTGTGCAGGCGCCTAGAGGCCACCGCGAAGCGGAAGGAGAAGACGGCCCTCATAGCCGGTTTCCTCAGGAGGCTGGAGCCCGACGAGGTAGCGCTGGCGGTGCTCCTGTTAGTGGGAACGGTTTTTCCCGAGTTCGACCCGAGGAGCCTTGACGTCGGGTGGAGCACCGTACGGAACGTGCTGAACCACGGCGGCCAGACCCCCCTCTTCAGTAAGCAGCTGACCATCAAAAAGGTCCATGAAACCCTGTCCAGTGTCGCGGCTGCGTCGGGCCCAGGGTCCAGGAGGCTCAAGGAGCAGCTTATGGAGGGGTTGCTCACGTCCGCCGACAGCGACGAGACGGACATCCTGATGCGGATCATCTTCGGTGAGATGAGGATAGGGGCCAGCGAGGGCGTGATGCTTGAGGCCATAGCGGAGGTGTGCGACGCCCCTCTGGGAGTGGTCCGCCGCGCCCTGATGATGACCGGGGACCTGGGAAGGATCGCCGAGGAAGCCCTGTCATGGGGAGAGGAGGGGTTAACCAAGATCAAGGTCAGCCTGTTCGTGCCGCTGAAGCCGATGCTCGCCAACATGGCGGAGGACGCCGCGGAGGCCATCGAGGTGCACGGCGGTGAGACGGCGTTCGAGTACAAGTACGACGGCGCCCGGATCCAGATCCATCGAAGGGACAGGGAGACACGAGTCTTCAGCCGCAGGCTCTCAGACGTCACAGACAGCGTCCCGGAGGTCGTGGAGCTGGTCAACCAGCGGGTCGGGGGCGGCGACATCATCTTGGAGGGTGAGGTGATCGCCATCGGGGCGAACGGCAGGCCTCTACCATTCCAGGACCTCATGCGCCGTTTCACGAGGGTCAAGAACGTCGACACGATGGTGGAGCTGGTCCCGCTGAGGCTGCACCTATTCGACGTGCTCTACCTAGACGGTGAGCTGCTCATCGACGAGCCCTATCGGCGGCGCTGGGAGACCTTGGGGGCCGTCGCTCCGGGGGAGCTTCTGGCGAAGAGGGTAGTCACGTCGAGCCCTGATGAGGCGGAGCGGTTCCTCAAGGAGGCGCTGGCCATGGGGCATGAGGGGCTGATGGCGAAGCGGCTGGACAGCCCGTACACGCCGGGCTCCAGAGGCAAGGCGTGGTTCAAGATCAAGGAGGCCGAGACCTTGGACGTGGTGGTCGCCGCCGCCGACTGGGGCTCAGGCAGGAGGAGGGGCTGGTTGAGCAACTACCACCTCGCCGTCTGGGACGAGGACAGGTGCATGGTGATAGGGAAGACGTTCAAGGGCCTCACGGACGAGCAGTTCAAATGGATGACCGAGAGGCTTCAGAGCCTCAAGGTATCCGAGTCCAGCTACACTGTGCACGTCCGCCCCGAGCTCGTCGTGGAGGTGGCCTTCAACGAGATCCAGAGGAGCCCACGCTACGAGTCCGGGTACGCCCTCAGGTTCGCCCGCGTCAAGCGGATAAGGGAGAACAAGGGGCCCGAGGAGGCGGATACTCTGCAGAGGGTGGAGGAGCTCTACGAGAAGCAGTTCAGGTACAAGGACAGGATGGACCTCTAGCGGCCCAAGGCCTCCGAGAGCCGGCTGAAGAGCTTGGACACTATGTTCTCCCCCGAGCCTATCCTTATGCCTCTGCGGTCGTCGAAACCTGTCTTGTTCAGCTCGCCGTTCACCATCTGGTACCTCAGGAGCAGCCACATCATCCACAGGAGTGCACCGAGGAGGAGCCACCAGCTGAAGCTTGTGACGTAGAGAACGGTGTTGAAGGGCAGCGGCACCCCGCCGGGTACGCTCAGCGCCGCCGAAGAAGTCAACACGGAGGCGATGAGGACATAGTATGTTATGTGGACCTTGCCCTCGAGCTCTCTCCGCCTTTCAAGCACCTCGTCGATGCTCGCCAGCTTGTGGCGCCACTTCTCACCGAAGCCCGACGCCTCCACGGACTCCGGGTCAAGTTCCATGACGCCTTGCATCGAGCTCACGAACTCCTCGTTCTCTCTCATGAGATGGTTCTTCTGCCTGTCTTGGTATACCCTGAACCTCGCCTCGAAGTCGTCGTCGAAGACCACCCTTAAGACGACGAAGTAGCCGACAGCAGTTATGACGGCCAGCAGGATCAGTATGTAGGGCTCGATCAACCTAACCAGATTGAGGTATTTGGGTTTAAAAAACTAGTCCGGCGTCTCGCCGAACTCTACTTCCCTTAGAGCCTTATCCAGCTTGCGGTAGGACATCTGATACAGTATGAGCAGAACCCCCGCGAACAGGGCGAAGCCCCACCCTATGGTGTTGGGGTAGACCTTAACGCCCTGAGCCTCGAAGACGGGCAGCGGGTAGACGAGCTCAAGGGCGGCGTGGATAAGCCCGAACACGAGGATGTAGTAGATGAACCTGATGTGGCCGTTCATCTTCTTTCTCTCCGCGTCAAGGGTCTTTATGACCTGTAGCCGCTTCCTCCATATCTCCCCGAACTCGATGAGATCATCAGGCTCCTCTTCCCCGCCGATCCGGCTGCCGAGCCGGCCCTCCATCTCCCTGTTCGCCTGGATCATGCGTTCCCTCATGCCCTCGGTGGCTTCACTGAACCTGCCCTGGAACTTTTCCCCGGTGAAGGAGCTGAAGATGAACCTGTTCGTCACCGCGATCAAGCATATGTAAACGATTAAGGCATATGCGGCGATCAACCTAAAGCCGTATTGCCTTAAACATTAAAAGACTTTGTCGTAGGTGAAACTCAAAGACCGGAAAAATGTGGGGAAATGATGGGGTCTAGGCGTCCTTGAGCTGGTCAAGCGGGGGCTTGAGGTCCATCGGGATTGGCGGCTTGTAGGTCCTGCCGTCGAGCCTCTCCACCCACTCGTCCCTGACTTTCTTGAGCAGCTCCGGCTTGGTGAGGAGCTCCAAGGCAGTGGCGGCGTGGACCTTGGTGCTGAAGATGAGCCCCTTGTGGCCTATGCTCATGCCGTTCTGGGCGACAAACTGCCAGCTGTGGCCCGGTGTCCCCAGCATGCAGCAGGTGGTGTTGAACTCTATGGTAGGCGTGACCCAGCTTACGTCGCTGACGTCTGTGCTCCCAGCACTCACCATGCCCGCGCGGTAGTCGTCGAGGACGCGTTCGTCGAAGTGGACGTCCCTGAGCTTCTTCCAGTCGGGCCTGTTGCTCTTCTGGAGGCTGTTCATCTTCTTGTCGATGTCGATGCTCTCGGCCATCTTGTCGGCGAACTCCAGCTCCTCCTTCGTGTGGGTGGGGGCACCGATCTCCCTCATCTGGCTTACGACGAGGTCCGCCAGCGCCTTGTTGGGAATCTTGTTGTAGCAGCCCGTCAGGAACTCTATCTTGTGAGTGGTCCTCGCCATGAGGTCCGCTCCCTTGACGATGTCTAGGACCCAGTTGTAGATCTCGTCGACCTGCGCCCGCTCGGGGGCCCTGACATAGTACCATGTACGGGCGTACGCGGGGACCACGTTGGGCTGGCCTCCGCACGACTCGTGGATGTAGTGGACCCGGGCCTTCTCGATGATGTGCTCCCGCATGAAGTTGACGCCGTTGCTCATGAGCTCCACGGCGTCCAGGGCGCTTATACCGTTCTCGGGGTCACCCGCGGAGTGGGCCGTCCTGCCGTAGAAGTGGACCTTGAAGCTGTTCATGGCGTTGCCGCTGCCGGTCCCTGCGGTGTTGGAGCTCCCGGGGTGGTGAGCCAGCACGACGTCTACACCGTCGAAGAGGCCATGCTTCACCATCCATATCTTGCCGACTAGGGTCTCCTCGGCGGGGCACCCGTAGACCTTCACGGTTCCCTTCACCTTGTGCTCCTCCATCGCTGTCTTGAGGGCGATGGCCGCCGCAATTGCGCCGGAGCCGTATATGTTGTGGCCGCAGCCGTGGCCCGGGGCTCCCTCCTTGACGGGCTCCTTGTAGGGGACGGCCTTCTGGCTGATGCCCGCGAGGGCGTCCAGCTCCCCCAGGATGCCTAAGGTGGGGCCCTTGCCGTTGCTCCAAGTGCCCACGAAGGCGGTGGGCATCTCGGCGACGCCGCGGTCCACCTTGAACCCGTGCTTCTCGGCGACGCCCGAGAGGTACTCAGACGTCTTGAACTCCAAGAGGCCTAGCTCGGCGAACTCCCAAGCCTTGTTGCTCCACTCGATGATGCTCTTCTCGTTCTCGTCTATCCATTGGTAAGCAGTTTCCTTCAACTCGATCAACTGGATAAAGTGTTCAGAGAATTTAAAACCACAGGGCTCAGTGGGGGAGCCTCTTCTCGACGGCGTCGAAGAGGTAGCTTCCCACGCCGAGGGAGATGAGTCCCTGGGCGACGTTGAAACCGGCGATGAGGGGCATCAGGCCGTAGGCCACCTCGAGGGGGACCCCCCAGAAGTTGGGCAGCACGATGATGTTGGCCACGGACATTACGACGACGCGGCATAGGAGGCCCCCACTGTACGCGGCGATCTTACCCTTGACACCCTCCACGCCGGAAACGCCGGCCAAGTAGTGGCCGAGCCAGAATCCGACGACCGTGGAGAGCTCAGCCGCTGTCTTCATGAGGGCGGATATGAGGTTACCGCTCCTGGCGAGGATGCCCAGCCCCGCCACCATCGACGTAGTCGTCGCAGACGGCAGCCCATACATGAGCAGGCTGAGCGCTATCGGGACCCCCGTGAAGTCGAACTTGAGGTCCGGGAACCACGGAAAGGGAATCTTCAGCCCCGAGTACTTGAGAGTGTAGTCGAAAACGAGCACAAGCGCCGCGAGGATCGCCGTCCCAGTGAGGCGGGCTGTGGGGTTAACCTTCGGCTCCATAATCTCTACCCGGGTGGTCATACTGAAATTTTCCTAGTATTTCAAATTAGTTACAAAAAATTGGCGTCCGTTCAACCGGTCACAGCCTGAGTTTATGCCCAAACCGTTCCTTCTTTGTCTTCATGTAGTGTTCGTCGTGCTCCTGTGCGGGAACCTCCAGAGGCACACGCTCCGTGACCCCGACGAGGCTTATGCAGAGGTTCTTGGTTCAGTTCTCGCAGTCCCAGTGGAAGCTGCAGGACCTGTACTCCCCGATGTCGTGGTCCAGTATCTGGATGTAGGGGTCGTCTGACAATCTAATCAACTCTCTTTAGCTGAGCCGTCGGTGATAACGGTTTCCCAGTGACAGGCTGGACAGGTGAAGCTATCCAACAATCTTAAAAAGGCTGAGCGTGCATTCTGGGCAAGTGATGGATGTGCATCGGTTCCAATATCTACGGGCGGAGTCGACAATCTCCGCAATCTGATTCTCCGTACACTTAACGATAACCAGCTTCTCGTGCTAAACGCCGTCTCCGAGCGAGACCAGTCGCTGACCAGCCTCCTGAAGCAGTTGTCAGAGGAGTACGGGGTGCCCCTATCCACTCTGAAGTTGAACGCAAGGATCCTCCGAGAGCTGAAACTGATCTCGTACGGATCGATACGCAACAAGAGGAGTGCTAGACTCGAGGACCTAGGCAGCTTCGTCATGGGCCTCGTCAACCATAGCAGGGGAGGGCTGGGAGTCCAGTTCTCTGACTGAGTTCCATCTACCTACCTTTTTTATTGATTTTACTTTAATAGACAATCTCAGAGAAAAATTAGAGCAGCTCCTCAGGCATCTC
>Ga0208325_1000383_pt1 | contig 12056 bp, 6 predicted proteins | sample PL_2010_330m_FD_185486 | JGI IMG/M metagenome (GOLD analysis project Ga0208325, IMG submission 185486) | Freshwater microbial communities from Powell Lake, British Columbia, Canada to study Microbial Dark Matter (Phase II) - PL_2010_330m... | ecosystem: Environmental > Aquatic > Freshwater > Lake...
AATCGTTCGTAGTGATATACCGACAAAGAATCCTCACCCGGCTCTTGGTAAAAGTTATATTGTCTGAGCCCGTGCAAAGGCATATTTGCAGCATATATACGTCCATAACGGGTATCATGTAAATCCTCTCTGTACTCATCCATATTGGATGTAACCCTGCCTACCCATGATTCATACACATAGGGTATCTGATGAATATACACCACGCCCCCGTTTAACAGGGTTCTTTTTATCCGGTTTTCTTCTTCGGGCGTCAGCGGTGACCTGCCCTCGCTTTTCTTAAAGGTTTCTTCAACGAATTTATCAATGTTTTCAGCATGTTTTATTTTTTCATTCTCTGATTTCTTTGACCCGACAGTTATAATACCGTTATCTGCACTTAATCTGATGTGCTCGCCATTTATATACTGCCTGAATTCAGCAACACACCTGTTTCCCTGTATAAGTCCCCATGAATGGCGCACTGATTTTACCATGCTATGACTTTTCCCCTCAAGCCCGTCAGCAAGCTCGACCGAGCTATCCTGTATTATCTCTATGCCGAGCCTGTCAGGATTGACGATGATATAGGCTTCCTCAACCCTGAAGGGATTAAACCATACATTCCACTGTATCATTCTGCTAAGCGGCAACGCCCCTATGACAGGTATGGATTCAAGTGTCTCGGCAAGGCGCAATGGTATTCCATAGAGATTCTTTAATCTGTAATCCCGCATTTTCTCAGGCCTGAAGTAGGGATTATCGGATCTTATAGTAATTCCACAATCATTGAAACGATATCTATTTCTGTACCCGCCCCGGGTATATTCTGTTATCTGTTCATCATCTCTGTCAGAATAGATTATAAGTTTCAAATCAGAGTCTTCGCCGTATAGAAGAATAAGGCACCGCAGCAATGGGCGTAATAGCAGGGTTACCGGTATAAATATCCACCAAAACAAAGGCGAGCTAATTACGCTGACATTAATCGCTTCTGTGACTACCAGAGTAGCAGTCGGAACTATTTTCATCACAGCTATTGTACCCAATAGAGCGACAAGCATGATAATCTGGTTCAAATTGCCCCTGAAGGTCTGCGCCCTCCAGAACCTCTCTGTAAGGCCCTCTTTTCTCATATCCTCAAAATATCCCCTGCTTGCGCCTTTTTCAGATATAAAATACATGTTCTGCATTTCTGAAGGCTGTATTATATTACCCAATATATTCCAGAGCACATAAATTGCTAAAAATAAGGCCCGCATCATAAATGGGCTTGAAGACCCGAGCATTATAAAGAAGATAGGATACATTAATAAAAATAGCGCTCTCTGCATTACTATTGAAATAGGCCACCATGCGCCATGCCAGCGTACTATTCTCATATCGACTTCCTGTCTTATGGCATCCCCAAGGCCCTTTCCTCTTGATTTTAAAAACCCTATTTTTGCCAGTAAAGCCTCCATGCCGCCTATTCGATTATTAGCAACGGAATGGCCTACTACAATTGTTATCTGATTGACAAACATAATAACAATAAGGGCAATTGCCAATACACCAAAACCCTGCGCCATAGCCAGTATTGAGGGTAAAAGAACTGCGGTTAAAATACCCGCGACTGCCACTGAAAAAAATTGCGGTATGACTGCCCATTTATATATCCGGCTGCTCCTTACGATATCCACAAAAGCGTCATATTTATCCCTTGTAAATGGAAACCTTGAGCGTTTCTCTTTCCTTAAAACCAGATAATCAGCATCCTCTGCAGCCTTACTGTAATCATACAGACATTCAAGGGTATTTTCGTTTGCATTTACTCTGGGTATAACGACATATCCATTTTTCATATCAAAAACCTCATCCACCCTGACAGGCTTGTCGAAGGTTCCGCCATCCTTTGAAATAATACTTAAAACAGCGCTTCCCTGTGGGCATGAAAAACCATCCACGTTTGCAGAGCCTTCCATGACGCGGATAAGTCCGCACACATAAGGAACAGATTCAGATGGATTTTTTTCCAAAGGCTCCATTTTATATATATAAAAAAACCTGTCCCGTTCCTGCCTTATGCGCATACGCTCCCTTATTATTTCGCCAGGGTCAAAACCTTCCGCTAAAACGCTGTCGCAATCGATGTAGTGATATTGGCTCATCTCACTTGATTCTATACCTATGAACAGAGGTTCATCAAAAAGCTCAGGCCTGAACCTGGCTATATCATTTACAAATCGATTCTGCTCGGAATCATATCGTATAGCTGCGCCGTAGCGCCATATTGGCTCATTCCTTTCAAATCTTACTATCAGCTCGTGCGCCATTTCTTCATCAGTAAGAGCCTTATCAAGGGCATCAATAAATCGCCTATCGCCTACAAAAGACTTTTTGAGCTCCTCTAAATAGTCGGGCTGCGCTGCTTCAAATGATGTTGCCCGGGCCGTTAAACCGTCACGGCCGAAAAAGGCAGAGCCAAACCAATATGTTATATTTACAATAGCCCCAATACTAGATAATGCGGCTATCCATGCTGTGGGTTTTATAAACAATACGGGTATTAAGGTTGCTACGTGCGGCAGGAATAATAAGCAAAAGCCGTAGAATATTGCGGGCAGAAAAAAGGCAATGCTTAGGCCCATAAATATCTTAGACCATTTTGCGCTTTCCAATATACCTGCTTTTGCCTGTTGCGGTAAAAGGCTTTTATCTGATACAGCCTCTGTAAAAACACCCTGCCTGTCAAGATGCATCCTTCCGCCAAATTTTGCATGTGCGCGTTCATGAGCCCACACAGAAAAGGTACTGAGCATCAGGCCGAAAAAAATATGTAAATACGCCATATAAACCGGTAGCAATCCAGCCATAAAAAACGGCATCAAGAACAGGCACGCCAAAACAGGCCCCATTACTATAATCGGCCATTCCAGGCGCAAACCCCGCTCCTTTAGTGGCCTTTCTTCGTTTACACCCGATGACGACGCTTTAACGCTTAGCTCTGTAGACATAGGCCCTGCTGTGCTAAGATCAGTAATCACAGTGGATACAGGACGAAGAGAATATCTTTGTGCCGAATAGACATAATCGCCTAAGCTGTTAACAGTAACAGCTATTATCAGCGCGCAAGAGATTGTCTTAAAAATAAGTTTTTTCATGATAAAAATATCATTTCCTATTTATTGTAATATCAGTCAGGATATGCCGCACGTCAATACTATGCAGCACACCTCAACCTGTTTAATAGAGTAATGTTATAATCTGAACGCCTATCAGCAGCAGGAGCGGCAGCACCGGCAGTTCCTGTCTCCGGCGCATTAAATGTTCTTGTAATAAGATCATCAAGCACAGCATTCGGCATCAAAGCCGGGCCTGTACCGCGTCCTGTTGCATTTTGGCTAAAGTACCTGCCTATATTGTGAATAAAATGGTCTGCTTTATTTTCAGCGGATAGATAATCATCTATATAAAATCGATAGATTTCACTAACATCATGGCCCTGCTCTGCCATCAGCTCTAACATCCGCACAAATTTTTCACCTTGATCAGCCGCAATAAATAAAAGTACTGCCCTGTCTTTGGCCAATAGATCAATCATCTGTTCCTCGGTAGCATTGGCGCTTAATATAGCTGGAGCCGGGCCTTCCGGAAACAGATCTATTTCCCATTCAAGGACTGCATAAGCTATATGGGCCAGATTCTCATTTATGTTATTTTTTATCTTACGGTCAGATGTTGAATCTTTAATACAGCTTAATATTGCTTCGGCAATAGAGACAAATCTCTTCATCATGTTTACAATACCTTTTCCCTTAAATGTGAATATAAGCGGTAGAATAACGTCAAATTTCATAAGAACCTCCAATACAAAAGTTGTTTTCCAAATAGCGCTTTTTACCCTGTAGATAAAACCATGATCTTTGTTTTTGTTCCGCTCTTCATGCTTCTGTTTCAGTAGAGAAAGTGTATCAGCCAATCTTTCCTTATCACTGGCGCTAAGGCTATTATCAATCACCATGTCAAAGCCATAATCATCCTGCTGCATGGCAAACCTTTCAAGCTGCGCTTTCATCGATATACGCTTCTGGCTAAGATAGTAACGTCGGGAATCCTCGTCAGCAATTATATTCATAAATATATCAGGCTTTTTATCGCCAGAAATAAGATTGTCAAACATCCGGCAAAATGTCGATACACCAAAACCTTCTAACAGTACAAGCCCCGGACTTGTGCGAAACGCCGAACTGCTCAAAAATATATCACTCCAGGCATCGCCACCGTCTCCAAGTATTGTCATTTGCTTGTCTCTTTCAATGTAACTTATATCATCCGGCAATATGCCGGCAATACCAAGTTCTTTAATTCTTTTTGCAATATAAGATGAACCTACTCCGGGCCTGCCCTCTATAGCAATAATAAGTGTTTGTTTTCCTAAAGCCCTGGCTTCATCAAGGTTTTCTCTTATCATGCGGTCCAGCTCCAGAAGCCCTTCATCAAGGCCAAACGAAGTGGCCTCGCCAGCATCAGAGCGCAATGATACCTGGTACGCTATCGGCCTGAGGGCAAGTGCGTCATTTGGAATGCTTGTCAATATTAGTGCTGCAAGTAAAATTATAATTATAAGTTTCTTCATATCCGCCTTTTATGCTGCTGTGTCAATTCCAGCCTGAGCGTTAAATCTACCCATAAGTAAATTTATATCGCTTGTTTCCTGCGACTCTTCGCCTTGTGTCAAGACCTTAGGCCTGTTCGTATATCGCAGCCGGTATGCAGCTTCCTGCACTATAATCCTTTCAACGCCGACCAGTGAAACGGGTTTTAAATCATACCCCTGTATCAGGCGAGGGCTTGATTCTGTTCTTGCAACTCTAAAATGTCTTACCAATGCTACCGGTTGCCCGCCTTCTTCAGGCGCCTTATCAAATGCATACACAGAAATAGTCTTTAGTAGTTCTGTCTGGTCTGCTGTCCTGATAATATTAAACATGACAAAATACGGTTTCATCTTATTAGAAGATCCAAAATTAACAGAAAGACCCGGAGCAAGATCAATACGGCCACTGAATTTTGATCTCACTACTATACCATTTGGCACACGCCCTTCAACCAGCATGGCAAATCTTTTTTTAAGTTCCTGCTTTGAATCAAGAAGGCAAAGCGGGTCAAAGCTATAAAATCTACGCGTTAGCCTATTACCAAGGCTACAGGCTGCATCGGGATACAACTCCACTGCATCATCTTGTGGCAAAAATTTTGCATAATAGTACGGTTGAACACCCTGGCTTCCTACAGATATGAGCCTCCGTTGTTTTCTGACAAATCCCAACGGCGCAACCCCATACTCTATTGTTGTATTACCCTTTCTTCTGGCCATCTTCCAAGGCTTACGCCTGACAACAAACTCATTATGCTCAGTACCTGTAAGACCCTTGAGTTGTTCAGTAGTTAGAATATTTTTTCCAGCAGTGCTGCGTACAAAATGCTTATCACTTCTTAATATCGGGCCAGGCTCAGGTACAAATTCGCCATTTTCGTAATATGCTCTTCCAAAGCACGGCCCTGCGGGAGCCAAGTGCAGCATAAGACCTTTTCCTCTTTCATCCTTAAACGCTTGAAGCCAAAAAATTCTTGGTTTCGTCATGTCCTTATCGATATAAATATATTCAGAGTCAATGTGCAGCATGTAAACGCTGTTGCCGCGCGCAAACGCTATAAGCTGCCCTTTGCGTCCTTCTGTAATTAAGACATCTTTAGACATAATCCTTGTCGGCGGCGGCAGGGTATTGCTGTCATCAAGAAAAAAACCTGAAAACTCATCGGAAATGCCAACGGGGCATCTAGTCTTATCATCCCAATAAGCGTTATATAAATCCTGGCAGTTCAATCCATTCGCTGTATTGCGTACCCGCAAGTTAAGATTCCCATCTACTATGCTGGGAAAAACATATACAACTTCATTAAAGCTTCGATTATACATCCTCCAGGATTTAGAATCCCGGAATACTGAAAAACGCAGCGTGCGGGTCTTGGCCCCTTTTCCTGTTACCGGCATAGCAATAACCCCAAAACCAGCAATCTCCTGAGCAATCAGATCCCTCTCCTTGTCGCTTGCGTATTCCTGAAAAATATATCTAGCAACAAGCTCGCGAAAATTCTCACATCTTTTACGTTGGCGCTCTGACAATGGTTTTTGCGTAGCGCTATCAGCAAGCTTGCGCTGTTTTTGAGCAGTAGATTTTGAATCATAGGCAAGTTTTGTCCACATTACAGCAGCATCAGCGTCAAGTAATTCATCGTTATCATCAGGATAAAGATTTTTTAAAAAATCAATGTTATCCCTTAACCAACCCAGCCCTCTGCCGCTATAAAAAGAAAATAGTTCAGATTCTACGCTGATGTTTGTTTCCTGCGCAAGATATATATCGCTGTCATCCAGTTCAGTGGTGCCACCAGGTTCTGCTTTATCCGACACTTTCTGTAAGATCGCAACAGCCTTATTGATAATCTGGCGTATGCGCTCAGTTGTTACGCTCCATAGCGCAGCCACATCATTCCTGCTCCATGGCAGCTCCTTTGGGCCGCTAAAACGTATTCCGTACAAAAGCTTTAGAATCAATCGCTCTTTTACGGACAGCGCGGAAAACAGGCGCATAAGCTCCCTCGGCCTGCTTGTAAACAATAGGTTGTCTAATGCCGTTGGCTCTGTCGTCTGCGGCATCTGGTACATCTCGCCCGTTCCGTCGTTCGATTCATTATCATAAAATGCTCTTACGCGTATCGGAGTGGTCTCTCCCGCGGTATTATCAGCAAATTCAGCAAATCCCTGCTTTTTTAACCTTCCAAACAGGCTCCTACTAATACTCATTTCAAGATATGTGCCAAACCGATTCCCGTATAAAGGGTTGTACCTTGATAAAGCCATGCTAAAAATTAATTGCAATTCTAGCTTAATATCGTTTACCTCTATATTAAATCTCTTATGAAGTCCTTGCCTTTCAGCCTTACGTAAATCTCGTTCTATTAGCAAAGCGTAGCAATGATATAAAGCGTCTTTGACATCTTTATCGTCAGGATTTTCGCGTAATGCTTTAAAAAGCGCAAGCTCCTGCGCCATACTCAGTCGAATTTCAGGAAAGTTTGATCTTGGCTTATTGCTTAGATAATCCTTATGCTTCTTTGCAACCATAGCGCATATTTGGCCTGCAAGCTTCCTGCCGTCTATAGGGTTTGCGCCTATAAATAGCCCTATGGCTTCCGGGCTGCCACACCAACTTCCTTTTAATTCAGGCATTAGTCTGCGAAGGCCGCGGTTGATATGTATAACCTCAGTGTCTGCGTGACTGCGCCCGCTGCCATCCCTTCTTTCCGGGTACGGCATAAAAACCATATTATAAAACCGTTCAAATCTCCTAGGGTGGCCGTTTGCGCATACAGTATCAAGCAGCTGCGACAATCCCTTCTTTTTCCCTTTACCCAGGAAATTATTTTTATTAACCGACCTGTCGGCATCGAAAGCTCTTGATATCCATGCCCGAGCAGCCATTATCTTGCTAGTTTCAATAGATATAGGCCGTTTTGGAGTGGTTTTTTCCGATTCAATCATATAGACATGGCGCAATGCCGTATCCAGCAATAATGCCTGATGTAATATAAAATCATTCTTCCAGCCGTTTTTTTTCAGCTCTGAGTCAAGAGCCCCGTTGTTATATACTGTTTCGTCATACAATATCTCGTACTGCCCATCACCTATCTCATGAGGATACATCGACACGGCAATTCCTTTTGCAAGCCTCAAGCGAATAGAACCTGTTTTGTCGCATACATGCGGAGCAATCTTGCTCCACTGCTCAGGATAATCCTCTGCAAATCTGGATAGGCCTTCCCTTAATCCGACAACAGAACCAATATCATTTATGGCACTGCCTAATTCCACATCCCGCAGCACAGGCGAGCTACCCATTGCGCCCGCAACAGGCATTTGCTCAAAACCATATCCTTCTATGGCTGTGCTTTCGGCCAAGCCGGCTGAAGATGACTTTGACATAATTTTACCGATTGCATCCAGGACCTCATCTGCGGTTGAAACAAGAACAGTGGTCTTATAGTAACCGTAGTCCGTGCTGCCGACCTCTTTAAAGCCCAGTCTTTTGTAAAATCGCAGGGCTCTGCTATCGCAAATAGATTGAATTGATATAAGCGGAGAACCCGAATAATCCTGCGGCAACACTCTCAAACCGTTATCTTTTAATTTTTTTACAGCCTCTCTTATCAGGATTAATCCTACGCCATTACCCTGAAGATCGCTGCTTACAGCAAACCTATGCAGATACAAGGAGTTTCTATCTACCCCTTGTATCTGGTTGGCAGGCCTTTCATACGATAATAAAAGGCCTACAGGATTACCGTTTGCATCTACAGCAACATAGCTATGGTGCCATTTTCCGTAATACACTCTGTCATTCCATTCATCTGCTAATAGATGTTCTTTGCTTAATAGAACATACGGAATTTCAGAGTGTATCCTTAACAGTTCCGGGTAATGCCTGTCTGCAAAATCTCTTGTAAGCGGAGTTACGCTGAATTGCAAATCTGCGCTCATGGCATGAGGTTCATTGCGGCTTTTGCTGCTTGCTGCTGGCCTAAGGGCCTGCACTTTCGCTAATGCTGCAGATGAGAGGTGCCAGCATTCGGTGCCATTAAGCGCGAAAGTAAACGCTATTATGAGTGTTATAATATGATTAAGCATAAATAAAAAAATCCCTAGCTATTGTTCGTTTTCGCTTTACCACCTTAACACGCAGTAGAGCTGAACCTTATGCCAGGGAATCTGTTTTTTTTAATTAATTTGTTCTATTATACTAAAAATAAGTATTAACGTCAAGGAAATTATGAAAAAATGTCCATTTTTTCGTCTATAATGAACGCACTAGCCTTAGTTAGCTTAAAACCTGTGACTTAACTGCGCTCTTGGGCCTTTCAATTCAATATTTGTTGTTGATCCGTTATCTGCCGGGTCAGATTCATTCTTTTTTCTTTCGTGCAACCTGATTGAACCGCAGCCGGTAAAATATATTAATATTAAAATTATAAACGCTAGCTTTATCTTCACACTATCTCAATATCAATAACAGGGTTTTGCATAAGTGTATTGTGAACAGGGCAATTCCTGACGAACTGCAGCAGTGATTTTTTTCTATGCTCGTCAAGCTTGATTCCGTCAAATATTATACGGACTTTTATATCCTTAAAAAAAAAGGCCTTTTCCTTTACAAGGTCTTATTCAACCGCAACAATGAATTTATCCGATTGTATCTTTGCTCCCTCCAAATACTTACGCGTAAAGGTTCCCACGCAGCTGCCCAAACTAGCCAAAAAAACATCTAATGGCGAAGCAGCCTCCCCGTTTGCGTCTATATTAAACTTAAAACCATTTGTCACAGCCTTGAATGAATATTCACCCGTATTTTCGACGCTAATCTTATACATGTGCACCTCAACATTTTTACCACATTAATGAACTGCTGGCTTATAGCCTTATTGTTTGTTTTAATCTTCCATACATATTGCATTTTGCTTCTATAATTATTTCATCTCCCGGTTTCAGGTCAAGGGACTTAATGTTTATTGATTGAATATTATTATTTGTTTGCGATGTAAAGGTCTCATTTGAGACAATATCCCCATTATATGATACCTCTATCTTATCAATATAATGATTTTTTGGGTTGCGAACAGGATGTATTATATCAGCCTTTAGCGCATTTATGTCCTTGCCGTACGATGCCTCTATGCCTGAAGGTGGGTGCGCATAGCATGAGCAGGTAATCAGAAATACAAATATTAAAATTAGTAATGCCGTTTTCATGGCCGCCTCCTACATGTTTATATACAAGACTATTGCTGCGTGCATTATTGCGAATATCAGCGTAATTACCGCTAATAAAATATGCATCTTAAGTGTAACCCAACTTATATGCAGTTTGAACATTGCAAACCCGGATAAGGCTGTTAAGATAAGCGATAAAAGGGTGAAGACTCCCAAGGGAGCAATAAGATTGTCAATATTCATTCTATCTCCTTTTAGGAGTATTTTAACTCTATATGGCAAGATTTTCAACAATAAATTCATGATTAGTATTCGTACAGCCACACGAACATTGTTGTTTACAGCACTGCTGTCTAATTTATGCAGCCTGGTCGCAAAATCTGAGTACGGACACGCTTCTTCGAAAATCGAGCCTAATAATATCTGGCGAGGCTGCTACAGAGTCTTTATCAGGCAGAGGGCCGCGCGCACTAGACTGCAAGCACGGCGGCGCCAGCATAACATCCGATTCGCTGTCATCAGAAGGATCCCCGCTCCGGTAAAAGGTTGCTATAGGTGTGGTTTTTTTTATGTACCCTTCATCGTATCCCAACCCCTTCAAACGATCACCATCGGAAAGCAGCAGCGCGACCAAATCAGATGCTTTAGGTATGAGCTTTTGGTTCAAAATGGATAAATCTCTTTTTTCCAGGGCTGGATGGTAAGTAGCTTGTATGTCTTCACAATCAGCGGATACCTCACCTAATCTATTTATCAGAAACCTTTCTATTGGCCTAAAGGTAACCAATATAATTTGCAAGACAGTTACAACCTCATCTGCTTGTGAAGCATCGGTAGGCGGCGCATTACCATAAATATCTGCAAGACCTTGTAATAATACGTCTCTAAGAAACCTTTCTATGCTCTCTATTCTGTCAAGTCTGTCGGAAATATTCTCAAATGACACAGTTTTCAGGATATTACCCGGAACCGGGGTTTCTCTTGCCGGAAATATCATGGTGACTTTCTCGCTATTATTGTCAGCGTGAGAATTAAATCTCACATTATTCTCCCAGCAATAATCATCAATCAATCGATCTAAAGCTTGTATGCGCGCCGCGGTCTGGGACATGAGACCCAAGTCACATTTTAGGCGGTTTATTGCACTGAATAATGATCCTATCGCTGATAAATGCGCTTTACACAGTGCTATCATGCTAGGCCCTTCTCTTTTTCCAATAGAGGGGTTCTGTATTAACTCCCAGATACTTCGTCTTAATGTGTTAGCAAAAAATGCCATTTCCTCAAAAAAAATGTTAGAAACAGATGTTATTTTTTCGAGTTCATCGGCTGTCGGGCCACGGCCTTGGGATATTATCTCATCGCAGGTACGGCTTAAATCGGGAATAGCAGTCTCTCGCCAAAAATTTATTGCTGTAACACTGCACGAATCAAACATAGTAAACGACTCATACAGCAAAGCAATGCCATGATAATATGTTTTCCTTTTGCTAATTTGTATATCGGCAAAATCGTATCTTTGTTGGGCCCTGTTAACGCCAACCCTAATCTGTTCTAAATGCTTATCTACCTTTGCTTGTATTAGTTCTAATGCTGCATTCGTTTGGAATTTGGTGTCCACGCCACCAACAACTGCTATGGTATCGGGTGTCAGCCCTGATTTTCTGAATGACATGGGCCTTAAAGCATGCTTTGCTGATAGCTGATTGTTCGCTGTTGATAGCTGAGGCGCGATAGCGATGCTTTGCAGCGCGAAAGCGATCACCACTACGATATAGGCTATAATTTTTTTCATTAAAAAAATTCTGTTTTTATTCTTTTATGCTGCCTGATCTATCATATTAAGCGTACTTTTGCCCAAAACCGCTGGTGTTAATTTCAATATGGGATTAGTCGGCATACTTAACGGCCTTACTGGTTTTTTGTCACTCAATGCCTTGCCCAGATCTTCTCTAACTAAAATTGCGATATCTGATATTACATTCCTACTTCCATTCATTACTGTTACCCCGCCTGAACTTGTCTTTGCAGGGGATGATGGAAACCTATCCCTGTGCCATTTGATAAGATCATCACCAAAAATAAGGTTAACCGTAGCATTATTCGTATTTCCATTATGGCGCAATACACGGGGCCTTTTACCTCTTGCAAGCTCAGTATTTACAGTAACAGGGGAATAATGGAGAAACTCGCCTGCCCTGTTATTATCATATAAGCCCGAAGCTATTATATCTTTCAGCTGTAGGGGTTTTGGCAGGCCATTACC
>Ga0208325_1000386_pt1 | contig 12017 bp, 10 predicted proteins | sample PL_2010_330m_FD_185486 | JGI IMG/M metagenome (GOLD analysis project Ga0208325, IMG submission 185486) | Freshwater microbial communities from Powell Lake, British Columbia, Canada to study Microbial Dark Matter (Phase II) - PL_2010_330m... | ecosystem: Environmental > Aquatic > Freshwater >...
GGATAAGATAAAAGTCTCCGTAGATCCGAAGTCGGGTGGGTTTAAGGTCTAAAAATAGGGACAGCGACTATTTTCCAAAGGAAAATAGTCGCTGTCCCTATTTTTTATACGGGATGCGCCAGATGTTGTCGGCGTACTGGCGGATGGCGCGATCGCTTGAAAACCTGCCGGATTTAGCTACGTTCATAATGGACTTCTTCGTCCAACTCTCCTTATCGAGATATAGCTTCCCTACGGTCTCCTGCATGGCGCAGTATGAATCGAAATCGGCGCAGATAAGATAATGATCCGCGTATATGAGGTTGGTGAGTATCTGCTGGAATATGCCCGGTTCCTCCGGACAGAAAAAGTCCTTGTGCATGAGCTCGAATATCTCTTTCAAGGCCGGGGAGTGGTCTATGTAGGTGCGCGGATCGTATCCGCGAATCTTCAGTTCCTTTATATCCTGCGCCGTTAGGCCGAAGATGAAGATATTGTCTCGGCCGACCTCTTTTAACATCTCTATGTTGGCTCCGTCGAGGGTGCCTATGGTAAGGGCGCCGTTGACCATGAATTTCATACAGCCCGTACCGGAAGCCTCGGTGCCCGCCGTCGATATCTGTTCGGACAGCTCGCCTGCCGGCAGGATCTTTTCGGCAAGTGATACGCGGTAATTCTCGAGGAATACGACCTTCAGTTTATCTTTAATATCCTTATCGTTATTCACCACATCGGCGACGCTGTTTATGAACTTGATGATCAGTTTCGCAAACTGGTATCCCGGAGCAGCCTTGCCGGCGAACATCAAGGTCCTCGGCAGATGTTTTCCGCCGGGGTGATTTTTTATCTTCATGTATTCGGAGATCGCGTAGAAGGCGAAGAGGAGCTGCCGTTTGTACTCGTGGATCCTCTTTATCTGGATGTCGAACATGGACGAGGGATTCACGGTGATACCCATGGTATTTTTTATATACTTTGCAAGGTATTCCTTATTTTTGTTCTTTATTGCCTGCCACTTCGCCCTGAAGTGCGCGTCGTCCTTCAATGGCGCAATCTTCTCCAGCTTACTGAGGTCCGTTACCCACCCGTCTCCTATGGCGTCGGTTATCAGTTTTGAAAGTGGGGGATTGGCCTTCAAAAGCCAGCGCCTCTGCGTGATGCCGTTGGTCACATTGAAGAATTTTTTCGGCCAGAGCTCATAGAAGTCCTTGAAGAGCTGGGTCTTTACCAGGTGGCTGTGAAGTTCCGAGACGCCGTTCACCGAATGGCTTCCGACGATGGAAAGCTGCGCCATGCGGATCTTCTTGGGAGCCTCCTCCTCGATTATCGACATGCGGCGCAGTCTGTCATTGTCGCCGGGGAATTTCATGGCGACCTCTTTCAGGAAGCGGTTGTTTATCTCGTAGATTATCTCGATGTGGCGTGGGAGGAGTTTTTCAAATAATGGGATGGACCACCTCTCGAGAGCTTCCGGCATTATCGTGTGGTTGGTGTAGCCAAAGACCTTAACGGTGATATCCCACGCGGTCTTCCAGTCGATCTTTTCCCCGTCGAGCAGGATGCGCATAAGCTCGACGATAGCCAGCGACGGATGGGTGTCGTTCAACTGTATTGCGGCCTTGTCGGGCAGTGTCTTAAAGTCAGGGTTCTCCATCTTGAAGCGCCGGATTATGTCGGCCATCGACGCGGCCACGAAGAAATATTCCTGTATGAGCCTGAGCTCCCGGCCCTGGCTGACGTTGTCATTGGGATAGAGAACTTTGGAGATGGTCTCGGACGTGACCTTCTTATGGACCGCGCGTTCATAATCGCCGTCGTTAAAGTAGCTGAGGTCGAATTCCTCGCTCGAGCGCGCGCTCCAGAGACGCAGGGTATTTACGACATCGTTTTTGTAGCCCGGAATGGGCATGTCGTAGGGTGTTGCCAGGACGTCGGCCGTGTCGACCCACCTGACGCTGGATTCTCCATTTTTGTCGGTAAATGATTGTGTCGCGCCGTAAAGGTGAACCTTGATGGTATATTCGGGCCGCGCAAACTCCCAGGGGTTGGGCATCCTCAGCCATTCCTCGGGATACTCCACCTGGTAGCCGTCCACTATCTTTTGGTTGAATATGCCGTAGTCGTACCTGATGCCGTAGCCGTGAGCGGGGATGGCGAGGGTCGCCATGGAGTCGAGGAAGCACGCCGCCAGTCGCCCTAGGCCGCCGTTGCCGAGGCCAGCGTCTATCTCAGATTCGCGTATCTCTTCGATGTCGAAGCCGAGGTCCTCGAGGGCCTTCTTCGTTGAGTCCCACAGGCCGAGGTTCATGATGTTCGTGCCGAGGAGCCGGCCAATGAGGAACTCCATCGACAGGTAATAGACGCGCTTGACGTTGTCGGTATGGTAGCGCTGCTGCGTCTGGATCCAGCGTTCGATGAGGCGGTCGCGCACGGCGATGGCTGTCGCGAGGAAGTCGTCGTAGGGGGTGGCGGTGTATTGGTCCTTGGCGAGGGCATATTCGAGGTTGGTCTGGAAGGAGAGTTTCATGCCCTTTTCGCTCATGTCCTTGTAAACGGTCGTGAGCTCAAGATTCTTATATTTTTTCTTTGGCATAATATTATTGTGATTTTATAGTGTATCGGATGAATTAGCAAGCAAAATCTCGGGACTCTTGGAAAAATAGGGACAGCGACTATTTTTCCTGCGGAAGATAGGTCAGAAAAATAGTCGCTGTCCCTATTTTTCCCTAACGGCTCTTGATAAAATCGGACCGGGGTGGTATGATGTTAGCCGGTGAATCCAATGAGAAAAGTCTATCTGGACAATAACGCCACGACGAAGATGTCGAAAGAGGCCCTCGAGGCCATGATGCCGTATATGACCGATGTTTACGGCAACGCCTCGAGCGTTCACGCCTTCGGACGGGAGGTGCGGCTGGCCGTTGACGCGGCGCGCGCGAAGGTCGCGGACTTCTTAGGCGCCGCCTCCAAAGAGGAAGTCATCTTTACGTCGGGAGGGACCGAGTCCGACAACATGGCGCTCAGGGGTGTCGCGCATGCCCTCAGGGGGCGCGGCAATCACATCATCACGTCCAATGTCGAGCACCACGCTGTACTGAATGTCTGCAAATATCTCGAAAAGGAAGGGTGCCAGGTCACGTATCTGGAGGCCGACAGGAATGGCATTGTAAAACTCGATGAGCTGAAGTCGGCCATAAAGAAAGAGACAGTCCTCATATCGATAATGTGGGCTAATAACGAGACGGGCGTAATCAATCCTATCAGGGAGATAGGGTTAATAGTAAAAGAGAAGGGCATCTATTTTCACACCGACGCTGTTCAGGCGGCCGGCAAATTGCCGTTCGAATTAAAGAATATGAATATCGATCTGGCATCCTTCTCGGCGCACAAGATCTACGGGCCGAAAGGCGTGGGCGCTCTCTATATAAGGAAGGGCACGAAGTTAACGCCGCTAGTGTTGGGCGGCCATCACGAGATGGGCAAGCGCGCCGGCACTGAGAACGTAGCGGGCATAGCCGGGTTCGGCCGCGCGGCGGAACTGGCGAAGATAGAGCTTGCGGCGGAGTCTGCGAAGCTCGCGGAGTTGAGAGACTATCTATACACAGGCATAACGTCCAGGATCGAACACACGCGGCTAAACGGCGATCTGAAGGAGCTGCTGCCCAATACGCTCAATGTGGGTTTCAGGTACCTGGAGGGAGAGTCGATAGTGCTGAACCTCGACATGGAAGGCATAGCGGTATCGACGGGTTCGGCCTGCACTTCGGGCACGCTCGAACCATCGCATGTCCTGAGGGCAATGGGGGTAGACCCCGTCGATGCACAGGGCTCGATAAGGTTTTCTCTGGGGCGCGATACGTCTAAAGAGGACATCGACTACGTTCTGGATGTCCTGCCGCCAATCGTGAAGCGGCTGCGTGAGATGTCGCCGTTGTATGAGGGTGGGAAGTGAGGGGAAAATGGACGATCAGTATTCGGAACAAGTGATGGAGCATTTCAGGAACCCGCGGAACGTCGGCGAGATCCCGGACGCCAGCGGCGTCGGTAACGTCGGAAATTCCGTTTGTGGCGACATCATGAGGCTCTATATAAAAGTGGACGAAAATGAAGTAATTATCGACGCGAAGTTCAAGACTTTCGGATGCGGAGCGGCGATCTCGACGTCAAGTATGGTGACGGAGCTCGTGAAGGGTAAAACTGTGCAGGAGGCGCTGAAAATATCGAACCACGCCGTTGCCGAGGCGCTTGGCGGATTGCCGAAGATAAAAATGCATTGCTCGATGCTGGCCGAAGAGGCGTTGAAATCGGCGATAGATGATTATTTATCCAAGAAAAAGAAGGCATGAAACACAAAATACGCAAAGAGATAAAGGAGAAGCTCAAGACGCATTCAGAGCTTGAAAAGACAGCCAAAAGTGCTATAATAAAGAGGAAGTTGTTCGAAGAGGAGAAGTTCAAAAAATCAAAAGTTGTGATGTTTTACGTCTCGTTGAAGGATGAGGTCGATACTCTTGCTATGGTCGACGAGGCGCTAAGTATGGGAAAGAGAGTTTGTGTACCAGTGATCCTATCGGAAGAGAAGCGGCTTATAGCCGGAGAGATCAAAAGCAGGGCAAAAGACCTGGAGAGGCAGCATTTCGGGATCTACCAGCCTAAAGAGGGCCGAGTGAAAGAGGTTCCTTTAGAAGATATAAATCTGGTCGTAGTCCCCGGCATCGCATTTGATAAGAATAATGTGAGGCTCGGGCGCGGACACGGTTACTACGACAGGTTCCTATCGGGCCTGCCAGATGCCACCAAAACTATCGGCCTTGCATTTGATTTCCAAGTATTAGAAGACCTTCCCAAGGATCCGCACGACGTTCCCGTCTGGAAGACCATCACAGCGTAAATAGGTAACAACGTAACGATGGAGGAGTACCATGCATAACGATAATATAATCGTCATTATCGGCTTGGCGGTTCTATGCTCGGCATTCTTCTTCGCTTTCGGTTACTTCATCAGGAAGCAGCTTGCCAAAAAGAAGCTGAAGGACGCCGAGAACAAAGCGAATAAGATGCTTGAGGGAACCAAGCTTGAAGCCGGAAAGATACGGCACGACGCCGAGCTCGAGGCGAAGGACCTCCTGCTGAAACTCAGGACAGAATTCGAGAAGGAGACGAAGGAGAGGCGTCAGGAGCTCGCCGTATTGGAGAGGCGTTTGATCCAAAAAGAGGAGTCGATGGACAAGAAGCTCGATATCCTCGACAGAAAAGAGAAGGATATAGAGCATCGCGGCCGGTCCCTGAACGATAAGGAAAGGCACATAACGTCTAAGGAGAAATCGCTCGATCTGCTGGTTGCCGAAGAGAAAGATAAGCTCCAGCGGGTCTCCGGCATGACGCGTGACGAGGCGAGGCAGACGCTTCTGAAGAGGCTCGAGGACGACATAAAGCAGGAATCCGCGGTCATGATACAGCGCAGCGAGGCGGAGGCCAGGGAGAAGGCTGATAAAGAAGCGCGCAAGATAATAGGCCTGGCGATACAGCGCTGCGCGGCTGAGCACACCGTCGAAACGACGGTGAGCGTCGTGCACCTGCCGAGCGACGATATGAAGGGGCGCATCATAGGCCGCGAGGGCCGCAACATCCGGGCCCTCGAGATAGCGACGGGGATCGACGTCATCATCGACGATACGCCCGAGGCGGTCATCCTCTCCGGATTCGATCCGGTGAAGCGCGAGGTGGCTCGCGTCGCCCTGGAGAAGCTCATACAGGACGGCAGGATACATCCGGGACGCATAGAAGAGGTAGTTGAGAAGGCCAAGAAGGATATGGATACTACGATGCGCGAGGAGGGCGAGAAGACGCTCTTCGAAACGGGCCTGCACGGTATGCATCCGGAGATCATAAGGCTCCTGGGCCGGCTCAAATACAGGACGAGTTACGGACAGAACGTGCTTCAACATTCGAAAGAAGTGGCGTACCTCATGGGAGTCATGGCGAGCGAACTGAAGCTCGATTTCAGCCTGGCAAAGAGGATAGGCCTACTACATGATATAGGAAAAGCGATCAGCCACGAGGTGGAAGGCACGCACTCGAAGCTGGGCGCGGATCTTGCGCGAAAGTTCGGCGAGTCGGAAAATATCTGCCACGCCATCGAGGCGCACCACCGGGATATTGAGCCTAAGACGCTCCTCGCGGTGCTATGCCAGGCGGCAGATGCCGTGTCGGCGACGAGGCCGGGCGCCCGTCGGGAGACGCTCGAGATATACGTGAAGCGGCTCGAAAAGCTCGAGTCGATAGCTGACTCGTTCAAGGGCGTCGAAAGGGCGTTCGCGATACAAGCGGGGCGCGAGATACGCGTCATGGTCCAGCCGGAGAAGATATCGGACGCGCAGGCCGCGGTGCTGGCGCGTGACATCACGAAGAAGATAGAAGAGGGCCTGGAATATCCGGGCCAGATCAAAGTGACGGTGATACGCGAGACCCGGGCGGTGGAATACGCTAAGTAGGAGAAGCGCTGCATGAAAATATTATTTATAGGCGATGTCGTCGGTGAGCCGGGGAGGCGCGCGATAGCGGAGCTGGTCCCGAAGCTGAAGAAGCGCGAATCGGTGGATTTTGTTATCGCCAACGGCGAGAACGCCGCGGGCGGCAGCGGCATCACGCCCTCGCTTTGCGACGAACTTTACGAGTCCGGAGTCGATGTGATAACGACCGGTGACCATGTCTGGAAGAGAAAAGAGCTTTTGGACAGGATTGCTTCCGACAGCAGGATCTTGCGGCCGGCCAATTATCCGCGCGGGGCGCCGGGATCGGGTTCGACGGTCGTTGAATCGGCATCCGGCGTGAGCGTCGGGGTGGTAAACCTCGTCGGCCGTGTCTTCATGCAGGCCGTTGAATGCCCGTTCAGGATCGTGAAGGAAGAGTTGGTGAGGCTCGAGAATAAGGCCCGCGTAATAGTGGTGGACGTCCACGCCGAGGCGACGAGCGAAAAGATAGCGCTCGGGTGGTACCTCGATGGCAAAGTGAGCGCCATCGTCGGCACGCACACGCATGTCCAGACAGCAGACGAGAAGATATTGCCGGGCGGCACCGCGTTCATAGCCGACGCGGGCATGACAGGGCCGTTCGATTCCGTTATAGGCCGCACCAAAGAGGCCGTCCTCACACGCTTCATTACCCAGATGCCCATGAAGTTCGATATTGCCGAGGGAGACATCCAGCTCCACGGTGTCATCATAGACATTGACGAGAAGACCGGAAGAGCGGAGTCGATAAAGAGAGTCCAAGAAAAGCTTAAGGGGTAAATTTTCCGGCAACACCCGAAGGCGGTGAGCCTTTGTAGCCGCCTTCGCTTGCCGCTCGCTCCGATTAGCCATCTTCGCTCGCTGTGGTAAAAATTTCGACGGTGAAGCCTGTATCGGCATAAGGTGTCGAAATTTTTAACAGTCGCTCCGGCGGCTATAAAGGCTCACCGCCTCCGACACAGGCCGAAAAATTTATTGAGGGTCAACTGGAAGTCAATAGCGGGTCGTATTTTTTATTTTTTTACATCAGATCATATTTTGCGGGTGACATTGGCCGGGCGCCCAAATTTTATAATGTGGGATGGGGTTTTCAAGATACCCGATCCTATATTCTGCCAATTGTAAACCCCACATGGAAAATTTGGGCTGGCCAATGGCAGGCCCCGCAAAAATAGCCACGGGGCAAAAAATAAAAAAGCGGGCATTATGAACGACACGAAAGAAAAGCACATATATACGGTCTCCGAGCTGACGAAGTATGTGCGCGTCATACTCGAGGATTCTTTCCCGAACGTCTGGGTCGAAGGCGAGATCTCAAACTACATCCTGCACTCCTCCGGCCATATGTATTTTACCATACGTGACGCCGACGCCACCCTGAAGTGCGCAATGTTCAAGCGCTCCAACGAAAAGCTCAAATTTCATCCGGCCAACGGGATGAAGGTGATCTGCCTAGGCTCGATTAGCGTCTACGCGGCGAGGGGCGATTACCAGCTCATTGTCAAGGAAGTGGAGCCCAAGGGCGTGGGTGCGCTTCAGCTCCAGTTTGAACAGTTGAAGCAGAAGCTCAGGAAAGAAGGGCTCTTCGACGAGGCGCGCAAGGTGAAGATACCTTTTCTGCCGACGGTGATCGGCATCGTGACGAGCCCGACGGGCGCGGCGATACGCGACATACTGAACGTCGCCAGGCGCAGGTTTTCCAACGTGGAGATCATAATTTACCCGGTCAGGGTCCAGGGCGATGGCGCCAAAGACGAGATCGCTTCCGCGGTGCGCGATTTTAATAAGTTCGGGGGCGTAGATGTCATCATTGTAACCCGCGGCGGTGGAAGCATCGAGGACCTCTGGGCCTTTAATGAAGAGGTCGTTGCGCGCGCCATTTACGATTCGGACATACCGGTCATAAGCGCCGTTGGCCATGAGATAGATTACACCATATCGGATTTTACCGCGGATTTCAGGGCGCCGACCCCGTCCGCCGCAGCGGAGCTCGTCATACCTAATAAGGACGATCTCGTTAATCTCCTCGGCGTGAACGTCACGCGCCTTAAGAACGCGCTCGTCGGAAAGCTGGAGTTTTTGGCCGAGCGCCTGGCGGCGCTCAAGGACAACTATATATTGCGCCAGCCGCTGAACATAGTGACGCAATACGAGCAGAAGATAGATGACCTGCGCAAGGATATGGCCCTGGGCATTGACCACATTGTAAAGATGAGAAACGAAAGGTTCGGCACGCTCGCCGGAAAGCTGAGCGTCCTGAACCCGCTGTCGATACTTGGCCGCGGATACAGTGTTACGACCGGAGTTGCCGACGGAGCGATCATAAAGGACTCAAAGTCCATGAAGAAGGGCGACGAGGTCGAGACGAGACTGGGAAGAGGGAGTTTTGTCAGTAGAGTGGAGGAGATAAGGGGAGGCACAAATGGCTGAAATAAAGTTTGAAGAGGCGTTGAAGAAGCTTGAGAAAATAGTTGCTGAGCTTGAGGACGGCAACCTTTCATTGGACGAATCGCTCGGGAAATACGAAGAGGGAATATCGCTCTCGAAGATGTGTTCAAAGAAGTTGGAGCTTGCCAAAAAGAAGGTGGAGCTGCTGCTGAGGTCGGAGGACGGTTCGTTTGAGCTTAAGCCGTTCGATGAGAAATCGGTCGAAGATGATAAGGGTCATGCGCCGAAGAAGAAGAGGGCATGAGGGATAATATCGAGCGGGCCCTCAGGGCCTGTCTGCCGTCGGAGAAGAAAGAGCCGAAGACGCTTCACGGGGCTATGCGGTACAGCGTCCTGTCGGGCGGCAAGAGGATACGGCCCACAATCGTCATTGAGGCATGCAGGGCCTGCGGGGGCAGCGCGAGAGACGTGATGCCGATGGCCTGCGCGATCGAGATCGTCCATACCTATTCGCTGATACACGACGACCTCCCTGCGATGGACGACGACGATTACAGGCGCGGCAAGCCGTCCTGCCACAGGGCATTTGGCGAGGCGGCCGCGATACTTGCGGGTGACGCTCTTCTTACGCTCGCGTTTAATATCATCGCGCGCATCTCCTGCCCGGAAACGGCCGCTAGGGCCTCTCTGGAGTTGTCGGAGGCGATCGGCGCCGGCGGAATGGTCGGCGGTCAGGCGCTCGATCTGGAGTCGGGACATGAGATCGGCAGGATAAACGAGCTTAAGACGGCAAAATTATTTGAAGTATCCGCGAAACTCGGCGCGATCGCGGCCGGCGCCGGCAGAAAAGAGACGGATGCCATGGCGCGTTACGGACTTTATTTCGGCAGGGCCTTTCAGGTAGCGGATGACATTACCGACGGGGCGGGCTACTTAAAAGCGTCGGGAGCGCCCCGGGCAAAGCGCGATGTTTTGCGCATGATAAAAGAATCGAAAAAGAACCTCGCCGTTTTTGGCATTAAGGCGAACGGCCTGAGGAGAATAGCGGATGGGCTAATATAAAATTATGGCGCGACTTATAGATTCCATTAAAAATCCGGATGATCTGAAGAAGCTCAAACTGACCGAGCTTCCGATGGTGGCCTTGGAGATACGCGAGGAGATGACAAAGACCGTCTCGAAGACCGGCGGCCATCTCGCTTCGAGCCTCGGCGCCGTAGAGCTTACGATCGCGATACATTATGTCTTTGATACGCCTAAGGACTCGGTAATGTGGGATGTCGGACACCAGTCCTACGCCCACAAGATCCTTACGGGGAGGCTTGGCAGGTTCCACACTTTAAGGCAGCTCGGAGGCCTGAGCGGTTTTCCCAACAAGGACGAGAGCCCCGAATACGACCTCTTTACGTGCGGCCATGCGTCAACTTCGATATCGACGGCGCTAGGCCTGGCATTCGGCCGCGACTTAAGGGGCGAGGCCGACAAGATCCTGGCCGTGATAGGCGATGCCTCGCTGGGCGGCGGGATGGCGTTCGAGGCGCTTAATCACGCGGGCCAGACGAAGAAGGACCTCATCATAATCCTCAACGATAACGAGCTTTCCATATCGAGGTCCGTCGGCGCCCTCAGCCGTTACCTGAATAGGATTATTACGAATCCCGCTTATAACAAGATACGCCGCGACGTCGAGCGGGTGCTCAAAAGGATCCCGCGTTTCGGGTTCAGGGCCTACCGCGCCGCGAGGAAGCTTGAGGAGGGGTTGAAGAACCTTCTCATACCGGGGATGCTCTTCGAGGAGATGGGGTTCAGGTATTTCGGCCCCATCGACGGCCACAACATCGCTCAGCTCGTCGCCACGTTCAGAAATATCCTGGACCTCAAAGAGCCGCTCCTTTTACATGTTGTCACAAAAAAGGGCAAGGGGTATAGATTTGCGGAAGAGAGGCCTGCTGATTTTCACGGCACGGGGCCGTTCGATCCCGCTACGGGTATTAAGGCTCCTAAGGCCGGCGCGGCCACGTTCACCGACGTATTGGGCGAGAAGCTCATCGTTCTGGCCCAGAGGGACAGGCGGATAATCGCCGTCACGGCTGCCATGCTGGACGGCACGGGGCTGGGCAGGTTTGCGGCGTTATTCCCCGAGCGGTTCGTCGACGTGGGGATCGCCGAGGAGCATGCCGTCGGGCTGGCGGCTGGCATGGCCCGCCGGGGTTACAGGCCCGTCATTGCGATATATTCGACTTTTATGCAGCGCGGATACGACCAGCTCATCCACGACATTTGCCTGCAGGGCCTTCCGGTCGTCTTCTGCCTCGACCGCGCCGGCCTTGCCGGAGAGGACGGGCCGACCCATCACGGCGTGTTTGATATCGCTTTCATGCGCACCATGCCGGGCCTCATATCGATGGCGCCGCGCGACACGGACGAACTCGGAAAGATGCTTGAGTTCGCCCTTGGGCAGGACGTGCCCGTCGCGATAAGATATCCAAAGGGAGCGCCGCGCCCTATTGAGACATCCGACCAGGCGATCCGGGCGGGCAAGGCCCAGATCCTGAAGGAGGGCGGGGATGTCGCGATAATTTCCGTAGGAGATATGGCGCAGATCGCGTTGGAGGCCTCGGAATTGCTGTCCAAAAAGGGGGTAAAGGCGATGGTGATCGACGCGCGGTTTATAAAGCCCCTGGATAGAGAATTGTTAAAGGTTATATGCGCCGATATAAAGAAGGTAGTGACCGTTGAAGAAGGGGTGTTGGAAGGCGGGTTTGGCAGCGCGGTGCTTGAGTTTATCGAAAAGAACGGTATTAGCGGCGTCAGTGTGGCCAGGATGGGCCTGCCGGACAAATTTATCGAACATGGCACCCGTAGCGAGCTTTTGACAAAGTATAACTTGACACCCGAGGCTATTTGCGATGTAATTGTGAATAGGACACCCGATATAATATGGCAAAGATAAAGATAAATAAAGCAAGATGCAAGGGATGCTACCTCTGTATCGCCAATTGTCCCAACGGATTGATAAAGGTGGCGGAGGAGAGGGGCGCAAAGGGCGTGAAGCCTGTCGTCTTTAAGGGCGGGAAATGCACCGGTTGCGCGATGTGCGCCATCGTGTGTCCGGAGTGCATAATTGAAGTCTATAGG
>Ga0208325_1000387_pt1 | contig 11976 bp, 12 predicted proteins | sample PL_2010_330m_FD_185486 | JGI IMG/M metagenome (GOLD analysis project Ga0208325, IMG submission 185486) | Freshwater microbial communities from Powell Lake, British Columbia, Canada to study Microbial Dark Matter (Phase II) - PL_2010_330m... | ecosystem: Environmental > Aquatic > Freshwater >...
GTATCTCGGCCGGTTTTCTCGGGCTGGGAGGTGGTTTCATACTCGTACCTGTCCTGATATATATATTCGGCCTTACCCAGCATCAGGCCCAGGGGACATCTCTTGCGGTAATGGTGCCGCCAATAACCTTGCTGGCGGCGCTACGTTATTATCACGGTGGTAACGTAAAGATAGGGATGGCGGCATTTATCGCCTGCGGTTTCGTCGTGGGAGGTCTGATCGGCGCCCATTACGTTCAAAACATTCCAAGCGTGGTCCTGAAGAAGGTATTCGGGGCTGTTCTGCTCGTTGTATCGCTCAAAATGATGTTGTTTTAGTTGCGGCGTAAATTTGTCTTGATATAAGCCGCAACTTGTTGTATAGTGGCGTAATATCAAAAAAGGAGGCATAACATGGTGAAGAAGATTGTAATGGTTACGATGATTGCGCTGTTCCTCGTAGCGTCGATTTCGGTAGCAGCGGAGACGGCAACCACCGCCAAGAAACAGGGTTTCTGGCAGAGGCTTTTTAACTATCCGGCGAATGTGACAAAAGAATCGGCCAAGGTCGTCAACAAAACAAGCGCAGATAGCGCCAGGATGGTGGTCAAGGAGATCAAGACTGCGGGTGATGTTTCTACCGGCGATGTTAAGAAGTCAGGCGCGCTGGTGACCGAACCTGTAAAGAATACGGTCAACACGACAGCAGGAGCGATCAAGGGAACCGCTAGCGTTCCTTTTCAGGCCGCAAAAGACGGCTCGGTGGACGATACAGTTCAGAAGTAGCAGCACTTTCACGAAAAAAGAGCCATATTTTCTTTTGAAGAAAGAGGAGGTATGGCTCTTTCTCTAACGTGATATACTTTAGGATTGAGAATTATGCGTTTTTTTATATACCTATTATCGATAATATTGGCTTGCGTGTTTACAGTTCTGGCTTACCAGCCTGTATCGCTGGCGATCTTCAAGGCAAGAGAGCCATACTTTGCTTATCCGATCAAGCGCACACCCGGCAGGACATACTTGAGGCACGACGCTTACGGCGACGGCCGGTACGGGGCAAGAAGATCCGGCGGCCGGCGCCATACGGGCATTGACATCAGCGCTAAGGTCGGGACTTCGGTGTATGCGGCAAAGAGCGGTATCGCGTTCTGCGGCAAGGTTCCCACGGGATATGGCAAATATGTTTTGCTATATCATCCCGACGGTTCCCAGACCATGTACTCCCACCTTTCTGAATGGTGTGTAAAGTCCACTCAGAAGGTCAAGAGGGGCCAGCTCATCGGCTTAACCGGCAGGACGGGAAACGCAGCAAAAAAGGGCATACGGTCACATCTTCATTTTGAAATACGAAAGAATGGCGATCCGGTAAGCCCGCAAGGGTTATTAAGGTAATCTGCGACAACCCCGGGCCGGGTGGCGCACAAGGAAAAGACAATGATACTATTGAACGACCTATATGCCGCGTACGGTGAGCTGCTGGTAAGGAAGGGGGTCGAAATAACCCCCGACATTATACGGCAGGTACGGGAGAAAGGGCAGAAGCACGAAGAGGTCATGGTGCCTATGAAAAACTCGGACCTATTCAAAGATTTCACAGCCGCCCTGGATGATGAGCGCTACAAGATAATGTTCGAACCGCCCGTAAGCCGCAAAGATATATGCGACACCATCGGAAGGTTGATGATAGAGAACGATCTATTGTTCGAACTTAACAACATGAAATGCAATCTTCCATACACTTACAGGCATGTCCTGATAGTGTCGGCATTCATAACTAAGCTATCCCTCATCCTCAAAAAGAATCGCTATGACGAGGACATAGTCGCTCATTGCGGATTTACGCACGACCTGGGCAAGACGAGAATACCGATAAAATTACTCGAAAAAAAGGGAAAGCTTACCAGAGACGAGATCGAGACCATCAAGACACATCCGACGATAGGATACCTGCTCCTCAACTATTATCTAAAGAGCGATAGGATTGAGTGCTCTCTGGCAAGCCTCGAACACCACGAAAAACTCGATGGTTCGGGATACCCCAAAGGTAAGAACCGCCTGACAAAATACTCCCAGCTGATAAGCCCCGTAGATATAATGGACGCCCTGATGACCAATAGGCCTTACCGGACGAAGAACTTTTCACTCAGGGCATCGCTCGATTATCTTCTCCAGGAGGCAAAAGAAAATAGGCTTAGCGAAGAGGTCGTATATGCCCTTACAAGTCTTGCCAGGAAAGGCAAGCCCGAGGTCAGATCGATGAATCTTCCGAAAGAGGCCAGAGAAGAACTTCCTCAGGACCTCGCCCACGAAAAATTTCTGTAGCACAGATGCCTTATTCAAAAACAAAACGCGCCGCGATAATAAGGGCTGTTCATCATTTCGATGATTCACTGAAGCACTGCGATGTCTGCCCGAGAAAGTGCGGAGTCGACAGGGCCGGCGGCAGGATTGGATACTGCCGGGCCGGCGAGGGGCCGCGCGTCTACAGTTATTCCGCCCATCACGGCGAGGAACCCGCCTTGTCCGGTTCGAAGGGCTCAGGCACCATCTTCTTTTCCCATTGCAACATGAAGTGCGCCTATTGCCAGAACTATTACTTTAGCCAGCTTGACCAGGGAGAGGACGTTTCCATAGAAAGGCTCTCGAAGATGATGCTGGAGCTTGAAAAGAGAGGCTGTCACAATATAAACCTCGTAAGCCCGACCCATTACCTGCCTCAGATATTGCGCGCTCTCGAGGCGGCCGCCTCGGCTGGCCTGTCATTACCGATAGTCTACAACACGAGCGGGTACGAACTCACAGATACGATCCGGAATTTAGACGGTGTCGTCGATATATACATGCCCGACATGAGGTATTCCGACAACCGGATGGCTCAAAAGTATTCGGACGCGCCGAGATACGTCGAATTTAACAGGCAGGCAGTTCTTGAAATGCACCGTCAGGTAGGAGAACTGATCACTGATGAAGAAGGTGTTGCCAAAGGCGGGCTCATCATCAGACTCCTGGTAATGCCCGGCGGCATTTCCGGAACAGGGGAGACTCTCCGGTTCGTCGCCGAGGACATCTCTAGGGATTCATCTTTGAGTATAATGAGCCAGTATTATCCGACTTACAAGGCATACGATTTTACCGAACTCTCGCGCCTTGTCTCCGTCGGGGAATATAACAAAGTTGTTGACGCGGTAAAGTTATTGGGGTTAAATAAAGGTTGGATCCAGGAAGAGCCGAAAGAGATGGACGCGCGCTTTCTCGGAACCAACATCCGGCCCCGGAAAGACGTGAAATAACATGACAAAGAACCTGAAGAAGCGAACAACTTACGCAAAACAACTCGAGGCGATCTCGACCGTCAGCAGGACCATCACCTCAGACCTCTACCATGAAGATATCCTTAAGCTCATAGTGACAGTAACCGCCGAGATCATGAACTCAAAAATTTGCTCCCTCATGCTTCTCGACGAAAAAAAGAAAGAACTCGTGCTCAAGGCGACGCAGTCGATGGACCAGATCTATAATACGAAGCCCAACTTGAAGATCGGAGAGGGTATTGCCGGCAAGGTAGCTCACACAAAAAAGCCAATAGCAGTATACGACATCTCGAAGGAGCCAGATTATCTGAGTAAGGATATTGCCCGAAAAGCTGGTCTCGTGTCGCTTTTGGCGGTACCCCTGGCCGTAAAAGGAAACGTTATCGGAGTCCTGAATAACTACACCTCCAGGCCGCACAAGTTCACAAAAAATGAGATTAATATCCTTATCACGGTAGCGAGCCAGGCCGCCATAGTAATAGAGAACGCCAAACTGATGGTACAGACCAAGGTGGTCCAGGATGAGCTTGAGACCCGCAAGCTCGTTGAGCGGGCAAAGGGGATATTGATGAAAGATCAGGGCGTCTCGGAAGAAGATGCCTTCAGAAAAATTCAGAAACAGAGCATGGACCTTAGGAAATCGATGAAGGAGATTGCTGAGGCCCTGATAATGACGGACAGGATGAAGAAGTAGCCATGGCCACTACATTAAGATTGGCGATATCGCAGATTAATTGCACCGTCGGAGATTTTGACGAAAATCACCGGAGGATAGACAGCCATATCCGCAAGGCTAAGGAAGAGGGCGCCGACATGGTGATATTCCCGGAACTTGCGCTGACAGGATACCCGCCAGAGGATCTGCTTCTGAAAAAGAAGTTTATTGCCGATAATATGGTGTCTATTAAAAAGGTTGCAGCATCGGTAGGAGATATAATAGCCGTCGTCGGTTTCGCCGATGGGGGTCGCGGCGGTATTTATAACGCAGCGGCGGTAATTTACAAGGGTAAGGTCAGGGGCATATACCACAAGAGATCTCTTCCCAATTACGGGGTATTCGACGAAAAAAGGTACTTCAAGGCGGGCGGGGATTCGTCTCTTTTCAGATACGGCGATATCGTATTCGGCGTCAATATCTGCGAAGACATATGGCATGAGGACGGACCCGCCAGTAGCCAGTCAGCTGGCGGCGCCAGTCTGATAGTGAACATAAACGCCTCTCCTTATTACATGGGCCGTATCCGGAAAAGGGAACGCATGGTCATCCGGCAAGCCAGGGCCAATAAAGCGGTCATAGCGTATGTAAATCAGGTAGGCGGACAGGACGAGCTCGTTTTCGACGGCCGGAGCATGGTCGTAGACCATGACGGCAGGATCATCGCGCGGTCTCCGGCTTTCCGGGAAGATCTTACTATAGTCGATATCAAATTAACTAAGAAGAGGGCCCGCTCCAAAAATATCGTAGTCATCAACGAGAACCCCGGACGAAAAGAGAGGGGCCGACTTGAAAAAAACAAGACCAGCCCCCTGGGGCTCGAGGAGGAGATATACGAGGCGCTGGTCCTGGGCCTCAGGGACTATGCGCATAAAAATAACTTCAAAAAAGCCGTACTGGGCCTGAGCGGAGGAATAGATTCGTCTGTCGTGGCCGCCATTGCGGCCGATGCTCTCGGCAGCCGGAACATCACGGGCGTCTATATGCCGACCAGGTACTCATCGGCTGCATCAGTTAAAGATGCCAGGGCACTGGCATCTAAGTTGGATATCGAGTTCATGGCCCTTCCCATAGACCATCTATTCAAGAACTATCTCACGACGCTCAAACCGATATTCTCCGGCAGGAAGAAAGACCTGACCGAGGAGAATATACAGGCGAGGATACGGGGAAATATGATGATGGCCCTGTCCAATAAGTTCGAGTGGTTGGTACTGACGACGGGGAACAAGTCGGAGATGAGTACGGGTTTTGCCACTCTTTACGGGGATATGGCCGGCGGTCTTGCCGTCATAAAGGACGTTCCGAAGACCATTGTGTATAAGCTGGCTAAATACAGAAATTCCATCTTACGCGTGATACCTGACTCGGTCCTTAAGAAAGAGCCAACCGCGGAACTTAGGCCCGGCCAAAAGGACAGCGACACACTGCCTCCTTACGGCATCTTAGACAGGATATTGAAGGCTTATATCGAGGAAAATAAGGGCACAGACGAGATAATCGCCCTGGGATACAACAAGGATGTGGTAGGGAAAGTCCTCTCCATGGTGGATAAGAGCGAATACAAGAGGAGACAGGCTCCTCCGGGCATAAAAATTACTCCGAGAGCTTTCGGTCGGGACAGGAGAATGCCCATAACGAATAAATATAAGTGATAGATTGCGATATAAACTCATAATATTTGACATAGACGGCACGATAACGACGCACATAAGCTCGTGGCGCTATATCCACGAAAAACTCGGCCTATGGCAGAAGCAGGCGTTCAATTATCAGGAGCAATTCCTCGCCGGCAAGATCTCTTACCGCAGATTCTGCGAGCTAGATGCGGCCCATTGGAAGGGAATGGGCGTCGGAAAGATACGTTCTATTTTCAAGAACGTCAAATATTCGAAGAACGCCATCAGATCGATATCGCGGCTTAAAAAAATGGGATTTAAACTTGCCGCCATTTCAACAGGATTGCAATTCATGCCCGAGCGGCTCAGAGATGAATTCGACTTTGATTACACGCTTTCGAACAGGCTCATCACCAGACGCGGCAGGCTGACAGGCGGCGTAAAGATAAATCTCGCACACGGCGCTAAAGACAGGATATTGCGCGAGATCTTCAGGCGCTTCCACGTCAAGCCGCACGAGGTGATCTCCATAGGAGACAGTGAGGGCGACATACCACTGGTAAAGAAGACAGGGTATTCGATCGCGTTCAATTCAACGTGCGATGAGTTGTCGCGCATCGTCGATTATAACTGCAAGACAAGGGACTTCGCGGAAATATACCGGAATATCCTGTCCGTGACCTATGAATAACAGATTCCTGCCCATATCCAGATCCGAGATGAAACTCCGTGGATGGTCACAGCTAGATGTGATCATAGTAACGGGCGACGCGTATGTGGACCATCCTTCCTACGGCGCGGCCGTCATCGGCCGTGTCCTTGAAGACGCCGGCTACAAAGTGGGGGTGATAGCCCAGCCGAACTGGCGAAGCGCCGAAGATTTTAAAAGGCTCGGGCCCCCCAGGCTCTTCTTCGCCGTCACCGCCGGCAACCTCGACTCGATGGTGGCCAACTACACCGCCAATAAGATCCCGCGCAAGGACGATGATTACTCTCCCGGAGGAAGATCCGGCTTTCGCCCCGACAGGCCGTCAATCGTATACACCAACAGGATCCGAGAGGCATTCGGTTCGGTGCCCGTAATCCTGGGAGGGTTGGAGGCAAGCATGAGGCGCCTTACCCACTACGACTATTGGACCGACTCGGTCAGGCGATCCATACTCCTGGATTCAAAAGCCGACATGCTCGTTTACGGAATGGGCGAGAGCCAGGCCCTGGATATAGCGCGCCGCTTTGATAAGGGCGAAAATGTGAGATCGATCGGCGATATCCGCGGCACGGTCATAGTGCGTAATTCCACCGAGGGCCTCGGGAACGCGATCACGATACCGTCTTTTGAAGAGATGGCCTCTGATAAAGATAAATTTAACGAAGCCCATAAAGCCATCTACCGCGAATCGGATCCCGTAAGCGGAAAGACGATCATTCAGGCCTCGGGCGACAGATACGTCATCCAGTTTCCGCCGGCAAAACCGAATACGGCAGAGGAGCTCGACCATATTTATGAACTGCCTTATGCGAGAAGCTGGCACCCGGCCTACGACGAAAAGGGCGGTGTCCCCGGATTCGAAACGGTCAGGTTCTCGATTATATCGCACCGCGGCTGCCCCGGGGCGTGCAACTTCTGTTCGCTATACCTCCATCAGGGAAAGATGATCCAGAACCGGTCGCGGGAATCGATATTGAACGAGGCCCGCGTCATCGCCCAAAGAGGCGATTTTAAGGGAACGATCACCGATATCGGCGGCCCGACGGCAAACCTGTACGGCGCCGAATGCGAATCAATGCAAAAAGTGGGCGCCTGCCGGAACAGGTCATGCCTGGTTCCGAAAAAATGCGCCATGCTCAAGATGGGCTACGGCAGGACGCTGAGGATCTGGCGCGAGATCCGAAAAATTCCAGGGATAAAATACGTCTTCGTGGGAAGCGGCGTAAGATACGACCTGCTGCTCGAGGGATATTCGGACCTTTACCTGAAGGCCCTCTGCCAATCTCACATAAGCGGCCAGCTCAAGGTCGCCCCCGAGCACTGCGAGGGCCCCATTTTGGCGCTCATGAACAAACCCTCTTTTGACGCGTATGAGATCTTTTTGAAGAGGTTTGATCAGGCAAACAAGCTGGCAGGAAAAAAACAGTTCCTCGTCAATTACTTCATTTGCGGCCATCCGGGAACCCGCCTCGAGGACATGCTCAAACTCTCGCTTGCGCTCGAAAAGAGAGGGATCCATCCGGAACAGGTCCAGGATTTCATACCGCTTCCGATGACAATCTCCAGCGCCATGTATTATTCGGAGAAAGACCCGTTCACGGGAAATCAGCTCTATGTCGCGAAGTCATTAAGCGAGCGACGAATGCAGCGCGCCCTCCTGCAGCACAATAATCCGAGAAATAAGAAATACGTCCTAGAGGCGCTGGAAAAACTGAACTCCCTCCACCTGAAGAAACAATTCCTGCATTACGGCTCCAGAAAATAGGGACAGCGACTATTTTCCTTTGGAAAATAGTCGCTGTCCCTATTTTTATCCTTCCCGAAGCTGTTTTTCTGCGTCGACGACGTCGCGATTGATGAGGCGGATGGCTTTGGAGAGGTTGTCTTTGAGAACGGGGGAGATGGGTGCGTCTTTTATTTCGCGCAGGATCTGGATTGCCATCCTGAAATACCTGACGAGCCCGCCCTCATCCGTTACGGAATGCTGAATGATCTTCGAAAAGCTCTCATTATGCATCCACAGGAATATGGGATAGGCCAGATGGAAATGCGCAGGCTTGGAGAATGGGTATATCCTTGAGACCGCTTCTTTATGCCTGATCTTCTGATAGATCTCTTCGCACGCATCTTTAATCGGACGCGCCGCCTTCGGGATAGAACCGAGCTGTTGGATCCTCCGCGGTTCAAATACCGTCGATACGGCTATCATGCCGAGGCTGATGCTGTCCAGGCCTTCGAATACGCCCTCGGCATAAAGCTCCGACAATAGCAGCTCGTACCCGCAGACGGCCCTGGCAAACAATCCTTTATCAGTAAGCTTGTTTGGTTTTATATAATCCCAATCCTTTAGGAGGTTCAGCTTGGAATCCATCAGGGCGACGGCCTTCTTCTGCTGATTTCCACCGGCCTGGAACGAATGGAACGACAGAGGGTATACCTCGAACAGATTTTCCCGGTATTTGGCATAGAGGCTGAGGATCGTAGCGTATGAAGTATTCAACTGGCTGTGGACTTCCTCGGGCTTGCCGTATATGATGCGCTTTACCTCTTCCTGTCTTACACGTTGCAGATTCACCCTTGAATAGACGAAGCCCTCTTTGTCCATGCCGCGACGGCCTGCGCGGCCGGCCATCTGGTAGAAGTCGCGCGTCTTGAGGCACCTTATAAAACGGCCGTAATATTTCGAAAGCTCATCGAAGACGACGGACCTGGACGGCATGTTTATGCCCAGGGCAAACGTCTCCGTCGTGAATATCACCTTGATGAGCTTGCTCGCGAAGAGGCGCTCGATGACCTCCTTCAGCGTCGGAAGCATGCCGGCATGATGGTAGGCTATCCCGCGCTCGACGAGCGGCAGAAGCCGCGCTGCGCTTGGCTCACTTCTAAGGTCGAACCGTTCGCAAAGGTCCGCAAAGAGCGCCGATACCTCATCTTTCTCCGTGCCTTTCAGGAAATCGAAACTGTATAGCTCGAAAGCGAGGTCCTCGGCGCGCTTCCGCCCGAATACGAAATAGATGCACGGCAGGCCATCTTTGTCGCGCATGTAGCTTATGATTGAGGCGAGCTTATTGGGCCGCCTTTCGCGCGCGCGGCGCAGGTCGTGCCAGCTGTCAATGATCCTGTTGTGGCACTGGTAGTAGAATCGAAGCGGCACCGGCCGCTTACTCTCGATCACGACCTTGACATCTTTTTTATGTATCGACTCAAGCCATTTCGCGAATTCATCTATATTGGGTATGGTCGCCGAAAGGGCGAGTATGTTCATGTGTATGGGGAGGAACATCAGCGATTCCTCCCAGACCGTCCCGCGTTCGGGATTGTCAATGTAGTGAATCTCGTCGAATATTATCCAGGAATATTTTTTGAGGCTCTCCGGGTCGTCGAGTATCTTATTGCGGAATATCTCGGTCGTCATAATCAGAACGCTCGCGTCCTGATTAATCGAAACGTCGCCGGTCAATATGCCAATATGTCCGGGGTACTTAGCGTCAAAATCCCGGAACTTTTGATTGGAGAGAGCCTTTATCGGCGCGGTGTATATGACGCCCTGCTTATTCTGGATGCACGTCTCGATGACATGCTCCGCTATCGCGGTCTTGCCGGCTCCCGTCGGGGCCGAGACTATGACCGAATGGCCGGCATTTATGTAGTCAATCGATTCCTGCTGAAACCTATCATATATCATGATGGCATACATTATAATCTAAAAGATTGATTTATTAAAGGATAATGAGTAAAATATTATGGAATGAAGAAGAAGGTAATAAGCGCATGCCTGGGATTCGAACACTGCAGATATGACGGCAGGCTCTCCGGTGCCCGGGGGATTAAAAAACGTGCCGGAGGCGTAAAATTTTATCCAATCTGTCCTGAGGTTGCGATAGGACTTGGCGTGCCGAGGGCAAGGATTCGCCTCGTGAAAACAGCGCAGGGGATAAGACTGATACAACCCTCAACGGGCAAAGACCTCACGGCAAAGATGCGCAGATTCGGCAGGAGTTTCCTTAAGAAGGCCGGCAGAGTGGACGGATTCATTCTGAAGAGCAAGTCTCCGTCCTGTGGAATAGGTAACGTAAAGATATATTCGGGCCCAAAGAGCCGTAAACCCGTAGCGCGGGGAACAGGTATCTTCGCCGCTCTGATATTAAAAACGAAAGGGGTGCAACATGTCCAATGTATTTAACGCGGCCGAAGTTATAGATATGGGAATAGAGAAAGAGAAGATGAGGCGGGATTTCTACGGCCTCGCGGCCGAGAAGTTCAAGGATAATGAGATGAGCTCGCTATTTTCGCGCCTTCACGACTGGGAGGATGAGCACATAAAGAAGTTTTCCGAGATACGCGATGGAGCAAAAGAGGCCGAGATAACCGAGTCATACCAGGGCGAGTTCGGCGCGTACATCAGGTCAATGGTCGACGACATGCTCTACAGCGAGGTCTCGCCGGAGAGTTTTGCGAAGAACGTGAAGACGCCGCTCGAAGCGATCCGCTACGGCATAACGTTCGAGAAGGATGCGATACTCTTCTTTGGCGAGCTAATGCAGTACATGCCTGCGCGCAATAAGGAGCAGATCGAGAAGCTCGTGAATGAAGAGAAGCAGCACATCATCTATCTGAGTGAGCTGAAGGCGAAATATGGGAAATGATGTCGTATCGGCCACTGTGTACTGTTTGCAGTGTACTGTTTACAGTGTACTGTTTACAGTATGTAGGGTAAAATGAGGATAGCGGTCAGGGTCAAGCCCGGCTCGAAAACAGAATCCGTAGAGAAAGCGGATAATGGCGAATACATAGTTCGGGTCAAAGCGCCGCCCGTAGAGGGTAGGGCAAACGAGGCAGTGCGCAATGTCCTCGCTGGGTATTTCGGCGTCCCCAGGTCCCGCATCGTCATCAAACACGGCTCCTCCGGCAAGCGCAAACTTGTCGACATTCTCACATAGGTTACCGTACTCTCTTAATTTTTCTTGACAAATAACCGGAAAGTGATAGACTATTAATGTCAATTCTGACAAAGACGTCCGAAATTGTTTTTTCGGATGTCTTTTTTTTGTTTACGTGCACAAAAATTAAGCATTTACCATGAAGATACTCAAAAAAGACATATTAATCGATACTGCCAGTACGAGGATCGTGCGCCTCGAGTTGGATTCGCCGGTCATTGCCAAAAAGGCGAGGCCGGGGCAATTCATCGTCCTCATGATTTGCGAAGAGGGCGAGAGGATCCCGCTCACCGTTGTGGACAGCGATCCGGCTGAGGGCAGAATAACCATCATATTCCAGGAGCTGGGGATGACGACAAAGCTTCTCGGAAAGATGAAAGCCGGCGACTCGCTCTACTCCCTGGCCGGCCCGCTCGGCCACGCTACGGAGATAAAAAAATACGGCGCCGTTATGATAGTCGGCGGAGGGGTCGGCATAGCAGAGATATTGCCGGTAGCCAGAGCGATGAAGGCCGCAGGCAACCGCGTTGTTACGGTACTCGGGGCAAGATCCAAGTCACTACTTATATTAGAGAAAGAGCTGAAGAATAATTCTGACGAGCTTCTGGTGGCCACCGATGACGGGTCCTACGGGAAAAAGGGTTTTACAACAGATATCGTCAGGGATCTCCTACAAAAAAGCAAATACGACTTTATATATT
>Ga0208325_1000388_pt1 | contig 11969 bp, 8 predicted proteins | sample PL_2010_330m_FD_185486 | JGI IMG/M metagenome (GOLD analysis project Ga0208325, IMG submission 185486) | Freshwater microbial communities from Powell Lake, British Columbia, Canada to study Microbial Dark Matter (Phase II) - PL_2010_330m... | ecosystem: Environmental > Aquatic > Freshwater > Lake...
AGGCAAATATCCTTCGAAACGAAGACTAAAGATCAACCCGAGGTATATCCCAGGCATATAAATATGTCCAAGATACCCATCTGCAGAGAACCCCTGACAAGCGTTGGCTTGCTTGCCCACAGATTAATAGACCCTTTATTTCCAATTTATAATACTATTATACTATAATCCTTTAGCTTTGTCAAGAACTAAATAACGCTACCTTTTTATGATCATTTACAACAGCGTTATGCATTATACTAATATTTCTATTCATGTCAAGCCCTCACCTGTTTGTCTACTTCTAAGCTAATTTTAGTAGCATTAATAATTTCTTCTAGTGGCATTGAAGATCTTCGTTGATGCAAAGAAGAAGCTAATTCTTTTAATTCTTCAAAATGCCCTTTATTCTGCTGGTGCATTTTCATATTAGCTTTTACACCATAAGTTTTTAACTTCTTAAAATCATCCAGAATAAATACTCTTCCTTCAGAGTATAGTTCCATATATTCTTTACCCATTTTTCCATCTCCTTGCGTTGTATAAATCAAATTAGCCAAAGAACCATCTTTAAATTTAATGGTACAAACAAAATTATCTGTGGTTAGATAAAAAGTATCTTTTGGAGTTATGGAAGAAGCATCAATCTTTTCAATCCCAGATTCAGCAAGATAACAAAAGAGATCAAACATATGGCAGGCATTGCCTAAAATCCTTCCTCCGCCTTCACTAGTATTAACCCAATGGCTTGGCGCAAGATAAGAATCATTAACCCTGTAATTAATTATTAATGGACTACGACGATCACTAATTGTTTCTTTTATTCTCTGAATAAATGGAGAAAAACGTCTATTAAATCCAACTGCAATTATTGGAGAATAATCAAAATTTTGTGTTTTTAATATATCTAAAATCTTATCTAATTCTTCTTCTGTAAGGCACAATGGTTTTTCTACAAAAACATTCTTTCCTGCTTTTAGAGCATCAATAACCATCTGAGCATGAAGATTATGCCTTGTACTGATAATAACAAGATTTATCTTAGAATCATTAAGTAATACCTTGTAATCAGTTGTAGCAATACTTGCACCATAACGACTGGCAAAATACTTAGCTTTTACCTGATTATACGTACAAATTCCACGAATGTTATAAAACTCTCTTAATTTCATTAAATTAGGTAAATGAACAGTCTGAGTAAAACTTCCTACTCCTATAATCCCCATCTCAATTTTTCCTTCAATTTTTTGTGGAGTAGGTAATTCAATAAATTGTTCTGAATCTTTTTCTTTTAAAATGGAACTAGGATAAGAAAGCAGAACTGCTAATGGTTTCTTATTGGAATTCAATAATTTATATCCCAAATTAGCTTGTTCTAAAGAATATTTTCCTCCAATTAAAGATTTAAAATCAATCTTTTTGTTTTTTAATAATTGCAGATAAGCCTGCATATTACGATTTTCTGTCCATCTTACATAAGCATAAGGATAATCAATTCCTTTTTTTTCATATTCAGAATCATCTCTTCCAGGACCATAAGAAGTAGATATACGCAATTCAATTTCTTTTTGGTACCAAGGCAATCTATTAATTTTCAAACCAATATCCCCCACAACGACAACCTTACCTCTTTTTCTTGTTAATAGTAGCGCTTGATTAATAATTTCATCATTTGCTGGATTAGCAGCAGTGATAATAGTCGCATCTGCTCCTTGTGAATTAGTAAGATAATTAATTTTATTTAAAAGATTCTTCTCTATGGGAGAAAAAACATTAATTAATCCATTTTCTTTGGCTTTTTTTATCCTATCTTTGGAAAGTTCAAGACCAATTACTTTTATTCCGCTTGCCAAAAGAATTTGAGCTGTTAATTGGCCTACTAATCCTAAACCAATAACTACAGCGCTTTCTCCAACGCGTAAATCAGCTTGCCTGACACCTTGTAAAGCAATTGCGCCTACTGTAGCAGAACAAGCATCTTCAAAAGAAACTCCATCAGGGACTTGTACTGTTAAATTTCTTGGAACAGCTATAAACTCAGCATGGGAAGCAATATTTGCTCCTGCGCAAGCAACAATATCTCCTTTTTTAATATCAACAATATTCTTCCCAACTTTAATCACGCGTCCACAACAACTATAACCAGGAGTTACTCCTGCTTGGAGCATACCTGTCACTATTTTATATGCATTAGAAATTCCTTGATCTTTTACTAGTTTTAACTCTTTAGCTAATTTAGTTGGATATTTTAAAATTTTCAAAGGTAAAGGTTTTCCTGAAAAATTCAAACTTGATAATTCTGCACCAGAAGAAATTAAAGAAAACAGATTTTCTACTAGAACCTGATTAGCTCCACATCCTGGTGTTGGAACTTCTTCTATAATAACTTTCCCTTGTTTAAAAACTAATTGTTTCATAATTTAATTAGAAATCTTATTCCATTCCTCGTTTTCTATTAATTTTATAAAATCTTCGCTAGCCTGTTTGAAATCAGGATTTAACTCAGCTGCTTTTTGCGCATAATATATAGCTCCTTCCTTATTATGCATCTTGCCATAAGTAGCAGCCAAACCAGTATATAAAGAAATCTCCTCTGGATCTATTTGCATAGCTTGTAAATAAAGCTTTGCTATAGTTTCATACTTCTTATCTTTTATACAAAGATTTATTACAGTTAAAATCTGATTTTTATCTTTAAAAGAAAAATTAAGCTCAGCCGCTTTTATTAAGTTCTCATCCTGTTTCTCAGTATTTCCTAATTCATTATAAGCCACGCCTAAAATATAATAAGCTGTGGCAATTGTAGGATCAATTTCAATAACTTTTTGCGCTTCCTGAATACCTTTTTCAATCTCTCCATTTAATAAATAAAACTTTGAGGCAAATAAATGTGTCTGCGGAAAATAAGGAAATTGAGAAAGCATCATTTCTGTTAATTCTTCAGCTTTCGAAAGCCATTTTTGATCCCACTGGGAAAGCATTGTTTCCAAATCTGCCGTTGTGCTTATTAAGCCAAACCTCCATGGTCTTTTTTTAATCCTTTCTTCAGCTAAAGGAATCAATGCTTCTAATATCTTTTGCCTGTTCTCTTCTTCAATTCTAAAACCATGCAAAGAATATGTTTTTTTTACTCCAATAACAATATCCTCCTCAAAAAAATCCGGATTATTTATTATTCTTTTTAATTCTTGAAAAGATTCTTCTCCTTGGCCTTGTTTCATAAAATAACCAGTTCTAGAAATTCCTTTACTTACTAAATAAGGCTTTATAACCCACTCCGTTGTACTAAAAACAACAAAACAAATAGTAGTAATAGCTAACAATCCTTTTCCCATTTTTAAAGCATAATCATTCTTTTCCCTTTTAGCACCTTCAAAACTGTCATTTCCGTCTGGACTGTCATTCCCATGTGTCTTGTCATTCCCGCGTAAGCGGAAATCTCTAATATAAAGCGATGAAATAAAAGCCAATAACAAAAAGAACATCAAATAACTTTCATGAAAATCAAAAATAAAAACATTCTGAATAAAATATCCGATTAAACAACCTCCTAAAGCCAATGATGGTAAAAACCATTCTTTCTTTTTTCTTAAACGATTCAAAAAATAAAAAGCTATTCCAAATATTGAAAGATAAGACAGAAAGCCAAAAATACCATTGGTAGCCAAGACCTCCATTGGTTTATTATGCGCTCTGTCAAAATAAAAATCTTCTGGTAAATATTTTAGGACCTCTGGATTAAAATTTGTTATATAAGCAGCTTCATAATTTTCCTGTCCCCAGCCAAATAAAGGCTTTTGTAAAAAACTTTTCCAGGCAGTACCTGCTGACATAATTCTGGAAACTGCTGTTGGGTCTGATAAGGAAATGGAAGAGAATCTACTTAGAATTTTATTATTCTTCACAAAATCAGTATTTTTTGCACTAAAAGTAAAAACAGATAAAATTAAAATACTAACCAAAAAAACAATGGATATCTTTTTAAAAGGAGCGAGTAAGTCCGACTTCCCTTCAAAGTTGGACCGCAAAAACATAATGCCCAAAGCGATGAATGCAATGCTAATTAAATAACCAATCATAACTCCTCTAGTCAAAGTAACAAAAATGAGAAAGCTTTGTCCTAGAAAAACGGGCATCCACCAATTAAATAATTTTTTATCAAGTGTATATTGCTTAAAATAAAAATAAAGAGCCAAAAAAGCGTTAAAAAGCAAATAAACAGCAAAATATGAAGGATTACCAGTATAACCAGCTAAACGACCGCCAATCATTTGAGCGGTAATTTTTCCTATGTCTGAATAAGCAAAAAGAGCTATTATTGAATAAAGAATGCTTATTCCAATTTGAATTTTTAAAATCTTTTCTATCTCAAAACGGTCAAAAGTTGTTGCAATAATTAAAAAGAAAATTATAAAATGCAATATTCCAAACACTCCTTCCATTCTTTCATTATTAGAAAAAAAACTATAATTAAAATCTATCCCAAAAAGAGCGGAGATAAATAAAATAATTCCAAAAATAATTACTGCCTTAGACAAAGAAGTTAAAAAGATTGAAGAAGTTTTACTTTCTTCATGAGGCCGACTTCTAATCAACCAAAAAACCCAAACCACTAACATTAATCCTACTATTAACCTAAAAGCAGTGGCTTTGGCAATAATAAAAGGAAAATAAGTAGCAGTATCAACAAAAAAAGGGGTAAATAAAACGGTAACAATAAGATAAAAAAGAATTGTCTTTAGTTTATTCATTATTCGTTATTTATAATCTTTGATTCACTTTTACTCGTGTCAACGGTCCAAAATAACCAGTAGTGATAATTCCTTGAAGAGCCTGATAGCGCTTAACAGCCGCTTGAGTTAAAGGTCCAAAATATCCTGTCACTAATCCTTCTGGATAAATCCCCTGCCCTAAATTTGCTAAAAATTGCTGCAAACATTTTACTTCAGAAGAAGTCATTCCATAATAAAGGTCTCCGGAAAAAACTGAGCAATATTGGTTGCTTTGATTGGTTTTCATCATCGCTAACTGCAATTGTAAACTTGCTATTTTCCTTTTTAACTCTGCAATCTTTTGCAAAAGACTTTCAACGGCTTGCTCTTCAATCTGAGAATCATTTCCTAAATTTTGGACTTCCCAAGAATAATAATAAACATTATCTTCCTGACCATTAGAACCAATAAAAGGAATAAAATAAATTGCTTTATTTTCACTTCCAATTCCTTTAATATAAACTTCCTGAATATTGACAGAAGAAAAATCCAAATAACCCACTGTTTTTTTGTTATTAACGCCTTCAATAACATAAGGAATTTTAGAAATTGGCGTTTGTTCAGGAATAGTAAATTTTAATTTTATTATTCCCGAACCACCAGCAATTTTTTGCCATTTTGCGTTCCAAGGCTTTAAAGAATCAGTAACTGATAGAGAACTCTTACCCTGCGTTGGTATATAATAAGTATAGGGAAAAACTATAAGATTCTGTAAATAAGAATCTGTGTAACAATATTTCTCACTAACAGAACAATCATTCACAATATTAGTAATAAGCCAATTCATAAAAATATCTGAAAAATCTTCAGAAAATCCATTTTTCTGTAAAGCATAATTAATAGCATTTACTCCAGACTTGGAGGAATGCAAAGAATCGACTAAGATATTAATGCCATAATGTTCAACCAGATACTGGGTTAATAAATTAACTTTAGCATAATCATAATTAGTATTATCCCAACTTAACAAAGAAATATTTGTATTGTTCAAAAACTGCTGTACTCTCATATGTAAATTACTATTAGCCCAATCTTTTTCATAACCTAATAATGTTTCTGTATATTCTGCCCGCGCTTCATTCAACCAAACCTCTTCATTAGGATTCTGTTTTAAAGTAATCAAATGCATAAACTCATGGGCCAAGTGATAATTCAAGTTATTTGAGGATAATGGCAGAATATTATCAGCGTTTAAATATATAATCTGTCCTTCATTAGAGCGAGAGTAAATTTGTGACGAATAATTATCCTCTGTCTGCATATAACCACCAATATTACTTTTCATTTTATGCAACACAACAAGAATTCTTAAATCATTATCAATTCCGGGATTATCTTCAAAACCAAAAGATTGGGTTAATATTGGATAAATCCTATATTCAAACTCATTAGCTAAATCATAAAGCTTATTACTAATTTCGTTTTTATTCGCGACAGTTAAATTATTAAACCATTGTTTATCTGCGTAAAAATATAATTTATTTGTAATTTTTATAAGCTGAGCATCTATTTTACTATTACCTGACAAATCATAATCTAATTGAATATTAAAAGAACGCTCCTCACCTAAATTAGCTGCCTGAGCAAAAACTGGAATAAAGAATATTATTCCTAAAATTCCTAAAATAATATAAAATCGAAATTTTCGATGAAAAGAAAACATTAAGTATATATTAACAAAAAAGGGGAAAAAAATAAAGAAATACAAGAGGTCGGACTTCCGACGGAAGTCCGACCTCTCTAATCAAAAACCGCCCAGAAGGGCGGCTTTTGATTATCCTATGAAATAGGATAAAACCTGCAAGGAAAGGTTAAAGATTCAAGAGAGTAGCTGGTGCTTTCAAAGCAGAAAGACCTGTGGTTTGTGTAATGAGTCCAGTAACCATGTCAGCATTAGTTGCCCACTTGATACTTAGAATACTTACATTATACCAACCTGCTGGTGTTGTATTTAGAACATGATAGTTATAAGTACACACAGAAGTTGCTCCGCTAGGAATTCTCCAAACTAAACTAGTAGTAGGATCTTCCACAGCGCTGGCATCACAAGTCCAGTTAGAAGAGGTCGCGGTTTGAATACCACCACCTGAGGAAACTGTCGGAAGAATACCTTTTGCAGTACCTAAACCAGCATCAGAACCATTGGTTGCGTGAGCAGTAGTTGGAATATAAATATCACCGCTATTAGCAGTAATACTAATTCCAATAGTGAAGTCACCAACATTATTTGTGGTTGTAGTGCTGCTATCAGACTTGATTACACTAGCAGAAGCCAAAGCAAAGGTAGGAGCTGCAGTAAATACTGTAAGAGCATTACCAGTAATACCACCCGTATTAGTTCGAGCTGCTCCGTTAGAATCAATACCAGTCAAGCCCAAAGCAGTTGTAAGAGAAACAGATATTACGTCACCAACATCAGGATTTGCTTTTACAACACCTTTAACTGTCAAAACTTTAGTAGTATTAGCAGAAACTGGCAAAGTATAGGTGCTTAAAGCAACCTCAGTACTAGCAGCGGAAGTTGCTGCAGCGCTCGCCAACAAGGTAGTGCCATCATACAACTCTATTGCTGATAAAGTACTACTAGCATTAGTATTAATCATGATACTACCACCTTTGAAAGTCATATCAACACCTTCAACTTTAACGTTGATCTTCATAAGATCAACCCTTGTTATAGTACTGGCGCTTCCTATAAAGTTACCAGCTAAAGGACTGTCAATTGAAGCAGTAGTAGTAATTACTGGGATTTGTCCCACTGCTGTAGTAAAGGAGTGAGCAGTTAAAGCAGAAGCTGGTCCATAAACATTCAAAGCAGCGCTATCAACACCCCTTACCCCATTAGCTGGAATAACAAATGTCATAACTTTAGCATATTGTGGTACAGAAACAGCAGTAACCTTAACCGAGAGTATTTTTTCAGCATCCTTTGCAATAAGAATATCCAAACCATCTAATGTCATCGTATAGGTTGTACCAAAAGTAACCTCTGTGAGATTAGATTGAGTGGCTGCAACTTCTTTAAGCATAGTGCTACCATCCCAAATTGAGATAGCAGTTAAATCTCTCCATGGAAAATCGCTAGGAGTACTCATTCCAATTTGAAGTTGAACTCTTTTTACTCTGATATCAGAATTGGTAGCTTTCATTTTATAAGCAGCTACTTCTTTCTGAACATTACCACCATAAACTGTTATGGTGCCAGAACCTGGAATTGCGTACTGAGTAACAGTTAAGGTTCCTTCTGTTGCTCCAACAGTAGTTGTTCCAGAACATGATAATCCAGTTGTTGAACTATATCCCTCGGCTGAAGTACAACCAGCAGGATAGCTAACTACTGTACCAGCACATGATAATCCAGTTGTAGGACTAAAGCCAACGGCTGAAGTACAACCAGCAGGATAAGTCACTGCACCAGAACATGATAGTCCGGTAGTAGTACTAAAGCCAACGGCTGAAGTACAACCAGCAGGATAGGTAGTTGAAGGAACTGAAGCAGTACAATACAAAGCATTCAAAGCACCTCGGGTCAAAGGACCAACATAACCAGTGTTAATAATTCCATTGGATGTCTGAAAAGTTTTAACAGCAGCTAAGGTAATAGGTCCGAAATAACCAGAAGTTGGTGTTACCCCTAATTTGATTTGAAGATCCTTGACAGAGTCTGATGTCATTCCCTGTTGCAAATCAGCATCAAAACAAACTGCGGTAGCACTAGTTGTTGGCACTGAAGTCTGAGCTAGAAGCCCATTATACAGAGCTGTCAACTGAGCTAATTGGTCCACGAGTGTCTGATATTCTGCATCAGTAATTGCTCCGACTGAAGGAGCAGCCATAGAAACAGCAAAGAGACAAGCGAAACCAAATGCAATAATTTTTTTATTCATTTTTATTTAATCGATTTTTGTTAATTTTAGAGTTATTAACGACCTGCCTTGAAACTAATGAAGAGCGCTCTTGATGCACCCATCAGTTCCTTATTATTGGCAATAACATTTTTTCTCCTAGAGATTCTCATTTTCACAAGAATAACAGAAGAATCTCAATTCAAACTCTCCGGTGTTGAAGTTTCGACCTGAACATCCAAAGAGTAAATTGACATAAGGATATTAATACTTTCAATCTTATCTATCGCTGTTAAACAATCTTCAGCTTTAAAAGCATCATTTGCTTCTATAAATAAATCTCGAGATTTAATAATATCATCAGAAGACCATTGATATAAACCTTCTTGAACATCATTAAAATATTTCCCCAAATCTGTTAACATATCTTTTAAATAACTTGGGCATTGATTAATTTCGTCTGTGGTTTGTATAATAAGGGCAAGAACCTGAGACTGAGAATCTTCTACGCTTTTATTTAACTCTTCTCTATCTTTATCATCTAAAGGAATGCCATCTGCAAGATCTTTTAAATTTTTGCTTCTTTCCTGAATATCTTTTGAAACATTTAACGCAACCTGTTTTTTGTCTATTTTTTTAATTTCTTGAGTAACAATTTCTAAATCTTTTCTAACATTCTGAGTAATAGCACTAATCTCTTTTTGATGATTCTGAATTTTTCCTAAGTCTTCCATCCTTGTTTTCGCAACTTCCAAACGAACAACTGGCTTTGTATTTTCAGAAGCAAAATGAATTTTAGCATTTTGAGTTAAAGTTTTTATTGGATATAAAACATTACCAGGCAAAGTTGTCTGGGCAAAAGCAAAAGAAAAAACAAAAAAGAAAGCCATTAAGGAAGGAATCAATACTTTTTGATATTTAGGAATAAATGAAAAGACCGCCAATTTAATTCTTGGTTTGTTGTATAAATTATTAGGCTCTGTCTGTAAAATGTTAGATTTAAGCCAAAAAGCCCAATCTTGATTAGGCTTTATTTGTTTTAAATCTTTTAAATTTTTAATAAGGTCTTTTTCTTGCATAATTTCTTCTACTACAGAAGACGTAGAAAACAAGGATTTGTTACACTTTCTGAATAAAATTAAGCTTTTTCCTTGTTTTGCTAGAAACAATTTTCATTCTAATCATTTTTCATTTTCTAAAGCTAATTTAAATAAAAACAGAGTTTCTGTCTTAAGTTTTGTCTTAACCCAAATTTTTTGCTTCTCGGTTAACAACTCCCCCATACCAGCAAGAATATTCTTATTATCCATTTTACTTAATGTTTTAATACATTCCTCCAAAAAGATTTTATAGGGCATCCCCGTGCGATCTTCTATAATTTGTTTATTTATTGGCCAATCATGCTGAAAGAAAAAATATACATCAAAAATATCCCTGTTTGTTCTACCAATTCGTTCAAACATAGCTACTAATTTGTGAGCTGACATATCTTCTTTTGTCATCACTTTCATTGAAATACCAAGATATGATTGCACATTATATTTTGACCCGAAACTTCTGCGATTAATTTCAACCTTAATATTCTGTGCATCTTTCTCTTTCTGGTTATAAGAAAGAACAAAAAGCAAATTAAATCTTTTAATCTCTGCTTCTTTTACTGTTCCATAACCCTCCAAAATTGTTTTAACACGATTAAAAACATAATCTTCTTTTGTGGCATCTAATAAATCAAAGTCTAAATCAACAGAAAATCTATCAAGTTTATAAAAAAGCATAGCAGCTGTTCCTCCTTTAAATCCCAAAAGCGGTCCAATTGTGGAATCAGAAAATATACTCTTAAGAATTTTAACAAAAATATTTTTGTGTTTTGCAATATTAAGAGACATATCTTTATTTTAAATTCTTTTTAAAGTCTTCTTCATACATTTTAACCATTTTTGCCATTCGTTTATTGCCTCCATAAATAGGTAAAATTTCATAAACTTTAACCCAATTTAATGATGATAGATTGTCAAAATGATAATCCTTATATATATAAATAACATCTAAGAATGCTCTCTCTGGTGAAGCAATACTATAATTTTCTCTTGATTCTATTCCCGCTTGATTTGTTAGAATCTCATCCTTAATTTTATGAAAAGAATATTTTTGTCCATCACATTCAATTTCTTTTGTTTGGTAAGAAACAACAAAAATTTGTCCATACAACTGGAAAGTTACTCCAGCGGCGCCTAATACTGTTTCAAAACTAATGTACGAAGGGGTATAAATCTTTGTGGCTAATTCGTATTTATCATAATTTTTATCTTTTGAATAAATACCTTTGCGTATAGAATTCATTTTATCAAGCTTTATATAACGATAGATTTTCTTTTTAACAAAATTAGCATCAGTTTCTCCCCAAAGTAAAACCAAGTCTTTAAAGGTAAAGACTGTTTTTTTTGATCTCATTAATACTAACAAGTGGTCTTTTCTCATGAATTCTATTATTTATTCATCCCCAGTACCCATATTTGGGTACCTTTAGTGTAAGTTATACACTTCTTCACTAAATAAATCAATAGTTATAATTTATTCCCCAAATGTTATGCTTCCAATTGTTCTTTTAACGCCTGTAATGCCCTATGTATTATTACTCTTACATTTCCTTCTCTTTTTTTTAATATCTGAGCAATTTCTTTGCTTGATAAATCATCTATGTAGTGCCAAATAATAACATCTGCATAAACAGGTTTTATATCCTGAATGACTTTTTTAATTCTTTTCATTTCCAAAGTTAATTCTATTTTTTCAGAAAAAGTAGGTTGGGCAACTTGAAAATCAGCTATTTCCCCAGCTTTATCTAAAGAAATAGGTTTTTTGCTTTTTGAACGATAAAAATCAATTATTTGATTTCTTGCTATTCTATAAAGAAAAGCAGTGGAATTAGAAATTTCAGAACCTTGTCTTTTCCATAACTTTAAAAAAGCTAAAGATGTTAAATCTTGAGCTGTTTCAGTTGTATCTACACGTAGATAGATAAAACGAAAAACTTTATCTATGTTTTTATTATAAAACTCTGAAAATTCTTTCTTGTCCATAATTATCTAAATATTTGAAATCACTTTAGCTAATTTCTTAGAATCATGACGAAGTAATGGTCCTTGTCTTAATAAACGAGCAAAAATCACTTTTGGTTTTTTCCAAGAACTTAATATTTTTTTATCATATTTTACCAATTCAGCTTTTTCTTTATTATATTTACCTAAATAGCAATTCTTTGGTTTTTCAATATTAACAAGAAAATAGTCAATTATTCCCTTTCCAAGATATTTCTCTAATGTAGCAAAAAAATCCTCTGCTGTAAACTTATTTGTCTCCCCGTGTTTTGTCA
>Ga0208325_1000393_pt1 | contig 11925 bp, 11 predicted proteins | sample PL_2010_330m_FD_185486 | JGI IMG/M metagenome (GOLD analysis project Ga0208325, IMG submission 185486) | Freshwater microbial communities from Powell Lake, British Columbia, Canada to study Microbial Dark Matter (Phase II) - PL_2010_330m... | ecosystem: Environmental > Aquatic > Freshwater >...
CAGATCCCGCTCCGTTATGCCGGCATCCAGCGTTTTCAGCTCATATTCGATACCCAAATTTTCCGCGTTTTTCTTTTGCGATTTGATGTAAACGGCTGAGGCGGCATTTTCACCCACCTCGATGCTGACAAGCTTCGGTTTTTCTTTAAACGAGGCAATTTCTTTTTTCAAATCCTCTTTAATTTGCCCTGCGATTATTTTTCCTTCCAATAATTTCGCGCTCATATTCTCTCCTTTAAAACCGTTTTATAACTGTCATTGCGAGGAGGCCGACGGCCGAAGGAAGTCCCGCATACCACAATATAAAATACAGGCCATGCGGGACGAAGCAATCTTTTCTTTTGAGATTGCTTCGCTCGCTTCGCTCGCTCGCAATGACAATTAATTCATGGTCCATTAGCGTTTTATCTTACTCAAAACTTCCTTCGTAGGTTCAACCTTATTTAACGAGTAAAAATGGAGCCCCGGCGCGCCGCCGGCAAGGAGATCCCCGCACTGCGCTGCCGCGAATTCTACGCCCGCTTTGTAAGTAGCTTCGCCATTGCCGTCAAGCGGCTTAAATATGTCGTGGACCTTCCGGGGTATAGTGGCGCCGCAGGTTCCGCAGAATTTTAAGAGCGTTTTATAATTCGTTATCGTTATGATCCCCGGCAGGATCCGCGCGTTTACGCCTATCTTTTTTGCCCTTTCGAGATATTCGAAATAGTCCTTATTGTCAAAGAAAAGTTGTGTTATTACGAATTCTCCGCCGGCGTCCATCTTAATTTTTAAATACTTTGAATCGGTTTCTTTATCCGGGCAGTCAGTATGCCCTTCCGGAAAACCGGCAACGCCGACGCTGAAAAAGTCCCCCTGGGTACGTATAAGCTTTATAAGCTGATGGCAGTATCCAAGGCCGTCCGGCGCGGGCGTCCAGAATTCCTCCCCTTCGGGCGCGTCGCCGCGAAGCGCAAGAATGTTGCGGATGTTCTTTTCTTTCATCTTCACTAAGATATTCTTCAACTCTTCCTGGCTGTGCCCCACGCACGTAAAGTGGTGCATCACCGGCACGTCGAATTTCTTTTGCAATTCGTCAACGATCAGCATTGTGGCTTCCCTGGTGCTACCGCCGGCCCCGTAAGTCACCGAAAAAAAGTCCGCTCCGAGCTCTTTAAAAACCCGCGCGACTTCGGGAAGTTTTGCCCTTCCCTTTTCGGTCTTGGGCGGAAAGAATTCAAAAGAAATGGTGCGTTTTTTTTCTTTCAGGATATCGCTAATCTTTCGTATCATGCCATACCTCCGAATTTTCGCCAAAAAATTCGTCCCGAGGATGCTGCCATCAGGAGCATCCGAGGGGCCCTATTTCCTTAAGCGCGTTTCTTGTTTCTTTAACAAATTCTTCATCTTTAATACTTTTCAGATTTATTTCGACGTTTAGAAGGGCCGACTGATACGCGCACCTAAGCATGCTGACGGCGCAATCTACGTCGGAGGCGAGGTTTTTATTCCCCTTCTCCCGCACGGCAGGGCACAATTTGAGCGCTCGAGAGGCGTTTTTGCATATCAAAAGGGGAACCCTCATCGCTTCCTTCAGGGCCCCCTCTATTTTACCGACGCGCTCGGGCGACTTGGGCATTTTAAAAGTGTCGCTTAATTTTCCGTAGGCCGCTGCGTCTTCGGAACAAAGTTTCATGAAATCTTCCTGAAGGGCCTCGAGGTCTTTTAAGAAGCCCTGCATTTCCCCCTCAACGCTCTTATAATTTTCTTTTCCTATCGTGAAACTCACTGCTTTCGTAAGGCACGCCGCGCCCGTCGCGCCTACCAGGGCCGCTGCGCTCCCTCCCCCGGGTACAGGCGATTTCGAAGCCAGCTCGTTCAGGTATTCGCGTATGGGTTTATCTGTATATCTATCCGTATCTGCGCTCATCTGCGATTCCCATCTGCGCTAATCTGTGCAATCAAAATAGCCCCACTATCTTTCCGTTCCTGTCGATATCCACTTTGGTCGCTGCCGGAACCGAAGGAAGCCCCGGCATTGTGCGCATCGCTCCCAAAACGGGATAAAGAAAACCCGCCCCTACGGAGGCGCAGACATCGCGGACAGGTATCTTGAAATTTTTGGGCGCGCCCTTTAATTTCGGGTCATGTGAAAGGGAAAGATGCGTTTTCGCCATATTGATCGGGAATTTTGCGTAACCGAGCTTCGTATATAATTTTATTCTTTCCTCGGCCAGCGGCAGATATTGTACGCCGCTTGCGCCGTAAATTTTAGTGGCGACGGCCTCTATTTTCTTTTTTATAGAAAATCTATCCGGATAGAGAAACTTCATCTTGTGCGGCTTATCGAGCGCTTTTACGACCGCCCTGGCGAGCTCGATCCCGCCCTTTCCGCCTTTTTCCCACACTTCCGACGTACAGGCATCGGAAGCGCCGAATTCGAGCGCTTTCCTTCTAATGAGTTTTATCTCTGCGTCCGTGTCGGTAGTAAATCGATTGATTGCGACCACAACGGGAATGCCGTGAATAAGCACGTTCTCGATCTGTTTTCTTAAGTTCTCACAGCCCCTCTCCAGGGCTTCCATGTTCGACTTTGCTACAAGTTTTTTATCGAGATCCCTGCCGGGCAGCGCCTCGAAAGCTCCGCCGTGCATCTTCAAAGCCCGGACGGTAGCCACCAGAACGGCCCCGTCCAATTTAAGTCCGCTCTGCCTGCATTTTACGTTTACCAGTTTTTCGAATCCGCAATCCGCGCCAAAACCGCTCTCGGTAATCACGTAGTCTGCCAGCTTCAGGGCCATCATATCCGCCAATGCGGAATTATTGCCGTGAGCGACATTCGCAAACGGGCCCGCGTGGTTAAAAACGGGGGTGTTTTCGGTAGTCTGCACCAGATTTGGCTTTATTGCGTCCTTCAGCAAAACGCACATCGCGCCGGCCATTTTAAGATTTTCCGCCGTGATCGGCTTTCCGCTGTGTGAAAATCCTATAACGATCCTGCCGAGCCTTTTTCTAAGGTCGAAAAGGCCCGTGGTCAAGGCAAGGATCGCCATCGTTTCCGTGGCAACCGTTATATCGTAGCCCGTTCTCCTGGGATACCCCCTCGCTGTCTTGTCCAGGCCGATTGCGATTTCCCTTAAAATGCCGTCACTTATATCTACGCACCTTCGCCAGGTGATATTGGCTGGATCGATATCCAATTTATTGCCGTGAAGTATATGCGCGTCAATGGACGCGGCCAAAAGATTGTGCGCTGTCTCCATGGCGTGGACATCGCCGGTAAAATGGAGGTTAATATTTTCCATGGGCAGAACCTGTGAATATCCGCCCCCGCAGGCTCCGCCCTTAATGCCGAAGGTCGGGCCCTTGGAGGGCTGGCGGCAGGTATTGCACACTTTTTTTCCTATTCTCGCCAGCGCCTGGCCCAGGCCGAACGCGGTTACGGTCTTTCCCTCTCCCAGCGGAGTCGGGGTAATAGCCGTTACGGTAACAAATTTGCCGTTTGGCCTGTTTTTTAACCGCTTTAAAATATCCAGCGAAATCTTGGCCATATATTTTCCGTACAGCTCTATCTCTTTATTCAATATGCCGAGCTTTTTTGCTATTCTGCAGATCGGCTGCAGCCTGGCCTTTTGGGCAATCTCTAAATCCGACGGCATCTTTTTCGTCATTTGGGCCTTCGGGAAACTTCTTCGGAAATTTTCAGCAGCTTTTCCAGATTTTTATCACAATCTTCGCGTTTGTACACGGGCGTTCCCATCCCGCACGGAAGTGTAAGCAGGTCGCCGGCTTCAAAATCTTTTACGTCCTCTTTTTTTTCCACGCCCCAAGCGATTTTTTTTCCGCTCCTGTATTTGGGATACTTCGTGATGTCGAACTGAGAAGCGTCGAAGCTTATGATTTCGAGCCCGGAATCAAACATTAGGTCCCAATCCATGTTCCCGCAGACATGCACTCCCGGCGTAACGGCGAAAGTGGAAAATATTGCCTGCCACGGCTCTTTAAAATTTACGCCGGACTGCCCCAGCGCGGGTTCGTCTAAAAAAAGAATGGTCTCTTCGGCTTCCAGGCCTTCGGTGATTACCGTAATATGTTCGCAGATCCGCTGTATTGCCTCGTCCCCTTTAAATCCCGCGAGCATCAATGTTGCCGGGCCGACGCATTGAATTTTTACCGTTTCGAACTTATGTTTCTTGAACTCTTTAAGGCAGCTGAGGGTTCCGGGATTCTTAATGTATTCCATCATCGCGTCCCCTCTTTTCGGAAGCTCCGGTAGAAAAGGGATGTCGTGCCTTAAGCTGTATTCAACCGCTTCACTTACATCTTCCAGCGGCAGCGAACCGACCTGTGTTACGATTTTTCTCATTTTATCAGCGCCAGCGTTTCGGCCCTTGTCTTCGGGTTGGCCCTGAACAGGCCCCGCACCGCGCTCGTTACGGTTGTAATGCCGGGTTTTTTAACGCCGCGCATCGACATGCAAAGGTGCTCCGCTTCGATTACCACCATCACGCCTTTCGGCTTAAGTTTTTTCATGATCACATCCGCTATTTCGGTGGTAAGCCGTTCCTGGACCTGCAGGCGTTTCGCCAATATATCCACAACCCTTGCGAGCTTGCTAAGGCCCGTTACCCTGTTAGCCTGCGGAATATAGGCCACGTGGACCTTGCCCGTAAAAGGCAAAAGATGGTGTTCGCATATCGAATAGAGCGGAATATTTTTCAGGAGAACTATTTCGTCGTGGTCCTGAGAGAGAAGCACCTCGAGTTCCTGGGCGGGATTTTTCTTTATGCCGCTCAAAATTTCCTCGTACATCTCGGCAACGCGCTCGGGGGTATGCCGCAGGTCCTGCCTTTTAGGATTGTCGCCGACCGCCTCGAGTATGTCTTTTACCGCTTTCGCGATTTTTTTCTTATCCATTATTAACTACTTCGTCATTGCTTCGCCCCGCTTCGCGGGGCTCGCAATGACACGAGTCAATGCTTGAAGTGCCTTATTCCCGTAAAGACCATAGTAATTCCGTATTCGTCGCAGGCGGCTATTATTTCCCCGTCGCCTTTCGAGCCTCCGGGCTGGATTATCGCTTTTATCCCGGCCCTATGCGCCTGGTCTACCGCGTCCCGCTTCGGGAAAAAAGCGTCGCTTGCGAGAGTGGCGCTTTTGGTTTTATTGCCGGCCTTTCGGCAGGCAATAATTACAGAATCCACTCTCGACATCTGCCCGGCGCCCACGCCAACTGTTTTCGTGCCCTGAGAGAGGACTATGGCATTACTCTTTACGTGTTTTACTATGACCCAGCCGAAAAGAAGGCTTTTTATTTCATCTTTCGAAGGCGCTTTTTTTGTCACCACTTTAAGGTCGCTTTCCTTCACTACCTTTAAATCCATATCCTGGACCAAAAGGCCTCCCACCACTTTCTTGTAATCCCTTTCACTGTTGCTTGTCTTCCTGAAGCCGGGCACCTCAAGGAGCCTCAGGTTTTTTTTCTTCGAGAAAATTTCTCGCGCCGCGCTGTCAAAAGAAGGCGCTATGATGCATTCTACAAAATCGGCTTCCTTCATGACAACTTCGGCGAGTTTTTTATCAACCTTTCCGTTAAATCCCACGATGCTTCCGAAGGCACTTAAACGGTCGCACCCCAGCGCGTCAAGATAGGCCTGTGGCAATGAATCCGCTACCGCGGCGCCGCAGGGGTTTGTGTGTTTTATGACGCTTGCGGCGGGAGCGTCAAAATCTTTTACTATTTCGATAGCCGCGTTTAAGTCGATTATATTGTTGAACGACAGCTCCTTCCCCTGAAGCTGGTTTGCGCTTGCTACTGCCGCTTCGCCGGCGGAGGGGTCCTTGTAAAACGCCGCTTTCTGGTGGGGGTTTTCGCCGTATCTTAGGTCCTGCGCTTTTTCAAAAGTGAGATTTAATTTTTCGCCCCCCGCGGCCCGTCCTTCGCAGCTCGCGGCATTTAGATACCCATATATGGCGCTGTCGTATTCAGATGTTCGCTTGAAAACCTCGACCGCTAAATCCTTAAGCGTTTTTTCGGAAAGCGAACCTTTATTCTCCTTAAGTTCTTTTATGATATCTGGGTATTTGTCGGGATTCGTAATTACCGCTACTGACCTATTGTTCTTTGCGGCGCTTCGAAGCATTGAAGGGCCGCCTATGTCTATGTTTTCTATCGCCTCTTCAAGGGTTACATCGGGTTTGGCGACTGTCTTCTCGAAAGGATATAGGTTCACCACGACCATGTCTATCATGCCTATACTGTGTTTTTTTGCCACTTCCATGTGGTCCTTATTTTCCCGAAGCGCAAGAAGTCCGCCGTGTATCTTCGGGTGCAGGGTCTTCACGCGGCCGTTCATCATCTCGGGGAAACCTGTGTAGTCAGAGACGTCTTTAACGGGTATACCTGAATCTTTTATCTTCTTTGCGGTTCCGCCTGTGGATAATATCTCCGCTCCGAATTCATTAAGCGTTTTTGCCAAATCTTCGATACCTGTTTTATCGGATACACTAACGAGCGCCCTCTTGATCCTCACCATTTGCTTCCCTCCACCTTACTTACTATGATTATACGCTAGGAGCAGACCAGAATTTTAGCACAAGACAGGGCAAATTACAAGAGGAAATAAGGGTCGTGCCGGCTCGGCCGCTTTGCTCCACTGGTAATCGCGCATGGCTCGATTGGCAACCTACTTTATTTTCTCGACTGCCTCTTCGGGCGTGGCTACAAACGTAACCAAATCGCGGCAGGAGAGCCCGCCGGAGGCGGCGCGCGCTTTGTCGCTTAGGATGGGTTCTCCGGCAAGTTTTTCGAGGGCGTTTTTCCAAAAATCCCCGAACGCTATTATGGGCTTGGGTTTAGTGAGGCCTTTGTTTATAAGCTCGAGCGAGGCGGCAAGTTCCAGGAGAGTACCCGTTCCTCCGGGAAGCACGATAAAAGCGTCGGCGTTTTTTGTCATTACGTCTATCCGCTCGAAAATGTTTTCGGTTTTTATTTCTTCATCGACGTATTCGTTGGGCTTTTTATAAGGCGCGCCGCGTGCCTGGCCCGCCGAAAGATCCCCCCATTTGTAATACGTAACACCTATCGTCTTCCCGCCGGAGTCTTTTGCGCCGCGGGAAACGTCTTCCATGGTGCCGCCGAAACCGCCGGTCATAACTTCGAAACCTTTTTCGGCAAGCAGGCGGCCGAGTTTAACGATATTTTGCTTTTCCTTCCTGCCTAAATCCTTATAACTGCCGAATATGCAGACTTTTTTCATGCTTTAGTTTTCATTTATCAGCTGTCATTGCGAGCGACCCGTCTCCGACCCTACGGGTCGTAGACCCGGAGGGAAGGGAGCGAAGCAATCTCTTGGTTTGAGATTGCTTCGGTTGCCTTCGGCAACCTCGCAATGACGAATGAGGACCGATAGTTCTCTACGTTTTCGTATGCAATTTCACCATAAGTAACGAAATCGCCACCGGCGTTACACCGGAAATCCTCGAGGCCTGGCCCAGAGAACGCGGTTTAAACCGTGAAAGCTTCTCCCTTATTTCAGTCGAAAGCCCCGAAACCCGCAGGTAATCGAAATCTTCCGGTATATTCATTCTTTCGATCTTCTTGAACTTGTTCATGAGGGAGGCCTCCCGCTTAATATATCCCTCGTATTTTATCGCCACCTCTATGCCGGTCTTTTCATGATATGAAAAATTATCCGTCCATTTCGTTATCTTTATTATGTCGTCGAACGTCACCTCGGGCCTTTTCAGGAGCCTGGAAAGGCCGCCGGATGCCCTAAGCTTCTTTTTTATTTCCATTATTTTCTTTTCTTTTTTCTCGACAAGCGTGAGTTTTCCACCGGAAAGCAGGCCCAGGGCATGCCCTATCTTACTTAACCTTGCAGTGGCGTTGTCTTCGCGAACGGTCAGCCTGTATTCGACGCGCGAGGTAAACATCCTGTACGGCTCTGTGGTCCCTTTGGTTACAAGGTCGTCTATAAGGACGCCTATGTAAGCCTGCGAGCGATCGAGTATGAAAGGCCCTTTTTGCTTCGCTTTCATCGCTGCGTTAATGCCCGCCATAATACCGAGCGCCGAAGCTTCTTCATAGCCGGTCGTCCCTATTAACTGGCCGGCCAGGAAAAGGCCTTTGATTTTCCGCGTCTCAAGCGTCGCTTCGAGTTCTGTCGGCTGAACCGCGTCATATTCTATGCCGTAACCGGGTTTGGTAAATTCAGAATTTTCAAGGCCCGGGACGCTTCTTGTGATTTTTTCCTGGACATCACGGGGGAATCCCGTAAAGATTCCGTTCGCATAGTATTCGTCCGTATCAAATCCTTCGGGCTCGATAAAAAGTGTATGGCCCTCCTTATCCGGAAACCTTACGATTTTATCTTCGATGGAAGGACAGTACCTTACTCCGCCCGAGCCTAATTTTCCCGAATAGAATATGGAAGATTTCAAGTTCTCCTTTATAATATCGTGAGTGCGCTTCGTTGTGCGGGCCATAAAGCAGGGTTTTTGGCGTATATTGATTTCTTTGGTCCAGAATGAAAATGGAATGACCTTCCTGTCGCCTTCCTGAGCGGTAAGTTTCGAAAAATCTATCGTTTTTCCATCGAGACGCGGCGTCGTGCACGTGCTAAGGCGCATCGTTTTAAGGCCGAGCGCGGCAAGGTTTCCCGAAAGATCAAGAGCCGCCCGCTCGCCCATCCTGCCGCCCGGGAAATGCTCAAGGCCTATGTATATTATGCCGTTGGTAAATGTGCCCGGGGTAATAATAACCGCTTTGGAATATATCACTCCGCGCTTTTTCGTTTTGACGCCCCTGGCCGTCTCCTTTTCAACACAGATGAGCGTAACTTCATCCTCCAGAACCTCGAGATTGCTCTCGGCAAGGACGGCCTCGCGCATGTAAATATTGTATTTTTCGCGGTCAGCCTGCGCGCGCGAAGACCTTGCGGCGTAGCCCCTGGATGAATTCAGCATGCGAAACTGCACCATCGCGGCGTCGATGGCTTTTCCCATCTCCCCGCCCAGGGCGTCAACTTCCTTCACAAGCTGGCCCTTGCCGACACCGCCGATAGCGGGATTGCACGACATAAGTCCAATTTTATCTTTATCCAAAGTGACAAGGAGGGTTTTGCATCCGAGCCTCGCGCTCGCCAAAGCCGCTTCACACCCGGCGTGCCCCGCGCCGACAATTATGACTTCAAATTCTCTGCCCATGATTACGATATTTTTTGTTCGATCGAGTGGATTAGTTTGTTGAAGGAATTTTGGAAGGCGGTGACGCCGGCCGACTGAATTTCCCGGCAGATTTGTTCGAGATTGATGCCGAGTGATCGCAGTTTGGCCAGGTCGGATTCGGCATTCTCGAGGTCTTTTTCAATCGTAAGCTCTACTTTCCCGTGATCGAGAAAAGCGTCAACCGTCGCCGGCGGCATAGTATTTACGGTATCCGGACCGATAAGTCCTTCGACGTATTTTACGTCTCTGTAAGCGGGGTTTTTCGCGCTGGTTGAGGCCCAGAGTACGCGCTGAGGGTTCCCGCCTGCAAAATCCAACTCCCTGAATTTTCGGTAGATCATTTTCGCGCCCGCGACGGCTATTTTACCCTTTAAATCATCGACTTTTTTTTCCCCGAAAAGTTTGTCGAGTTTTGTATCAACACGGCTTATGAATACGCTCGCTACGGAAAAAACGTTTTTAACGTTCTTTCCTTCTTTTAACCTCTCCCGCAGGCCCTCGACATACGCTTTTGCGCATGCCCCGTACTGTTCTACCGAAAAAAGGAGCGTCACGTTTACATTTATCCCCTCTTTCGTAAGGGCGCGAACGGCTTCCGGCGCTTCTTTTGTGCCGGGCACCTTAATCATGATATTCGGCTTGTTAATGCGCCTTGAAATATCGAGCGCGGTTTTTATGGTTCCCGGGGCGTCATGCGCGAGTTCCGGCAGGACTTCGATGCTTACATAGCCGTCGAGGTGATTTGTTTTCTCATATGTATCCCGGAGAAGCTCCGCCGCCATAGACACATCTTCCAATGTAAGCGCGTCATAGATCTCAAGAGTCGTTTTACTTTCCGAGGCGAGTTTTCTTATCAGAGGGTCGTATACGCCGGACGCGCTTACGGCTTTTTCGAAAATCGTGGGGTTGGACGTTACGCCCAAAAGCCCTTTTTCAAACAGGTTTTTAAGTTCGCCGTTTTCTATGAAACGCCTGTCGATATTGTCGTACCAGGGGCTCTGGCCCGCCCTCGCCAGAGACATCAGCGTATTCTGCCCGGTTTTAATTTCCACGGATTTTTATCGTTTTCATCTTCCGGATGAGTTTTTTCATGTTTTTTGAGCCGAAAAGATATGTCCCCGCAATAAAAACATTCGCTCCCATTGAGGCGGCCAGGTACGCATTTTCGAAATTTATTCCGCCGTCGACGCCTATGTCGCCTGCGTAATTTTTCCTGATTTCCCGTATCTTGGAAACGGGCCCTGTCATGAATTTCTGCCCGCCGAAACCCGGCTCCACCGTCATAACCAGGACTTCGTCCACAAGGCCAAGCAGGGATCTTATAGAACTTGCCTTTGTCCTGGGTTTAATGGAAACGCCTGCTTTTTTCCCGCATCGCCTTATAAGGCGAATGATCCCTTTCGGATTTTTTACGGCCTCGCCGTGAAATATAATCATATCGCTTCCGGCGCGGGCGAACTCTTCTACGTACTTTTCGGGTTTTTCTATCATAAGGTGCGTTACAAGGGAAAGGTTCGTCGCCCTGCGCATTGCCTTTATTATGAACGGCCCGAGCGTTATGTTCGGCACGAAATGGCCGTCCATGACATCGACGTGCAGCATATCGGCGCCTGCGCGCCGGGCTCTTTTAATCTCGGAGGCGAGAGAGCCGAAATCGGCGGATAATAAGCTCGGCGCTATTTTGATCTTTAATTTTTTCATCTTTCATCTAATCTAACACACGATTCCCGTTTCGTCAATCTAAAAAAGAAAAGGTGCCAGGCACCTCTTTTTAAAAATCTTTACAAAGAGGTGCCTGGCACCTTTTCTTCCGTTATTTCGCTGCTTCTTTATAAACTGCGAGGGTTGCGCGGGCCATTCTCTCGAGAGTAAAATTCTCTTCGACCTTTCGCCTGAGGTTCGCCGCGCACTTACGGCGAAGTTCGATGTCGCTAAGCATCTTTATGATAGCCTCGGCCATTTTGCGGGGGTCCCGTGGCGGAAAAAGCAGGCCCGAGGCGCCGGAGTCGACAATTTCTTTTATGCCGCCGACTTCCGACGCGCATACCGCCGTGCCGGCAGCGCCGGCTTCGATTATAACCCTTCCAAATCCTTCGGAAACATTCGTCGAGAGCACGAGACAGTCAGCCTCTTTCAGTAAATTCTGCACATCTTCCCGCAAACCAAGAAACTTGACATGCTTCTCTATGCCCAACGCTTTTCCAAGTTCCTTAAGCATGTGTAAATACGGCTCTCTTTTTCTTCCCGCGCCGCCGACGATCCACGCCTCGACATGCTTCATTTTATCCGCTACAAGTTTCATTGCCTGTATAAATTCATATTGGCCTTTAATCGGTGTTAGCCGGGCAATATTTATTACTTTAAGGGGAGCTTTTTCTTCGGCATACTTATCGGGGTAATAGGGGTATTTCGCGAGATCCACTCCCCTGTACACAAGGCGTATTTTTTCTTTCGGAACGCCAAAGGCCTCGATCATTCTCTTTTCTATGCTCTCCGAAATAGCCATTACGAGTTTCCCGCGACCCATGATAGAACTGAAAAGGTGCCGCGAATAAAAGCCGTGGCAGCTCGTAACAAAAGGCGTCCCGGTCAGCCTGCAGGCGGCAAGGCCGGCCCAGGCCGGGGCGCGGCTCGAGGCATGAACTACGTCTATTCGGTGTTTTTTTATAACACGTGCGATTTTAAAGCCGTTTAAAATCGGGCATAAAGGGTGTTTTTTAT
>Ga0208325_1000394_pt1 | contig 11917 bp, 2 predicted proteins | sample PL_2010_330m_FD_185486 | JGI IMG/M metagenome (GOLD analysis project Ga0208325, IMG submission 185486) | Freshwater microbial communities from Powell Lake, British Columbia, Canada to study Microbial Dark Matter (Phase II) - PL_2010_330m... | ecosystem: Environmental > Aquatic > Freshwater > Lake...
GGCGTGGATCCGCAGATTGCCGTCATCGGGACCAAGATAGCCGCGCTCTACATCAAGAAGGGCGTGCGGAACTTCCGGGACTTCGCAGCGGCCGCCAAGGACAAGCTCGGGGAGAACTGGACCAAGCTCAGGGATCATCTCCTATCGTTCTGGCAGGGCGCGGCCGTCCTCCCGGAGTTCGCCGAGTTCGCCGACGACATCGAAGACCTCACCAGGAAGGAGGCCGCCGCAATTCTCGCGGAGATCGACGCCGAACAGACCCCGGCGCCGGCCGCAGAGCCCGCAGAGGCCCCGCCCGCCGCAATTCCTGCCGAGCAGATTGCGGCCGATTCCACGCCCGCCCAAGCACAAACCGACGCCCTCACCCCGGAACACCGCAAAATCTTCCGCAAACTCCTCGAGAAATTGCGGGGCGGTACCAACATCGCATTCTCGAGCAACGACTGGGGACTGTTCGCCATCCAGGACATCCACCCAGCCGACCACATGGGCTACGGCGTGTTCAAAGCCACGAAGGGGAACGACACGCTCACGTTCGACGGCGGCGCCGGCATGACCCACGAGCAAGAGGGAGATGCCCGGATTTCCTGGACGTCACTTGGGGGCAACGCGGAAGCATTCGGCTACAACCGGAAGGCCATGGAAAAGCGCCTGAAAGAACTCTCGGAAGCGCCGCCAGCCAGTGACTTTCAACCGAAACCGGTGTCTATTCCTATAGAGACCGGACAGCGCACGGAGCAGGACGATGAGCGACCTGACAATGGACAACCCCGAGGGCGACGCCCTGTGGTGGCAACGCCTGGACTGGATGAAGGACCAACAGCCGGAACTGCTGGCCTCACTCCTGAAGAAGGGGCGCCAGGCGCTCAGGGATCACCTGGACAGCACGACCGCCCAGGCCAACCTGCGGATCATCCGGCTGACGGAGCGGGGGATGCCGGAACAGGACGCGCTCGAGGACGTGGTCAAGACGTATCTGACCCCGGACAACAGCCGAATGGAAGAACTCCCGCCGGCGCCCTTGTCACCCCTGCTCCAGCGGCGCCTAAAGGCGTTCGAGAACAGCTTCCTGCAGTAGCGGCCGGGACCAACCACCGCATTGCCCCCACCGACACAATCGAGCCGCGCGGCGACGTGACGCGCATCAAGGCGAACGTCCGTGCGATCAAGCTCCTGCGCAAGATCGAAGCCGCCAACCGGCCGGCCACCCCCGACGAACAAACCACCCTGGCCCAATACAGCGGATGGGGAGCGGTTAAGGCCGTCTTCGATGATATCCGCGGCCAGGCCATGCTCGACAAGGACCAACAGGGCTACTCTGGCTACAACTACGATGAGTCGTGGACACGTAAGTACGGCAACCACTACCGGGCGCTGAAAGAACTCCTCACCGAGGACGAATGGCGTTCCGCGAAGCGGTCCACGCTCAATGCACACTTCACGGTGGCCGAGGTCATCCACCCCATGTGGACCGCCCTCCGACGTTTGGGATTCACCGGCGGCCGGGTCGGGGAGTTAGGCGCCGGCGTCGGCCACTTCTTCGGCCTGATCCCGGAGGACCTCGCGACATCCACCACGTTCACGGCCATCGAGAAAGACAAGCTCACCGGCCGGATCCTGAAGCTGCTCTACCCGCAGGCCGACGTCAGCATATCCTCCCTGGAAGCCAAGCGCCTGGCCCCGGGATCGCTCACGGCCGTAATCGGCAACTTCCCGTTCAGCGACTACAAGCCGCACGATCCGGCCTATCCCCCGATGATGCTGCACAACTACTTCTTTGCCCGGGCGCTCGACGCCCTGGCCCCCGGCGGGATTGTCGCGGTCATCACCAGCTCTAGCACCATGGACAGCAGTCGTTCCGCGAAGGCCCGGGACTACATGATGGCCAGGGCTGACCTGGTCGGGGCGATCCGCCTCCCGAATACCGCATTCAAGGCGACAGCCAACACGGAGGTCGTCACCGATATCCTGTTCCTGCAGAAACGTGGCCCCGGTATCGCCCGCTCCGACAACCTGTGGAGCCGCACGCTGCCGATGGACACGCAGAACCGGAAGGCCGCCAATACCACGGTACCGATCAACGAGTATTACCACGAGCACCCGGAGATGCTGCTCGGCCGGCCCAGCAGCGAGGGCACGATGTACGGCAACGAGCAGAATCAGCCGACGCTACACCCCATCCCCGGCCGGGATCTCGGCGACCAGCTCGCCGACGCCGTGGACGCCCTGCCGGAGGGCGTCATGCAGTCCGTGCGGGAAGCTCCCTACGACATCGTCGAGGCAACGTCGACGCAAAAGGAGTTCAGCCTCCAAGTCATGCCGGACGGCACGGTCGGCCAGGTCCTTAACGGCATAGTCGCGCCGGCGGAGTTCGCCGACTCCAAGACGATCAGCGACCGCGCAAAGAGCTTCATCGAGACACGCGAGGCCACCAAGCGGTTGCTTCACCTGGAGCTGAGTCACTCGGCCACCGACGCCGAGGTCGAGGACGCGCGCCGACATCTCCGGAAACTGCACGCGGCCCACCTCGAGAAATGGGGCAAGAAGGGCGCCTCGGGATGGTTCCGCTGGAACCCCTTGCACCGGTACTTCCACAAGGACCCGGAATGGCCGCACGTCGCCAGTCTCGAAATCGAGCACCGCAAGGTCGAGACGCGCCCCGACGGCACAAAACGAATCGTCAAGTGGTTTACCAGGAGCCCGATCCTGGACACCCGCCAGAATTACCCCTGGGCGGAGCCGACCAGCGCGAAGACTCCCTTGCAGGCGGCCATGATAAGCCTCGCCTACCGCGCAACCATTGATCCCGAGTACGTGGCCGCGCTGCTCGGCACGGACGTCAATGACGCTACCGACCAGTTGCTCGAGGGTCCTTTCTTCCTGGCGCCTGAGACGGGTACCATCCAACCGAAGGACGCCTATCTGAGCGGCCACATAGGCAACAAGCTGGAAAGAGCCCGGGCCGCGGCCGAACTCGATCCCCGCTACGCCAAGAACATCGCCGCACTTGAGGAGGTCCTCCCGCCGCCGCTCGCCCTGGACGGCGTCAAGTTCGGGCTCGGGGCCAAGTGGGTCCCGGATGAGGTCGTGACCGGCTGGCTGCGCCACGTCACCGGCATGGAGGACGTCAGCGCCGCGCGTGCAGGCTCCATGCAGGAATGGACGCTGGCCGGCTGGCCGTCGCGCGGAGCCGACAGCCCCGGCACCACCGGGGAGTACGCCACCGACCACGTCACGGCACGCCAGATCATCAACGACACGCTTCAGTTCCGGCAGACGGTCGTCTATGACGAATACGAGGACGAGGCCGGAAAGCACAAGACCAAAAACGTCGGCGACACTCAGGCCACGGCCCACCGGCAGAAACTCGTGAGCGCGCACTTTACCGAATGGGTGCGCAGCAACGACGAGATGCGGACGGCTGCCGAGACCGCCTACAACGCCCAGATGAACGCCTCGGTCAAGCGGACCTTCCAGCAACTTGAGGAGTTCGACGCCTACCCCGGCGCCGCCGCCTATGACCTCCCGAACGGGTCCAAGTTCCTGCTCCGCCCCCACCAGCGCAACGCCGTCCGCAGGATCATGGAGGGCAATACGCTGCTGGCGCACTGCGTGGGCAGTGGCAAGACGGCGGTGCTCACGACCGCAGCCATGGAACTCAAGCGCCTGAAGCTGGCGAAAAAGACCATGATCGTGGTACACAACGCGACCCTGGAGCAATACCGCGAGTTCATCCCCCGCCTCTATCCGAATGCCCGGGCGCTGATCGCCGGCAAGGGCGACCTATCCACCGCCAAGCGCCACGAGTTTATGACCCGGATCGCGCTGGGGGACTGGGATATTGTCGTCGTGGCCCACAGTTCCTTCGACCTGATCCCCAGCAACCCGGCGCGCGTCGAAGCCTTTGTGGAGGACCAGGTCGCCGATATTGAGGAGATGATTGCCAAGGCCCGCCAGGCGGAAGGCAAGGAGGCGCCCCGGGTCCGGGCCCTGGAACGACGCAAGGTCGCCGAAGAGACGGCGCTCCGCCGCCTGATCGACCGGGAGCAGGATGACACGATCTTCTTTGAGGAACTCGGCGTCGATGCGCTGTTCGTCGATGAGGCCCACCTCTACAAGAAACTGCACTTTGTCACCAACATGGACCGGGTCAAAGGCCTGGACCTGGGATTCTCGAAGAAGGCGATCCAGCTCTACCTCAAAACCCGCTTCATCATGGACAAGACCGGCGGGCGCAACATCGTCACGGCCACCGGTACCCCGATCACCAACACCCTGGCCGAACTATGGAACATGGTCCGTTACGTCTCTCCGAAGACCCTCGACGAGTACGGGATCCAGTCGTTTGACCAGTTCGCGACCGCGTTCACAGAGGTCAGCGTCGATATGGAGACCGACGCTGCGGGCCGAATCCGCAATGTCGAACGCTTTAGCGAGTACATCAATCAGCACGAACTGGCGACGATGTTCCAGCAGGTCGCCGACGTCATCCTGGAGGATGACCTCGAAGGTATCGAGAAACCCATCTACGCCGGCGGGGCGCCGATGGTTGTGGAACTGGAGCCCACCCCGGTACTGGAGAGGATCACCAAGTACCTCAATGACCTCTACGTCTGGTTCGAGCATCTTGAGGGCGCCGACAAGCGCACCTACTCGTATCTCCCGCTCCTGATCTACGGCATGGGCTCCAAGGCCACGATAGACGCCAGGCTGGTTCACCCGTCCCTGGCCGACGATCCGGGCAGCAAACTGAACAAGGCGGCCGAGACCATCGCCGAACGCTACCGGCACCACGCGCCGAACAAGGGCACTCAGGTGGCGTTCTGCGACACGTACCGCTACCTCGAACGGCGGCCGGCCGGACTCAGGCGCGACCAGGAAACGGGCCGGCTGGTGCCGAAGTTCAAGACCATCGAGGGGTTCAATGCCTGGACCGAACTCAAGCGCAAGCTCATAGAGCGGGGCGTACCTGAAGCCGAGATCGCCGTTATCAGCGACTACACGACCGATGCGCGCCGCCAGGCCCTCTATGACGAGGTCAACGCTGGCACGGTCCGCGTTATCATCGGCTCCACTCAGACCCTCGGCACCGGTGTCAACATGCAGAAACGCATGTGTGCCCTGCATCACATCGACGCCCCGTTCCGCCCGGCCGACATGGAACAGCGCGAGGGCCGCGCACTCCGCCAGGGGAACCTGTTCGAGGAGGTCGAGGTGTACCGCTACGGCGTGCGCCGCACGCTCGACGCCGGCAAGTACGACATGCTGGAGCGCAAGCAGGGATTCATCAACGACGGCATGACCGGCCGCGGCGAGCGCCACAGCAGCGACATTGACGATACCTCGATAGGCTACGCCCAGGCCAGCGCCGCATTCTCCGGCAACCCCCTGCGCATGGAACAGGTCGCGCTACAGACGCGCCTGGCCGAACTCCAGAGCCTCCACCATGCCTGGGACGCCCAGCAGGCCCAGCGCAGCAGTCAACTGCACTCGAACCGCACGCGGATCGCGACGCTCAACGCACAGATTCCCCAGGCCGAAGCGGCCCATGCCGAGTACGCGACCACCGTCCACGGGAAGACAATCGCCCTGAAGATTGGCAACGGTGCGTTCCGGGACTTCACCACGGCCGAGTTCGACAAGTTCTTGACCGGCTACATGGGCAAGCGCCTGGCCGAAGCCGCCGACGCCGCGACACGTAAAGCCGCCAACAGCCCGAAGAACAGCGCCAAGAACTACGCGGGATTCAGTACCCACACCATGACCATCGGGGGCGTAGCGTGCGAGGTGAGGGCTGTAGCGCAGGCACACAGGATTGAAGGCGACGCCACCGAGGTAGCCGACAACAGTGCGGTCTACCTCACCGTCACGGACCAGCGTTTCCCGTCTGCGACCAGGTACCAATCTGAGGTCACGTCGGGCGCCGGCGTGCGTCAGAGCCTACGCTCCAAGGTGGACCGGATCCCCGCAGAGGTAGCCAGCGCGAAAGAGCGCGTCGGCGAGCTGACCAAGGACAACAAGCAGCTTGAGGCCTTCCTGGCCCGGCAGTTCCCCAACGCCGGCGAACACGTTGACGTGGGCAACCGCCTCAAGGACGTCAACGAGACCCTCATTCAGAACGGGGAGGATGCCGAGGAAGCGGTACCGGACCATCGCCCAACGCTTGGCGAATACCTGGACGCCGACATCCCGGACGTCGAACTGGCCGAAGACGAAGACCTCACCGAGATGGACATGCAGGGCGATACGCCGGCCGATTACGAGCTGTTCTTGCCGGACGCCTTCTATCTGAACGACGCCGACGAGGACAAAGCGATTCAGGTCCAGGGCACGCAAGTGGCCGATGCCCCGGACATCTTTGTGTTCAAGAACCACCTGACGAAGTCATGGAAGATCGTCGATGGGCTCACGGGCTACGAGATCACCAAGGGCTACGACACCAAGCCGGCCGCAACCAACGACGTCACCGGCCGCCTGGAAGACCCCGTGTGGGTGAAAGCCTACGAGGCCAAACGCCTCGAATGGCTCGCCGCCAACGGCGCCACCCCGCGGTACCGCTTCATCGGGATCCCGAAGCCCGCGGAAGACGCCCCCCTCCGGCCGCCCGGGGAAATCCTCGAAGGGCTCACGGTGCCCAAGGGCGAGGCCGAAAGCCCGGAAGCCGCAGCGGCCGCGCTCACCGCGCTGTACCAGGCCGCAGAACGCAAGGCGCCGCTCCTGCTCCGCATACAGCGCAAACTGGACGCGTTCGAGAAGGCCCGGCAGGCCGCGGGGCCGGATACCGCCATGGAGGAAGCCACGCCACAATGGATTCTCGACGCCGTCGCGGCGGCCGAGGCAAAGGCCGACAGGTTTGAGGCAGAGCGCTTCACGTTCTACGAGCAAGCGCGAGACGCCAAATCCGACACCGATAAGCGGCGTCTCAAGACCGAGGAATCCAAGGCGGAGATCAAGGCCCAATGGTGGACCAAGTACGGGGATGGGCTCCAGAACTACGAGGCGTCGCTTCGGCGCCGGCTCAACGTGGTCCAGAAGGCGCGCGCCGACGAGATCCGGTATGGCGGCACGTTCCCCTCCGGGATGACGCCGAACAAGCGGGACACGTTCTACAGGAGCGCGTCTGCGGCCGCCACAGCCGACCGGCTGGATCCGGCCACGGTGAAAGAAGCCGAGGCGATCCTCGCGAAGATCACCGGCGGCAAGGTCACGCTCGAACTGCGCCCGGTGTTCAATGCCCTGGGCGCGCAACAGGCCGGCGAGTACATCGGTGAACTCACCCGCGTCGTCGCCAATCCGAACATAGGCAATGTCGTCGACACGACCGCGCACGAGGCCATACACTGGTCGCGCGCCTGGGCAATGACGGCCGAGGAACACCGCCAGCTCCAACAGGCCATGGACGCGGTCGGCTGGTCCGAGGAGGCCCTGGCCGAGGGCGTCATCACGTACTCGCGGACGGGACGGCTGACGTCTGCAGACGTCGCCAGGCTTGCGGCCACGGAAACCGCAGGTACCCGGCCGGCCGCCAAGTGGCTGATCGCGCTGCGCCGCCTGATCGGCCGCCTGGTCCGGAGGCTCCGCGCACTGTTCGGGGAGACGCGCGCTATCGACGACCTGCAGGCGTTCTACGAGCGGGCTGTGTCAGGGGAGTTGGGCAACCGGCCCACACCCGGGGCCATGGGGGCGGAGGATATCGTGCCGGCGTGGCGCCGGGCCCGACATTCCTACTCGAAGCGCGAGAAGATCATGGTCGAGGGATTGCCGCTGTACCGCGACGGACAGACCACCACAGACCGGGAGTACCTGGCCGCGGTCGAAGCCGGGGACATGGCGACGGCGCAACGGATGGTGGGCGAGGCGGCCGAAGCGTCGGGTCTGCCGATCCTGGACGACAGCGCGACCCAGGCGTACAAGGTTCGTAGGACGGCCCCACCACAGAAGACCATCAAGGCCTACAAGCTCTTTGCAGCACGCGACGGCCAGGTCTTCCCCTTGTTCGTAGCCGCCACGGACGCACTCCCCACGGGCGTTTGGCTGGACGCGTTGCCCGGCAAGCCGGCCGGGACGTCAAAGACGGGGCGCCCAAAGGTGAGCTCCAAACTCGGCCCGCTGGCCTACCGCCCTGGCTGGCACGTGGGTGACATCCCACTGGCGGCACACATCGGCGTCAAGGATGCAGACGGCAACATCTACGCGCGCCGGGACAACGAGGTGTGGGCAGAGGTCGAAGTGGCCGGCGATATCGACTACCAGCCGGAGGCGGACGACAACGGGCGCAAGGCGGACGGCACCATCAGCGTCCCGCGGGCCGATATCAAGCATATGCCCACAGACGGGGCCTACCGCTACAAGACCAATCCGAACATGCGCGGCAACTGGATCATCTCCGGCGCCATGAAGATCGGCCGGGTGATGTCGCAGGGCAAGGTAGACGCCATCCTCGCCAGGGACGGGCACGTGCCCATGCCGTGGGCATCCGGTGACCTCGACCTTGACGGCCTGGGACTGGACACGCGCCACCCCCAGAACGCCGCCAAACTCCTGGACCCGGTCACCTACGACGACCAGGGCAAGGTGATCCCGCTGTCCAAGCGCTTCCAGGCGCACAACCCCGATCCCCGCTACAGGAGCGCGAAGCAGGCGGTGACCGAGACCGTCAAGGAGTCCCGTTCGTGGCTTGCGGACTTCATTACCGGGCTTCTGGCGAAGAACACGAACGCCCGGCCGGAACTGCGCGCCTATGAAACGCTGCTCAAGACGCCGAGCCACTATCACCAGATATGGCCAGCGTTCACGAAAATCTACGAGGCCGCCCTGGGCTCGCAGACACGGCGGCACGAACTCACCGAAGAGATATTCGGCAAGGATCTGAAGCCCCTTCTGCAGTATGCCAGGAAGCAGGGCAAGAAGGCGTATGCCGCACTCGGGGCCTATCTGTGGCATACGGACTACTTCCGGGACGGCGGGTACGTCAAGCACGAGGGGGATGCGTGGATTGCTCACGGGGCCCCCATCCGCGATGCGGAGGGCACTGTCACACAGCCAGGCGAGCAGATCGGCATGTATGACAATGAGGATGCCGCCTGGAAGGCGGTCTACGAGCAAGAGCGGTTCCGGCTGCTGCAGAAGGGCTACAGCCAGGCCCACGCGGATGTCGTTCACGCCGTGCGCATGATCGGCCATCGCGGCCACGCGCAGCTCCAGCGCAACATGCGGGAACTGGAACGCATCTGCGCCGAAAAGGACATACCAGTGCCCACCGTGGACATCGACGGCAAGACCACGGACCTGTTCATGGCGCTCCGCATGATGGGGGACCTCCGGGGCTCGTACATGCCGCGGTTGCATGGGTCGGGCCGATTTGAGCTCACGGCCTTCGACCGGGCAACCGGAGAAACCCATTGGCTCGAGAAATTCGGCGACCCGGCCACGCGGGCCGCGCGCTATGCGCAACTGAAGCGGCAGGGATACCGGGTGGTCAACTCACTGAGCACGCAGCCCAGTGAGGACGCCTACGGAATGTCCATGGACATTGCCGGGATCGCGGACCTGCTGAATGCGGCCGCGCTCAAAGCCAAGAGAGCCGGCGTGGCCGAAGACAAGACGCTGTCCGACTTCGGCATGTCGGGGGATTTCCACGACTACGTGCGCAAGACGGACGGGGAGACAGAACGGCACTTCATCCTGCACGGCCCGAAGGTCGGACTGCACGCGCATGTCATCAAATCGCTGTTCGGGGGCCGCTGGTACGATGACCAGCAGACGGGCGCCGGGGAAGGCTGGCACATCGTCAACCCGGATGATGCTGTTGTGCAGCGCCTCGTGCTGCGTCTCGCCGAGGCGGCGGATCTCCCCCATCGCCGGATCGCAGAGACCTTCCTGGCGGCAATGACCAGTCATGTCGCGGACGTGATCCGGGAACGCGGTTCCCGATCCCACCGCATCGGCCGCACGGCGGCCTATGGCAAGGCCGTCGTCGGGGGCCACGAAATGGACCCGGCCATTGCGCTCTCCGGCGCCGGAACGGCGATTGCGGGGGGGACGGCGAAAGGCGAGATGATGCCGAGGATGTTGAAGGCGGCTACGGGCCTGGATGAGTCATGGGAGGAGTTCCGGCGCCGGCGGCAGGGAGAGATGGCCGAGGAGAACGGCGGCGAGTCTGTGGATCTGGACTACCGCACGCGGCAGGAACTCTACGACGCCTTCGAGGAGCAGGTCAGGGAACGGCGCATCGACTCGGCCACGCAGCCGCGCCTGTTCAAGGAGGCGACCGCCTACATCAAGGAGGCTTTCCGGAATCAGGGGTCGGTGGAGAGGTTCATGGGAATGGTCAAGGGAGTGGCCGCGTTGAAACACCTGTCGGGCCTGGCCCCGGGGCTTGTCAATATGACGGCGCTTGCCACCACCGTTCCGGCCGAGATCATCCACGGCACGGGCGTCAGCTCTGTGAGGGCCATACGGTACATTTCCCGGGGCATGAAGCGGTACACGGCCTACCGGCTGGCGACCGCAAGCGGGGAAGCGTACGAGGGCAAAGATGCGTGGCTGTTCAATGAGATTGCGCGGAAGGGCTTCGACGAGCAGCCCTTTCATCGTGAATCCATCCAGGCGCTCAGCACTAAGCTGGGGATGGCCTACCGGAATGTGATCGACTGGGCAATGATCGTGTTCAGCCAAACGGAGCGGCTCAATCGCGCGTCCACCATCGCGGCGGCGTACTGGGCACTGCAAGACAAGAACGCGGCCGCGTTCACCGGGGCGGCACGCGACGAGGCGCTCCTGGAGGCCAAGCGCATCTCCGACCTGGCCCACGGGACATACGGCAAGGTCAATCAGCCGGCGATTGCCCGGGGTGGCGGTCCGCTGGCCGAAGGGTTCAAGGCAGCCTACATGTACCAGACGTTCAGCCACACGATGCTGCAGACAACCGCCATGATCGGCCGCGATATGGTGGGGAACGCCGCCAAGGGTCAATGGAAGCCGGCCAGAGACGACGCCAGGGCCATGGCCTGGATGATCGTATCGCCCGCGATCCTGGCCGGGGCGGGCGCGTCGATGCTTGCCCCGCTGGTGACGGCCGTGTTCTCCGCCTTCGGGGCGGAGCCGCCGGAGAAGATCGAGGAGGATTTCTATGTGTGGCTCGAAGAGACGTTCGGCCGCCCGGCGGAACGGCTCGGCAGAAGCGGCCTGGCAGGCGCGGCAGGCATCCACCTGAAGGGCTCCCTGGCTCTCGACCCCACGGGCCTGCCACGCATGATCGGCGGCGCACTGGGGCTGTGGAGGGATCCGGGCATGTCGCTGCACGAACTGCTCGGCGCGCCGGCGTCGCTGGTAGAGGATCTGCGCTACGGGGTCCAGTACGCGGCCGAGGGGGATATCCTGCGCGCCGGAGAAAAACTGCTGCCCAGGGTGCTGGCCAATCCGGCCCGGGCCGCCCGGGAACATCGCCGCGGTGTAACCAACTGGCGGAATCAACCCGCCTTCGACGAGCGCACGCACCGCCCGGCCCGCCCGGACTGGTACGCGACACTGCTGCGGGTGCTGTCGTTCAACCCGGCGACGGCGGCGCGCGTCCAGGAGCAGAACTGGGCCCGCCGACGCACGGAAGCCCACTACGCGGATAAGCGCACGGAAATCTACCGCCGGTACCGACTGCTACGGCTGTCGCCCGACTGGAGTAGGGCCGAGTTCCTGGACATCCTCCAGGACATCCGGGAGTACAACGCAGGAGCCCGGCAAAGCACGGTCCATGTGCCGCAGATCACGAAGGCGGGACTGCTGGCGGCCGCCAGGCGGATGCAGAAGCCGCCACGGGGGAGGCGGGCAGTGGTTCCGGCGGTGCTTCCGGTCAGTGCGGAGTAGGGGGGCGCGTAGCGGTGGCGCGTAGGGCTGTTCCTACGCGCCTTTGTGCTTGAGG
>Ga0208325_1000395_pt1 | contig 11871 bp, 8 predicted proteins | sample PL_2010_330m_FD_185486 | JGI IMG/M metagenome (GOLD analysis project Ga0208325, IMG submission 185486) | Freshwater microbial communities from Powell Lake, British Columbia, Canada to study Microbial Dark Matter (Phase II) - PL_2010_330m... | ecosystem: Environmental > Aquatic > Freshwater > Lake...
GTGGGTGAAAATGCCGCTTCAGCCGTTTACATCAAATCGCAAAAGAAAAACGCGGAAAATTTAGGTATCGAATACGAGCTGAAAACGCTGGATGCCGGCATAACGGAGCGGGATCTGCTGGAAGAAATCAAAAAGCTGAATCAGGATAAAACCGTATCCGGCATAATCGTCCAGCTGCCGCTGCCGAAGGGAATAGACCACAAGAGTGTCATGAGCGCCATCGCGCCGGAAAAAGACGCCGAAGGTATGCATCCCGAAAATTTGGGCCGGGTGCTTTTAGGAAGCGCCAAACTCGCCCCATGTACCGCGCAGGCGGCGATGGAGCTGATAGAATCTACCGGAGTTAATCTCCACGGGAAAGAAGCGGTCGTGGTAGGGCATTCCGAGATTGTGGGGAAGCCCTTAAGTATGCTGCTCCTCAATAAGTTTGTGACTACCTGTGTCTGCCATATTGCCACCGGCGAAAGGGGCGTTCTGCCCGAGCATGTTAAACGGGCGGAGATACTGGTTGTCGCGGTGGGCAAGGCGGGCCTTATAAGGGGCGATTGGGTAAAAGAGGGCGCGATAGTTATAGACGTAGGAATCAATCGGGTAGGGGATAAACTCGTAGGGGATGTAGAGTTTGAGAAGGCACGCGAACGGGCCGCCTTTATTACACCTGTTCCGGGTGGGGTAGGCCCTTTGACCGTAACGATGCTGATGAAAAATGTTGTCGAATCTTTTAAAATGTCGCTTTGAACGAATATTATAAGGGGAGGTTGTAATATGCCGAGAGTAGTAGGGGAGCTTGCGGTAAGCGGCTCGAATAAAGCGGTAACTTTAGCGGACGGCCTCATAAATAAACTCATAAAAGAAAAGGGTGAAACATTTGAGATAGGTTTTCCCGAGACAGGATATTTTTTGCCGCTCATATACGCTACTCTGGGGAAAGAAGTAAAGACGCTTAAAGACGCCGGGGGAATTGTGCAAATCGCAAAAAGCCTTCTTAAAAAAGTACCGGAAAATGATAAGTGGGATTCTCTTCTCAACGACGCGGTGGATTCAGGCGTTGCTACGGCGTTTGCGGCGGAATTAATAGAAGCAATTCGTTATGCTACGGGTGAATTGCCGGCTGAGGGTTGGCAGGGTTTTATTCCCGATTCGGTTTTACGAAGCCTTGGAATCCAGCTTGTTGACGGAAGGATAAGCGGTGTGGCGGTAATTGTAGGCGCGGCGCCTGATGCCAGAACAGCGGAAAGAATAATACGGGAACTACAGGAAAAGAATGTTCTTTCACTTCTTGTCGGCAGCTCCGGCGAAAAGACATTCAGGGATCAACTGATCGAAAGAAAAGTCCAGGTAGGACTTGACTTTTATATCGTCCCCATAGGAAAAGATACCACTTCGGTTATACATGCGGCAAATTTCGCCATAAGGGCATCTCTCTCTTACGGCGGGAACAAAAAAGGGGAGCTTGAAAAAAATGTGAATTATTGTAAGGACCGCGTTCCCGCTTTTATACTGGCACTCGGCGCTCTGGATGATATTAAGGTTGCCGCTGCGTGCGCGGCTATAAGGCTCGGATTCCCGGTAATTACGGACCAGAAAGTGCCGGAAATCAAAAAAACTCCTTTTACTTTGCATGAGGCCCTTTTAAGCGTAAGCGACTATTCGAAAATCGTTCAAAGCGCTCTTCTTGCCAGAGAAATAAAAGTGAAAATCAAAGAGATACCCGTTCCCGTGGCTTACAGTGCCGCTTTTGAAGGCGAAAGAGTGAGAAGGCAGGACATGCATGTCCAGTTCGGCGGGAAGTTTTCTTCCGCTTTTGAATACGCGCGCTCAAAACCGCTTAATGAGATAGAAGACGGAAAGATAGAGGTTATAGGCCCGGAAATAGACGAGATGGAAGAGGGGTCAGCTTTTCCCCTTGGTATTTTGATAGAGGTGGCGGGACGAAAAATGCAGCTTGATTTCGAACCGATACTTGAAAGGCAAGTACATACATTTTTAAACGAAGCAATGGGCATATTCCATATGGGCCAGCGGAACATGTGCTGGATAAGAATTTCAAAAGAAGCATATAAAAAAGGTTTCAAGATAAAGCATTTCGGCGCCATTATCCACGCAAGGCTCCACGATACATACGGGAAAATCGTGGATAAGGCGCAAATTAAACTATACACAAAAAAAGAAGATGTAGAGAAGATAGTGCCCGAAGCGGTTAAGGTCTATGAAGAACGCGACGAGCGCCTTGCCGGCATGACCGATGAAAGCGTGGATACCTTCTACAGCTGCACCCTGTGCCAGAGTTTCGCGCCGAACCATGTGTGCATGGTGAAGCCCGAACGCCTCGGCCTTTGCGGGGCATACAGCTGGCTTGACGCAAAGGCGTGTTATGAGCTGAACCCGACGGGCCCCAACCAGCCCGTCAAAAAAGGCGAAGTCCTGGACCCTGCGCGCGGGGAGTGGAAAGGCGTAAATGATTTCATCCACCAGAAGTCCAATAAAACCATTGAGAGGTTTCACGGCTATTCCATTATGACTTTTCCCGAAACAAGTTGCGGATGCTTTGAATGCGTGATAGCTATTTTACCCGAGACGAACGGCTTCATGGTAGTAAACAGGGAATACGCAGGCCCTACGCCGGCGGGAATGAAGTTTTCAACGCTCGCCGGTTCCATAGGGGGAGGCAACCAAACACCCGGATTCATGGGTGTCGGACGGCTTTATATCGTAAGCAAGAAATTCATATCCGCCGACGGCGGTATCAAGAGGCTTGTGTGGATGCCGAAGGAGCTTAAAGAAGCGCTTGGAGCGAAAATTAAGAAAAGATGCGAGGAAGAAGGCATGCCGGATTTATTCGACAAAATCGCGACCGAGGAAAACGCGACCGAACCGGAAGCCCTCGTAAAATTTTTACAGGAGAAAAAACATCCGGCGCTAACAATGCCGCCACTTATGTGAAATGAAACCATAACTTACGGAGGCCAAAGGCCGACGTAAGTTATATGGCTGAATTTCATCCTGAGGCACCACCGGTGCCGAAGGATCTTATGTGAAATGAAACCATAACTTACGGAGGCCAAAGGCCGACGTAAGTTATATGGCTGAATTTCATCCTGAGGCACCACCGGTGCCGAAGGATCTTTCGTTAAGATTCTTCGCTCCCTACGGTCGCTCAGAATGACAAGGAAGGTAAGAATGGGATTATCGGGGCTTGGAATATATAAATTACTGCCCAAGACAAACTGCAAGGCCTGCGGTTTTCCGACCTGCCTTGCCTTCGCGATGCAGCTTGCGGCAAAAAAAGTATCTTTGGACAAATGCCCGCATGTATCCGAAGAAGCCAAGAAAACTCTTGAAAGCGCGGCCGAGCCACCGATAAAACTTATTACGATAGGAAAGGGCGAGGAACGGATCGAGGTCGGCAACGAGACGGTGCTTTTCAGGCACGAAGAGAAATTTTACCACCCGAGCGCAATCGGATTTTTATTAGAAGACACTTCCGGCGAGGAGGAAATTAAAAAGGCGCTCGGGGAAATAAAAAAACTTGATTTTGAAAGAGTGGGCCAGAGGATAAAGGCAGATATTATTGCCGTATCCTGCAAGACGAAGCGCGCGGCAAAATTTCAAAGCGTCGTAAGGGCCGCTTGTGAAAATACGAATTTACAGATCGTACTTATGGCAAACGAGGCGGCATTAATCGAAAAGGGCCTTGAGGTTTCGAAAGAAAGATGCCCCCTCATATGCGCCGCTACGGGAGACAATTTTAAAGAGATGGCGGAGCTTTCCAAAAAATATAAAGTGCCATTAGTCGCAAGCGCGCCGCGCCTGGAGGCGTTAGAAACGCTTGTGAAAAACCTGAACGCAGAAGGCGTCCGGGATATCGTTCTTGAAACGGGCGATAAGGATATGGCGGATAAAATATGGGATTTGACGCAAATCCGGCGTCTCGCCATCAAGAAAACATTTCGGCCTTTCGGGTATCCCACTATCGTATTTACAAAAAGCGAGGACCCCTACCAGGAAACAAGCGAAGCGATAACGTACCTTGCCAAATACGCGGGCATTGTGATTATGAAAGGAAAATCGCCCGAGCAGGTGATACCTATTTTAACGGCGCGGCAGAATATATTTACGGATCCGCAGAAACCGCTCCAGGTTGAGCCGAAGATATACGAGGTCGGAAAGGTTACGGATAAATCGCCGGTTTTAGTTACGACAAATTTCTCGCTTACGTATTACACCGTTGAGTCCGAGGTGGAGTCAAGCGCGGTTGCTTCCTATATCGTAGCCTGTGATTCGGAGGGCATGTCGGTCCTTACGGCCTGGGCGGCGGATAAATTCACCGCGGAATCGATCGCGAAAACACTTGAAAAATTCAACGTAAAGGATAAGATAAACCACAAAAATGTAATAATTCCGGGTTACGTCTCGGTTCTGAGCGGAAAGCTGGAAGAGGAATCGGGGTGGAAAGTCGTTGTGGGGCCGCGTGAGGCGTCGGGACTGCCGACTTTCCTGAGGAATTTAAATAAATGACAAGTACCGGCCTCACAAAGACGGAAACAGATGGAAAAGTATAAAGTCGTATTTAAACCAAGCGGCAAAACAGTCGAAGTAAAAAAAGGCGCAGACCTTCTGTCTGCGGCCGTCTCCTGCGGGGTGTATATAAATTCGAGCTGCGGCGGCGAAGGCGTGTGCGGAAGGTGCAAGGTGATAATCAAAAAAGGTAAGTTCCACACGGAGCCTACGGGAAGGATTTCCCGCGAAGAAAGAAAAAAAGGATATGCGCTCGCCTGTCTTACGGCTGTCGAGGACAACCTTGAAGTGTTTATTCCCAGACAGTCAAGGCTTGATTTAAGCAGGGTTAAAGAAAAAGAGGCAAAACTAAATCGCATGAAAGGCATCTACTCGGAAGCGGTAGAAGTCGATAACGGCCGGCCCATCATAAACGAAGAGGTATTTACCCGCAGCCCGATATCGGCTAAAATTTATGTGGAGCTCCCGCCGCCGACTTTAACCGACAGCGTAAGCGACTATGAAAGGTTGATCAGGGAAATCAGAAAAAAATACGATATCCCAATAATGCAGACGGGCTTAAGGAACATTCGAAGGCTTGGGAGTATACTGCGTTCAAGCAACTGGAAAGTAACCGTCACGCTGGGCAAAAGAAACGAGACAACCGAGATTGTAATCATAGAGCCGGGAGATTCTTCGAAGGAGAATTACGGAATCGCTTTTGATATCGGCACAACAACGATTTCGGGCCAGCTCGTCAACCTGAATACCAAAGAAATTCTCGGGACGAAAGCAACTTATAACAAACAGATAGTATTTGGCGACGATGTCATAACAAGAATAATTTTTGCCACTGAAGGAAACGGCCTTGAAAGGCTGCATCACGCCGTTATAGATAACATGAATACCATTATCCGCGAGTTAACGGACGAAAATAAAATACCTTTAGACCGCGTTACCGGCGTTACGTGCGCCGGAAATACCACAATGATACACCTCCTGTTAAGGGTGGACCCTACGCATATAAGGCGCGAGCCCTATGTTTCGACCGCGAATTTTGTTCCCGTCATAAGGGCTTCCGAGGCGGGTATAAAGATTCACCCGCGGGGGCTTCTCGCGTGTATTCCGGGCGTCAGTACTTACGTGGGGGGGGATATAGTATCGGGAGCGATTGCCTGCGGCATAGATAACGAAAAGAGCCTTATGCTTTTAATCGATGTGGGCACAAACGGCGAGATAGTTCTCGGAAATAAAGAATGGATGGCGTGCTGTTCGGCGTCGGCGGGTCCCGCATTTGAAGGAAGCGGCGTCTCCTGCGGCATGAGGGCCGTAAAAGGCGCGATAGAAAAAGTCGAAATCAACTCCAAATTTGAACCGAAAATAAAATCCATAGGAAGCGGAAAACCGGTTGGTATTTGCGGTTCGGGGTATATAGACCTTATCTCGGAGATGTTCAGAAGGGGTATTATAAAACGGGACGGAACCATTAATACGGACCTGAAAACAAAAAGAGTCAGGTTAAAAGACGATGAAGCCGAATATGTCGTCGTTTTTAAGGATAAAACGTCTCGGGATAATGATATTGTCATAAAAGAGGCCGATATTGAAAACATAAAACGCTCAAAAGGCGCAATTTTCTCGGCCGGCGCGATTCTCGTCAAGAAATTCGGCCTGACATTTGATGATATAGACAAAATTTACATTGCCGGTGGATTCGGAACTTTCCTTGATATGGAAAATGCGGTTTCGATAGGACTTTTGCCCGACGTAGACAGGAAAAAATTTAAATTTGTGGGAAATAGCTCTCTGATAGGCGCGCGCGAGATACTTCTCTCCTATGATACCATGAAGAAGGCCGAAGAGATAGCGCGAAAGATGACATACGTGGAACTAAGCAAGGACCCCTCCTACATGGATGAATATGTCTCGAGCCTGTTTTTCCCGCATACGGATCTGGAGAAGTTTCCGAGTGTGGGTAAACACAGATGAGCACAGATTGGAATCACAGATGGGCACAGATAACGAAATCTGCGCTAATCTGTGAAAACGCGATTTAACATGAATCTGCGCCGATCTGTGCATGAAAAATAATATGAGCAATATAATCGCGATTGCCGGCAAGGGCGGAACGGGGAAGACAACCCTCGCCGCTTTAATCATAAGGGCGCTTAAGGAAAAAGGCGCCGGCTCCATACTCGCCATTGACGCCGACCCGAACTCAAACCTCGGCGAGCTTTTAGGCGCAAAAAGCGCATCGACAATAGTGGAAATTATTGATTGTATATCAAAAAATCCGGGGCAAATCCCCGCCGGCATGACAAAGGACCGGTATGTCGACATGAAAGTCCAGGAGTCGCTCAGCGAGGAAGACGGCTTCGACCTTTTGAGCATGGGACGCCCCGAGGGCCCGGGATGCTACTGCTTTATTAACAATTTACTCCGGGGCCTCATAGAGAAACTCATAAAAAACTATGACTACATCGTAATCGATAACGAAGCCGGCATGGAACACCTGTCCCGGCGGATTCTCGGTCGGATTGAGACGCTTTTTATAATAAGCGACGCCTCTACCATCGGAATCAGGTCCGCGGCCAGGATTTCGGCGCTTGCCGATGAACTGAATATAAAAATCAGCGAGAGATTCCTGATTTTAAACAAATCAAAAGGCAACACCGGGAGCCTTGAAGACGAAATAAAGAAAACGGGATTGGATTTAAAAACTACTCTTCCGATGAACGCCGAAATCGAGAACATGGCGATAGTGAATAAGCCTGTTTTTGAGGTAGGCGGCGCAAACCCTTTATTGGAGGGCGTAAAAAAAATAGTAACAGCCAAGGAGAAGTAGGGATGAACTTATTAAAGGAAAACTGGACCGGAAAAGTCAGCTGCGTTACGATAGGCGCTACCGAAAAGGACGGCGGAACGAGAACTTCACAGGTTACCGTAGGAGGCGAAACCGCTCTCCCGTACCTTTTTAAAGAGGGCAATATACCAAATCCCCCGGTTATCGCAATGGAAGTTCCGGATACAGAACCCGTCGATTGGCCGAAAAGCTTAAAAGAACCTTTCGGCGATGTCTTGAAAGATCCCGTTAAATGGGCCGTAAAATGCGCGCAAGTTCATAAGGCAGCCCTTATATGCGTTAAGCTTATAGGCACGCATCCCGATTCCGGAAACAGAACCGCGGATGATGCGGCAAAGCTCATTAAAGATATACTGCAGGCGGTAAAGGTGCCGCTGGTAATTCTTGGCTCCGGCAATGAAGAGAAAGACAATGTCGTTCTGGCAAAAGTGAGTGAGGCCGCTAAGGGAGAGAGGTGCCTCATGGGAGACGCTACGGAAAAAAACTACAAAACCTTGACGGCAAGCTGCCTGGCGGACGGGCATAATATAATAGCGGAGTCGCCAATAGATATAAACATCGCGAAGCAGGCAAACATACTTATCAGCGAAATGGGATTTCCGCTTGATAGAATTGTTATAAATCCCACGATAGGGGCGCTGGGATACGGAATGGAATACGCCTATTCGATAATGGAGCGGGCCAGGTCCGCCGCGCTTATCGGAGACAAAATGCTTTCCATGCCTTTTATATGTTTTGTGGGCCAGGAAGCATGGCGCGCCAAAGAGGCAAAGTCCACATCAGCCGAACATCCGGAGTGGGGAGACGAAGTCTCGCGCGGAGCGTTATGGGAAACCCAAACGGCTGTCTGTATGCTGCAGGCAGGAGCGGACATTCTTATCATGCGCCACCCTAAGGCGGTGGAAGAGACGCGTGTTTATATCGAGAAACTAATGAAAACTAAAGAATAACGTTACGACGGACGATGGACGAAAGACGAGAGACGAAAAGAATAAACAGCGTAAGGGAATTAGAAGTTTACAAATTAGCATTTGATACCGCTATGGAGATATTCGAGATATCAAAGAAATTCCCTAAAAGAAGAAACTTATTTAGAGGATAATGTGTTAGTAATCGGTGAACTAATAAACGGCATGTACAAGGCCGTCGGGAAGGCGATAGCGGAGCGCGATAAAAAGGTTATACAAAAAATCGCTAAAGACGAAGTAGCCGCGGGCGCAGGCATGCTCGACGTTAATACCGGACCTTATGAGAAAAATCCGAAAGACGCTATGAAGTGGCTTGTGGAAACCATCCAGGAAGCGACGGACGCGCCCCTTGCCCTTGACAGCACAAAGCCTGACGTTATCGAGGAGGGTTTAAAGGTTGTAAAGAAGCGGGCGATGATAAATTCGACGAACTCCGACGAAGAAAAGCTGAATATACTCGTTCCCATGGCTAAAAAATATAACGCCTCCCTGATAGGCCTTACAATGGGAAAAAGCGGCATCCCGCGCGATAAAAACGAAAGAATGGAACACGCCGTAAAAATCGTGACAAAATGCCAGGAAACCGGCTTTGACGTAAGCGGTTTATACCTGGATCCGATAGTCCTTCCCGTAAACGTAGCGCAGGCGCAAGGAACGGAAGTCCTTGAGTCGATAAGGGAATTCAAGTTTTTATGCGGCCCCGCGCCGAAGACGGTCGTGGGATTAAGCAACGCCTCTCAAGGGACCAAAGAGAGGCCCCTTATCAACAGGATATTTCTTGTAATGGCTCTCGCAAACGGCCTTACGGGGGCTATTATGGACCCTCTTGATAAAGACCTCATGGATGCTGCCATAACGGCGGAACTCGTTTTGAATAAAAATATATATTGCGATTCGTTCCTGAACGCGCACAGGAAGAAATAACATGGTTGTTACGCACAATATAAAACTTAAGTCTCGCGGGGAGACGGATATAATCAATATAACGGGTGAGGTGGAAAGAGCGCTCGGCAAAAGCAAGCTTAAAAACGGTATAGCTACGGTGTTTGTCTCCGGAGCGACGGGCGCTCTTACGACAGTTGAGTACGAGCCCGGCCTGGTAAGCGACCTGAAAGAGGCGTTCGAGAGATTGGCGCCGCGCAGCGGCGAATACGCCCACAATGCAAGATGGGGCGACGGCAACGGATTCTCTCATATCCGCGCTTCTCTTCTTGGGCCCTCGCTTACGGTCCCTTTTTTGAGGGGAAAGCTTACGCTGGGGACATGGCAGCAGATTATTTTTATTGATTTTGATAATCGTTCACGCTCGAGAGAATTAACAGTTCAGATTATAGGGGAGTAAACAGACTGTCATTGCGAGGGCGCGATAGCGCCCGAAGCAATCTTAAACGAAGAGATTGCGGAGCCTGTTCCGAGCCTGTCACTTGAGATTGCTTCGGCTGACTTTGTCAGCCTCACAATGACAGGCGAAGGAATCTCTTCGGCCTCCTCGCAATGACACCTTATTAACATGAAACCTGTACTACAGTTAGCATTAGATTTTGTAAACCTTAGCAGGGCGCTTAAAGTCGCCGAAGAAGCCGCCCGCGGCGGGGCCGAGTGGCTCGAGGCCGGAACGCCGCTTATAAAAAGCGAGGGCCTTGACGCCGTAAGGGCCATAAGGAAAAAATTTCCCAAGACGACAATCGTAGCCGATATGAAAATAATGGATGCCGGCAGAATTGAAACCGAGATGGCGGCGAAAGCCGGCGCGAATGTAGTTTGCGTTTTGGCGGGGGCCTCTCCTGAAACCATAAAGGAATGCGTGCAAGCGGGGAAAAATTACGGCGTTAAAATAGAAGCTGACCTGATAGGCATAGAGAAAAGCGAACTTGAGAAACGCGCTAAAGAAGCGGAAAAATTGGGAGTTGATTACATAGGGGTGCATATTGCCATAGACGAACAAATGAAAGGAAAGGACCCGTTTGAGAGGCTGCGTAAAGTTCGCAGGGCAGTAAGCATTCCGATAGCGTGTGCGGGAGGCATAAATTCCGAGACGGCCGCTTCCGCGGTAAAGGCCGGAGCGGATATTGTAATAGTGGGCGGCGCGATAACTAAAGCCAAAGACCCTGAAAAGGCAGCGCGCCTTATAAACAAAGCCATTGCGAGAAAAAGATCGATAAAAACAACGCTTTTTAAGAGGGTTTCAAAGAAAGAGGCGCGTAAGGTTCTTGAGAAAGTTTCTACGTCGAACATCTCCGACGCGATGCATAGAACGGGAGACCTTAAAGGAATAGAGCCGGTTTCCGGGGGCTTAAAGATGGTAGGGCCCGCGTTTACCGTTCGGACGTATCCGGGCGACTGGGCAAAAACCGTCGAAGCCATTGACGCCGCAGAAGAAGGCCAGGTCATAGTTATAGACGCCGGCGGCGTTGGCCCTGCGGTATGGGGAGAACTGGCGACGCACGGAGCAATTCAGCGTAAAATCGCCGGAGTGGTGATAGACGGCGCAACGCGCGACACGGGAGAGATACGTAAATTGAAATTTCCGGTGTTTTCTAAGCTTGTAATGCCTACCGCAGGGGAGCCAAAGGGGTTAGGCGAAATCGGCATTCCGGTAACGGCGGGCGGTGTAAGGATATGTACGGGCGATTGGATAGTCGGCGACGACGACGGCGTTGTATGCATTCCCGAAGACAAAGTAGCCGAAATAGCAAACCGCGCGATGAGCATATTGGAGCAGGAAAACAGGTTAAGGGTCGAGATAGACAGGGGATCCACCCTGGGCAAGGTAACAGAGCTTCTTAAGTGGGAAAAAAGATGAGTAAAATCCCCCGCATATTCATATCCGCGACGGGCCAGAATGCGGGAAAAACCACGTTTTCCCTCGGGCTGACAGCGGCGCTTCTTGAGAGGTTTAAACGCATAGGCTTTATCAAGCCCATAGGCCAGCGTTACCTCATGGAGCAGGGGTTCAAGGTGGACGAGGATTCCGTTTTGATAGAAAAGGTCTTTGGCATGTCCGGCGGCCTCAGCGTAAAAGATTTGTCGCCCGTTGCCGTGGAAAGAGGGTTTACGGAGAGATATATCGAGGGGAAAACGGCCAAAAGCGATTACGCAAAAAATATAGTCGACTCTTTTAATAAGGTAGCCAGAGATAACGAACTCGTAATAATCGAGGGAACCGGCCATGCCGGCGTGGGGAGTGTTTTCGACCTGTCGAATGCCACCGTCGCGAAGCTTTTGGATTCCAAAGTTATACTTCTTACCCCCGGCGGCGTGGGGAGGCCCATAGACGAGGCCATGTTAAACAAGCCGCTATTTGATAAAGAAAAAGTCGAACTTGCCGGTGTGGTCGTCAACAAGGTATTGCCGGACAAATTCAATAAAGTCAATAAATTCGTAAGAATGGGATTCAAAAAAAAAGACATCCCCGTCTTAGGCGTAATGCCGTACCAGAAAAGGTTGGATCTTCCGACGATCAGGGAAATATACGAGGAAGTGAGAATTAAAATCTTGTGCGGAAAAAACTATTTAGATAACACTGTGGATAAAATACTGATC
>Ga0208325_1000396_pt1 | contig 11866 bp, 11 predicted proteins | sample PL_2010_330m_FD_185486 | JGI IMG/M metagenome (GOLD analysis project Ga0208325, IMG submission 185486) | Freshwater microbial communities from Powell Lake, British Columbia, Canada to study Microbial Dark Matter (Phase II) - PL_2010_330m... | ecosystem: Environmental > Aquatic > Freshwater >...
CCCCGGGACTACCGCCCGGCTGCAGCGACGTGGGCGACCGCCGAGGGTGTGAGGCAGCCGACAATCGCCGGGGCTTCGCGGACCAGCTCGTCGTTCTTGAGGGCCTCGACCATGAACAGAGCGAAGTCCGCGCGGCGCACAGTGTTGCTCTTGAGTATAGGGTCACCCACGTGCCGGCTCCATACGGGCAGGCCTTCGCTCTCGCCCTCCTCAAGGTCGCTCCCGCGCACGACCGTCCACCGCGTGTCGCTGGCGAATATCCGCCGGCACGCCTCCACCTGGTCGTCGATGTCCACCACGCGAACGACCCGCGTGAACCAGGTCATGGCCCTCATGGTTGCTCTGAAGCCCGGCGAGTACACGTCTTTGCCGTCCCGCGTGATATGCCAGCCGCAGGAGAATACCAGGCGCGCGCCCGGCCGCGCAAAGTCGATTACCGCCTGGGCCGTTCCCGACGAATAGTGGTGAGCTCCCCAGGGAACCAGCACGCAAAGCACGCCGTCGCACCCGGCGACTGCGTGCTTGATGACCTCGCGGTCGTTCGTGGCGCCGGGAAAGATTGTGATGCGTCCTTTGAACGCGTCGAGCTTGCCCACGCTCCGCTCCCGGCAGACGCCGACCACCTCACAGCCCCGGTCCAGCGCGTGCTGCACCATGTACGTACCGAGCTTCCCCGAGGCCCCGACAATACAGACCTTCATCGAATGCAGCTCACCTCACAATGCCTTCCTCAATCGCCATCGCGTCATCGGTCACGGGCGGATTCTAGGACTCGCGGGTGGGGTTGTCAAACCCGCAAGCTGTTCACCCCAAGGGGTCACAGGTGCACGTGCGGAAAACGGGGACTGTACCGCGCGCCGAGTTCCTGTCCGACAGCCCGACGTGGGCGCTCCGAGGGACTGTCCCCTGTTTTCCGCAGAGGGGTGGAACCCCTGCTCGTTCGACGATGGCGCTGCTCTGCGTCCTGGCAGGGACCGTCTTGTCGGCTCACCATGGTGCGGGGTTTGGGGTGAACCAATAGCGGGCACGATTGTCAAACGGCCAGCCGCGCATCAGGAGTCGCCTACTGCGTCGCCGGAATTGCCTTCTCCTTCGTCAGCTAGGGTGCCACGGTTGCCTGCCTGCAGTCGTCGGCTCAGCTATGGGCCGACCTGTACTTGGCTTTCCATGCGTCGAAGTCCCAGGTGTCCAGGAACTTGCGGCCGGCGGCCGCGCCGTTCTCGTAGAGCAACCGGCTGTCTTCTTTGGTCAGGTCGAAGTCCGTGGCCTTGATTTCCCTGTTCTTCCCGCCGGCAGTGACCGTGGTCGGGATGCCGATGGTGCGCTGGTAGTCGCCTTTGGAATTGGAGACGTGGAAGCGGTCGTGAGCACTGGTGAGCGTCCCCAACATGGCTTTGAGGTAGTCCAGCAGCCCGTCGATGGGCTTCCAGTCGGCCGTGCCGAGTTTCCGCTCTGCCGGCTCGACCAGCTTGAACCCAAGGGTTGGCCAGGGCGGGTTCGGGGTGCCGTCGTCCAGCAGCCATATCGGGTAGTTGCTGAGCAGCCCGCCGTCCACGATGATGTGGACACGGCCGTCCTTGTCCTTCAGCTTCACCGGCTCGAAGAACAGGGGAATGCTCATGCTCATCCGAACCGCCCGGGCGATTGGGAACTCGTCCGGGTCAAGCCCGAAGCTCTTGAGGTCGCGGGGCAGCACCAGCATCCGCTGGTCGGTCAGGTCCGCGGCAATAACCTGCAACCTGTATCGGTATTTCTCTTCGTTGGGCCACTCGGTTATCAAGTCACCGAACCGGGTCTTCTTCTTTTCCTGAAGCAGCCCCTCAAACCAATCGTGGAAGTACTTCCCTTCGTAGATCCCAAACTCGAAGGCGATGCTCATGGCCTTACCGGCGATTCCGAACTTGTCCAGCAGCCCCTTGTCCATGAAGCTGCGGTAGTCCAACTCCTCGAGTTTCGTCTTGATGTCAGCGGCCTTGTACCCGACCGCGAGCAACCCGGCGACTATCGCGCCGGCGGAAGTTCCGGCCAGGTTCACGAACTCGTAGCCTGCCTTCTCAATCTCGGCGATGGCCCCGACCAGGCCGATTCCTTTGACTCCGCCGCCTTCGAAGACGGCGTCAGCCTTTGGTGTCATTGTTACCTCCTCTTATGATGCAATGCGGTGAAGCAGTGCGCCCGACCTGCAGTCTATGCTTCAAAGTCACCCGAACGTTGGAGCGCCGTAGTCCGCCATGCCCACTATATGCGGGCCAAGCGGATGCCGAATTGGGCTTCAATATCGTAGTCGGTGCCGTGGACCACGCCTCGTCCATTCGCAATGCAGAGTTTGCGCCGCCGCACGTCCTCGATCCAACGCGGAAGCGATGCCTCGGCGGCGCAGTTGGCGACGACCTGCATCCGGGCTACTTCGAGGTCGTCTTTCGACAGGGTCGTGTCGAGTGCGTTGTAGCCGTCGCGGATGCGCTCTCCAGTCCTGTTGCGGATGCTGCCGTTCTGGGTCGCGACGTCGAACATCAACGCCACGGCACGTTCCGATCCCAGATTGTAGGTACCGGCCATGCCCAGCGCTGTCCGGTACTTCTGGGCGGCGTGATGCAGCTCGATTTGCTGGAACTCACCGCTGCGCCCAAGCGTACGGAACATGCCCCGCCAAGGCTCGTAGAGGAAGTACTTGACCGGGTCCTGAATCGACCGGGCGAAGTTCATCAGCTCTACGTGCGGCGAGTTCAGGGCATCGATCAATTCCTGGTATCGGTCCTGGAAGATTGTCCGCATGGTCTCAGTGTGATTAGCAGCCATCTCCTTCAGCAGCGGCTGCAACGAGCCCTGACCGAAGCACCACTGCAATGCCCCGAAGCTGATTCCCTGCCCGTCGAAATCGCCGCTGATCCCGGCGAAGCACTCGGGAATCCCGACTCCGTTCTCGAATGAGCCGGTCAGCGCAAGGCACTTGTAGTCAAGCGATCTGGCGGACAGCGCTGGCTCGACGATTGCGCCCGCGAACAGCGCCCGCCACGTATTCGGACCGACGATTCCGTCAACGTCCAGCCCATTCCGTGCCTGAAACGTCATTACAGCCGAGCGCGTGCCGCCGCCGAACTCGCCATCGATCGGGCCGGCATACAGCTTTGCGTCCTTGAGCTTCTGCTGGATCTGCTCCACCTCTATACCTCTGGAGCCCAGTTTGTAGAGCGTGACGATTGCGCCCGCGAACAGCACCTGCCACGTAGCTGGGCCGACGATTCCATCAACCTCTAGCTTGTTTCGTGCCTGAAACGTCATTACCGCCGACCGCGTGCCGCCCCCGAACTCGCCATCAATCGGGCCGGCGTACAGCCCTGCGTCCTTTAGCTTCTGCTGAATCTGCTCCACCTCTTTCCCTCTGGAGCCCAGCTTGTACAGCGTCATGTTCTTCTCCCTTGTGTTAATGACCGCCGGCGGTCAATGCTAGCTCAGTCAGCGAATGCCGCGCGCTGGCAACTTGCGTGTCTGGAACTAGCCTTCCGCGGGGCATTCTGACTTCATCTGAACGAACTCAGCAATCAGCCGACAAGAGCAGTCGGTTGGGCCTGCCATGAACGCTAGATCAGCCTCAGCAGGCCGTTGATGATCAGATTGCCGATGCCGTCGACCAGCCGTTGCGCGCTTGCCTTCGCGGCGACGCTCATCTTCAGTGCCTCCATTTCGGTCAGTCGCTTGGTGTCGCGCGCGAGCACCTCGAACTCGTCCTTCGTGATCGCACCGGCCGCGAGCTCGTTGAGGTGCTTTTCGAGTTCCAGCGCCTGGTCCCTGACGAACGTCACCGAGTCTGTCTTGGCACAGGCGAGCAGGTCCTTCAGCTCGCTCTTGGCAAGGACTCCGGCATCGTCTCTTAAGCCGTCAACGAAGTCTTCCCATCTCGATAGCATCGTTGCTCCTACTTGTTCTTGTTCTTGAGCCGCTCAGTCTCAATGGCCTTGTCGAACGCCTTCTGCATCTTGCCCAAATACCCCTTCAGCGCAGTTGGGCTTGCGGTGCCGGCGAGCAGACCGTGGGACAGATGATCCTCGAACATGTCTCGGATGAACTGCAGCTGTCTCGCGGTCTCAGTGTTCCGGGGACCTTTGCCTTTCTCGTACTCATACATCTGCGCCAGCTTGAGCCGCACGGATGCCACATTGGCCGAATCAAGTGGTGCCTGATGCAGTGTGTCATGCAGCGCGGCTACTTCCGGCTTCAGGTCGGTCAAGTTCTTGTAGGTCGTCGGGTCGTAGTATGTAACCAGGCCGAGTATGCTCGCGCAGCCGGACAGCACAACCATGACAGCCGCTGCCAGCAGAAGCGACCGGATCAGGAGACTTGAATCGCTCTTCACATTTCGCATCAACTCCTCCCTTCGACATGGATCTTCCTCCGCACGTCTGCCGAGGTGAAACACCTCGAACCTGCCTGGCGAAGTCGAGAGGTATCTTCGCCAGTTCGCGTCGCAGCCGCTCCGGCGTCACCCTTTGGGCTCCTAGTTCTCAGTTTCCGAACCAAAGACCCGGTGCGGGTGTACGCTTCGGACAATGTCTTGACCAGCATGCCGGCTGGTGAGCGGTCGCGCCTGCGGACCACAACAGGCTCCTGCATGATTGATGCCAGAAAATGACGGGTCGCAGATGCGTTACTTACGAGGAGCGGACGGCCGGAAGTGTCACCTTACGGTTACACGGTGTCACCGTTCGGATACACCCGGGTCTGAACGGACTCGCGGGCGAGAATGTCAACCGGGCAGCCGCGCGTCAGGAACTGCCCACTGCGTCCCCGGGATTCCCATTGCCTTGACACGCTTCCGACTAGAAATTGGGGAAGTGTCGCTCGTTTCCCCCTCCGACATAACCCCGGCCTCACCCTCGCCGGCAAAGGCCTGGAGGCCAGGGTCTAGCCACGCTCGGATTCGGACGTCGTGTTCCGCCCTACTTGCTTCCTCCTACTTGATCTTCTTGGCGATGCATCGACCGATCATCTTCTCAGTACCGCGGGCATATCCGAGAACCCGGACAGTGTACCGGATGTTCAGTACCCGACCGGCATCCCCCTCGGTCTTGGAGTCATAGGACGTCTTCGGCCCATCAACGGTCCTCTGTCTTCTCTGCGACCGAAACACTGAGCTACTCGAGATGAGGACTTTGAACTTGTCGTACTTCGCCCCATCCGTGGTCCAAGTGACCTTGATGTGACAGCTGTCAACGGAATTCACGCTGTATAGCTTTGCCTCCGCGCCAACGACTATCTTCGCTTTGGCCTTGAGTTCCGCGGCCCTTGCGTCCAGCTTCTTGGCCTTCTCTAGCAGATGCGCTATACGCTTCTCCCTGCGCGATCCACGCTTCTCCCTGCGCGATCCACGCTTCTCCCTGTCCTTGACCGCTAACTTTGCGGCACGCTTCTCCTTGTTGTCTGCGCGCTTCTCCTTCCTTGCTGCTCTTCGCTTCAAGCGATCCTTAATACCCATCTCTTCCTCCTTTGCGATCGAAAGTCACGGAACACTGGGGTGGAGCCGTTGGGCACTCACTCGCTGCCAGCATGTGCCTCCTCAGATGCGGAAACCCGCGAACCTCTGATTCGATTACCGCCTACCTGCTCGACGTCCACACTTGTAGACACCCCACGTAGATCGTTGGCGGTGTAGACCGCCGTTACGGTCAGCGGAACTGGGCTCACAATCTCGAAGAAGCCGACCGAGAGCTCTCCACTGGGCCGAGGGCCACCCATGAGTTGTCGGATACGACGGCAGTCGTCGAGGGTAGCGCTATGAGCTTCCAGAGTGATGGAATCCTCGATGCGACGCCCTACAGAGCTTGGCTCTCGTCCCACCGCCCTTCCTTCCCGGACCAAGGGGTAGACGTACTTGTGGATGGTCACGTCGAAGTCGTTGTGGTTGAGAATGTTCACCTCTGTCGCATAGATGCCGGGGCGAAGCGTTGCAGCCTGCGTAAGTGGCACGACTCCCGGAGGTGCCTCGTCAACGTATCCACAGAGGAACTTCGCCGCATAGGACCAGCGAGCACAAGCCGGCACGGTGAGTTTCACCTGCTTCTGAGCCAACGTTACTGGGTCATCGTCTTCACGGACTCTCCCGACGACGTCGATCGTGCCTTCATGGATTCTGTCCGTGTTGTCGCAGGGTGGTCCAGTGAAGGTGACCGTGAACTCCAGCTCATGTTCCTCATTCCCGGGCAAGGGACCGTAGCCACTCGGGGGGTCGATCTCCGTCACATGGGGCGCTGTCCCTCCCGTTGCCTCGAGATGGACATTCTGGAAGCCGCCTACGGCCGCCGTGACCATGGATATGATGGTGTCGCAGAGACTGCCCGCAGTGACCCCGCTGGTGTACTTCGTGTATGAGCCGTCAGTGGCAGTCGCGATGCGTGTGGCCTGCTCCTCCGTGCCGTTCTCAGTGTAGTTCCCGGAAGGAAAGAACGGATAGGGGGTTTTCCTCCCAACTGTCGGGTCACCATCCAGCCCCTCAGGATAATTGTCCGGGTTGGTGATCGTGCTGATGGCAAGCACCTGAATGGAGGAGAGCTTAAGACTTGCGATTACATCCGCTTCTCCAATGGGACTGGGGACGTAGTCCGCAGGTATTGGGTCGTGTCCCGGCACATCGCCGAACCAAACCACAATCCGATTTGCGCCCGCTCGCCAACCGATGCTTTGGTTGGTGGCGAGTTGGTCGAGTGCGTAGAACTGACCCTCCGGTCCATCCCCTCCGCCCCATTTGGCGTCCCACTTGGAGGAACTCATCTCATCGGCCACAGTTTGGGTGGTGAGAGTCGGATTGACCTGATGCTGAAAGCACCATGGGCTCGAGGTAGCGTTCGGGGAGCTCCTAATTGGGAAGTCCTTGTAGTTGCCCACACCAAATGCCATATCGGGGTACAAATCCCGAAGGGTGTCCATCATAGCCTGCACTTCGTCTCTGACGGTTCCGATGTAGTCCGTCATACTCCCGGTAGTATCCGCCAGGAAGTACACGTCGAACTTCTCCTCCGGCCGAGCAGGAATCCGAACGGTGATTTTCTCCGTGAGCACCTCCCCGGGAGCCAGGTGGAGGTCGTTGACACTCGGATCGATGGTGACGTTGCGTTGCCTGCGTCTTCGCAGAGCGGGCGCGGCTGCCTTCTCCTCCGGCCGAGCTGTCTTCTTCTTGGGACGGGTGGCTTCCTTCATGTCAGTCCTCCCTTCAGAGCCAGCATGCTGACAGACGCTGACCCATTAGGCCTAGGCTTGCAGGCTACCCGGGGAAACCCGGGACACTTCCCGCTTTACGCATTTCCGATTCCGATGCAGTCCAAGTCGATCCGGGCGACTCCTGGTTCCGTTGACCCCTGGGTCGTCCCCGAAGTAGAAAAAGAGGGCACTTCCCATATTTCCAGTCTCCGGCAAGGCCGGATTCGGCTCGGGCATGGCTCCCTAGCGTGCAATATCAATGCCAGAGGGTGACGGGTCGTAGATGCGTGACTTACGAGAGACGGACGGCCGGAGGTGTCACCCTACGGTTACACCGTGTCACCGTAAGGAGACACTTGGTCTGGTGTTGACCTGGGTTCGACCGGTCAGGTGAGAGCTGCAGAACTACGGTCGGGCGTGTCAAATCGGCGCGGAGGGAGGCCGACAGCTAGCGGCCTACGGCTCGCAATTCATCATAATGAACCGCGTGACACGGGCAGCAGGATGGCCGTCTGGAATCAGGGTCCGCTACTGCGAACCAGGAACCAAGAACTGATAACTCGCACCGGAGGCGCGTTGGCAGGGGGACGCTGCGCGCTGCTGCATACTGCGTATGCATACTGAGCCCAGTCCGGCCATGTCGCGGAGTCGTCGTTCATGGGGGTGAAGCAGAGTCGGGTGGTGGCGCTTCCAGTGTGGGCTTCCACGTAGGCGCGTTCCGACCTAACCCAGCGAAGAGCTTCACAAACTGCTCGTCTGACAGCCGGCGGCTCCCAAACTCTGGAAACAACACCATATCGACCTTGTTCTCAGGTATGGCCACAGCATAGCGCACGCCTTTGAGTGTACTAGTCCTGATATAGTATTGTCCGCCAGCATGCTCGACCAGTCTGCAGACGTAGTAGTCTCCGAGCCTTCGCCAAAGGCCTTGAGCGAAGAAGGCGGAGTCTCCCGCAGTGCCGAGGGAACCTTTTATGAGCACCCGCGATGGTTGCCCTCCTCCGAGGTGCGGCGGAAGGTTTGGGTACACTCCTATCGCGTACAGCATTAGTGACAAGATACCTATGAAGCCTGCGAGGATGAATCCCCCCGGGACACCGATAGGCATGACTGTCAGCCCGGTGCTAGCTCGCCTCACTGTGCTGAGAAAGAGCCGCGCCGCCAAGCCCGCCACTCCAGCCGCGCAGGCGCTCATGGCGAGGACGATGAGAACGAAGGAAGTGCTGGTAGTCCAGACCGTGGCAACGACTGCCAGAGTCCCGTAGACGGCCAGTCGTACCTTACCCGACTTGCGATTGCCGCGTGACGAGAGCTCCAGCAGGAAGGCGCCGCTGGTAAATACCGCCACCATGGCTCCTATACCCGGGACAGCCGCGGTCAGTGCCGTCGCCGAGAGGGAGCAGTACAGTAACTCGATCGAGGACAGCACTACACTCACGCTACCGAGCGCGGCTAGAGCTGGAGCCCACAAATCTCGGCCTTTCGCCCCAGGGGCATGGAGTCTTGCAGGGTCGACGAGCCTGTAAATGAGCCAGAGCACGGCTGCGTACATGAGGACGGGCAGTACGCCGGCGGGCAGAATCCTCCCGCTGGCTAACGTGCTGGGGATGCCCATGACGTGGTAGTACAGCACTACGACGAAGTAGCCGACTCCATAAAACAGCGCCACTGCTGCCGCAACGCTGGTGCCGACGTCTCGAAGTACTCTGCGGACTGATGGCCCGGTGTAGGAATGCAGGGCGCCGCCATTCCCGTTGGGACTCACGGGCGAACCAGGAGAGTCGTTCAGTTTCCCAGTGTCAGGCTGTTCCGAGGGCGTTGACAGCATCGCTTAGATACTATTTCGGACGAGCAGGATGTCAAGGCGGCGGGGAGAGGCTTAGCGGGCCTCCATGAACTTCCTGATGGCGGAGGCGGGGAGGGCGCCGTGAAGATGGAGGAGTGAGGCCGGAGGAGCGAGGACAGGAGATAGGCGAAGATGGAGGACGGGCGTAGGAACGAAGACGTAGGCGGCGAGGCTCGCGCCGTAGGGCATGCGCGCGACTTTCTGATTCGCATCATCGATGATGCTGATGGTGTCCGCTGCCTGAGCGAAGACTATGCCCGCGAACTTGCCGCTGCTGCACAGGAAGATGGGCGAGCCGCGTGAGAAGCCCCGGCCGGTGAGAGGGCGGGTGTCATGGCGGGAGCCACAACGGGTGTCACAGCAGGAGTCATGACCGGTGTCATGATGGGAGTCGCAACGGGTGTCGTGGCAGGAGCCGCAGCGGGAGTCGTAACGGGTGCCGCTACGGGTGTCATCACCGGTGCCGCAGCGGAAGCTGCGGCCGGTGTCGTAGCTGGTGTCATAGCGGGTGCAATTGCCGGTGTCATCGCAGGAGCCATGGCCTGTGCTATTGCCGGAGTCATTGCCGGTGCCATGGCCCGTGCCATGACGGGAGTCGCAGCGGGTCTCATGACGGGTGTCATGACAGGTGCAGCTATCCCCCCTACGAGGGTGTCATTTCCAGGCAGTGGAGAATAGTGAATTCATAATTCAGAACTTACAGGAAAGAGCGAGACGACGCGCTTGATAAGAATCCTTATCATGCGACATGTATTCCGAGTCAGGACTCCCGAGACCACAGGGTATTGTGTGGCCTTGGACGAGGGCCACAATTCTCCCGTGGAGTGGGCGGCCCAGGGGCCGCCCCGGGGGCAGGGGCTTGCGATGGGGCAGAGGATATGCCGAAACAAACGACGATCGATTCCTCGATGTCTATGACGAACGGAGCGACGACGGGTTCGGCTTGCGGAACGGCTTTTGGAGCGACTTCCGAAACAGCGCGCGGTTCGGCGCAGGATAGGGCGGGAGGTTGAGGTTAAGGTTGAGGTTGAGATTCAGGAGAAGACACAGGCGAAGACGCAGCGCAAGACACAAGTGAGGACATGTGCTGACCTACAGCGAGAGGTACTTCGCGAGGTACAGCCGCGGCTGCGCCGCGAGTCTCCAACTCCCAGTTTGCAGCTACCCGTGGCGGAGTTCGGTTCCGGGCCATTCACGGCCACGTTCACATCTGCGTAATCTGCGGAATCTGTGGATAGTCATCTCCGGCCTTGGCGGACGAGGAACGATGAACTATGAACGAGGGAGCGACTTGACAATGTCAGGCGTCACTCTATAATCCGGCGTGGCTTTTCGTCGAGATGCCGGAAATCCACAGACCGCGCGGACTGCCCAGGCTGCAGCGAGCCAGCATTCACGGAATCTGCGAGATCTGCGGGGGTCCTTGTCCCTGTCTAGCGAGGGCTCTTGAGTAAATCGAACGGTGTGAGTAGCCGTTCACTCGTCTTCGTGGTCGACGACGAGCCGCTGGTGGCCAAGATGCTCTGCATGATGCTGAAGCGGGCAGGATGCGAGGCGACGTCGTTCTCGACCGGCAAGGCTGTGCTTGAGGCCTTGGGGCGAACCCAGCCACAACTCGTATTGCTCGACTTGGTGCTGCCCGAGATGGACGGCATCGAGGTGCTGCGCCGGATCCGCGAGGCTGCGCCGCACGTGGCGGTAGTGATGGTGTCGGGTCAGGGGACCATCAAGGCCGCGGTGGATGCCGTCAAGCTCGGCGCGTCCGATTTCCTGGAGAAGCCGGTAGACCAGTGCCGGCTGGAGGCGGCGCTGGCTCGCGCGGTGGTATGCTCTAAGTTGCGCCGCCAGGTGAACGGGCTGCGGGCAGAGCTCGCGGAGCGGTTCCAGATCGTGGGCAGTTCGAAGGCGCTTGAGCAGGTGCGGCACCTCATCAGCCTGACCGCGCCGACCACGGCGAGCGTGTTGATTACCGGCGAGAGCGGTGTGGGCAAGGAGTTGGTGGCGCGGGCGATTCACCTGCAGAGCCCGCGGCAGGCCGAGCCGTTTGTGGCGCTCAACTGCGCCGCGATTCCCAAGGAACTGATTGAGAGCGAGTTGTTCGGGCACGAGCGGGGGGCGTTCACCGGCGCCGACGCCGCACGCAAGGGCAAGCTGCAGGAGGCGGACAAGGGTACGCTGTTCCTCGATGAGGTTGCGGATATGAGCCTTGCGGCTCAGGCCAAGCTGTTGAGGTTTCTCGAGCATCCGGAAGTGGAGCGGCTCGGCTCGAACCACTCGGTTCTGCTCGAAGTGCGGATACTCGCGGCCACGAACAGGGACCTCGCCGAGTGCATCAAGCACGGTTCTTTCCGCGAGGACCTTTTTCACCGTCTGAACGTGGTGACCATCAGAGTTCCGGCGCTGCGCGAGCGGGTCGAGGCTATCGAGGAGCTCACCGCGTTCTTCCTCGAACGTTTCTGCCGGCGGTGCAACCGTGCGTTGAGCCTGGCTCCGGAATGTCTTCCTGTCCTGCGCAGCTACGAATGGCCGGGTAACGTGCGCGAGCTGCGGAACCTGGTCGAGCGGGTGGTGGTGCTGGCCCGGACCAACCCGGTTGAACCGGACGAGTTGCGGTCGTTCCTGGGCGTCGAGGCACCGGCGGGGCACGGCGGCGCGCTCAAGGCTGTCCTGGACCGGGCCGAGCGCCAGGCCGTAGAAGAGGCGCTTGCTGCCGAAGGCGGCAACGTGAGCTCGGCGGCGCGAGCGCTTGGAGTGGAGCGCGCCAGCCTGTACCGGATAATGAAGCGCTACGGCATCCCACACGAGCCGGCCGAATAGATAGTCCTAGAA
>Ga0208325_1000397_pt1 | contig 11861 bp, 12 predicted proteins | sample PL_2010_330m_FD_185486 | JGI IMG/M metagenome (GOLD analysis project Ga0208325, IMG submission 185486) | Freshwater microbial communities from Powell Lake, British Columbia, Canada to study Microbial Dark Matter (Phase II) - PL_2010_330m... | ecosystem: Environmental > Aquatic > Freshwater >...
CCTCGTCGAGGCCGGTTATCGTGCAGAGAAACTTAAAATCTAATTTCTGCATGGCGTATTCGAGGACTTCAACAAAATTAACGTAATCGATCTCGGCATATATGCGGCGAGCCCTCTGAACCCTGACCTTGTCAAAAAGATAAGGGAACCTGGCCAACAGGTCCTGTTTTATATTTATCTCTCTGTTATTCACGACTTAACCATCCTGACGCTTGTGCTCGAGGTTTGAAATTATACGCCGGTTATTTGGCGGCAATAACGAACGCACGCCTTTCTCTTCCATGGTCTTCAGTAATTTAACAACGCCATCGATGATAGCTTTGGGGCTGGCGGGGCATCCAGGAATATACGCGGATACGGGCAGCACGGCATCTATGCCCGACTCTACATTATAACAGCCATCGAACACTCCACCTGAACAGGCGCATGTGCCGACGACCACCACGAACTTTGGTTCGGCCATCTGTTCGTATATCCTTAGGAGCCTGGGCGTTACCTGCTTGGTTACCGGCCCGGAACAAAGAAGTATATCGGCATGCCTTGGTGTGGCCTTTAACTGCACTCCGAAACGTTCCAGATCATATCTGGGCGTGAGTGCGGCTATTATTTCGATATCACAGGCATTGCAAGCACCCGTATTGAAATGCAGCACCCACGGCGATTTGACCCTCGCCCAATTAACTATTTTTTTCACAAATTTCATGAAGGCTCACTTTCTAAATAGAATAAACAGCGCCGTGACGGCACCGGCCAGATAAACTATCGCTATAGAAAAAGATTCCAATGTCTCTATCGGCACGGTGGCTACGATCAAAGCCGTCACATGCAATATCGTAAAAAAGAAAGCAAATGGAAAGAACTGGCTATAATCCGGCTGTATCAGAGGGCTCATCCCTTCCTCTCCGCAAGAATACGATGTAGCCGAAGAGCGCTCTTCCTTCCTGGCCTTAAACGATAGCTTAGACAGAAATGCGGATATCAGCATTGTGGCGGCAAGCACTATTATGAAAGCCACGGGTGGAGTCAGTATAAATTTTTCTACCATTCTATCCTTTAAGATCCGTCAGCTTGCTGGAGGCAAGCGACTCATTATGTCTATAGATGCTTAAGATCACTCCCGCCGCTACCGCCATTACCACGACCTCTATTATTATGAGAGTTATCACCAATGACTGCGCGAGCGCTATGCGGTCAGTCACATAGCCGGACACTATGATAAGCAGTGTAACGGCCTTCGTGAGAAGCTCCAGCCCTATAATCACTCTTATGAGATTACGCGTCACGAGGATACAATAAAATCCGGCGATGAATACCATGATGATGAAAAATGCAAAGCCCGTAAATATCTGCCAGTTAGCGGCTATCATTTTTTCTTAGTCTCCTTAAATAAGATCACTACGCCGAAGACTCCGGCTAATAACACCGCTATCTGCCCGAAAAGATCGAGCTGTCTTGAATTCCAGAGTACATCGCGCGCATTACCTTCAGCTTGTCCTGCAAAAAGAGAAAGCGGCATCTGTATTTTTAAATATATAAACACTATCCCGACGACGATGACTGTGGCGGGAAGATACCAGAATCTCTTTATTCTATCCTTAGATAGCTGTACTATCTGTTTGTGTGTGAGCGGCTTCACCAGACTTATCGTGCTGATAAATACGGCGGTGATAAGACCTGTACATACCGAGAGCTCGAAGACTGCGGCAAAAGGCGAATTGAGCCGGAACATGATAATGGTAATGACCGCACTCGTGAGAGCCAGTCCTATCGCAGATTTGAGCAAACTTCTGGTCATGACAGTCCATATGGCTGCTACTACCATCGCTGTAAGAAGCATACTATCTATTATCGTCATATATCCCTATCTACTTTAAAAACATTTCCGCCAGAGGCATGAGGAACTTATTAAATATCGCCGGGAAAAATACACCCGCGGCGATTGTTATCGCCGAAAGCGCTATCGAAACGGCCGAAAATCCGAAATTGGCCTCTCTTACATTTTCAAGACCCTTACCAACTTTACCAAAAAATACTCTGCGCTGCATTGAAAGCATATAGGCCAACGTGAGAAGACTTGCCAATATCGCTATAACGCCATAAGCAAAGTGCCCTGATCTCCATAACGCTATGATGATGATAAGCTTGCTCCAGAATCCGGCCATTGGCGGCACTCCGCACGTGGAGAGCATCGCTATGACGGATGTGGCGCCGGTAACAGGCATCTTCGCCGACAGGCCGCCCATATCATCCATATTCTTTGTGCCGGTGGCCACTCTCACAGCCGCCGCGTTTACGAATAATTGTGACTTGAATATGGCGTGATTAAATATATGAAACGCCGCGCCCGCTATCCCCAGTGCCGTACCTGTGCCAAGCCCTAAAATTATATACCCTATCTGACTTATACTTGAATAAGCCAGCATTCTATTAAAATTATTCTGGCCGAGAGCGGCAAACGCTCCGACTAGAACCGATAATGTGCCGACGAACAGAAACATTGACCCGATCGCTTCATTAAAACCAAATACCGACGTGACGAGCACTATCAATGTATAGATACCGCAGACCTTTGTTATTATGCCGGCCAATAACACCGAGGCCGGAGCCGGGGCGGTAGAATAAGCATCCGGGAGCCATCCGTGAAAAGGAACAACTCCGCCTTTTATGAACAAAGCGCATAAAAATAGCACAACCGCCAGCGATACTATGATATTCGGACCGGATATTTTCAAGGCAGCGGCTATTAAAGAGAACGATGTGCCGCCTGAAACAAGAATCAAAAGCGCTATCGATGACAACATCATTATGGTGGCTATGGTAGAAAGAACTATATATTTAAAAGCGCCTTCAAGCGCCATTTTGCCCTTGTCGAACGCTATCAATATGAACGATGCCACGGCGGTCACCTCAAGAAATACATACAGAGAAAATATATCTTTTACCATGACTATGCCGCACATGCCGATGGAAGCTATTATGAGAAGATTGATAAAATTAAATCTCTCCTCCTCGTCCGTTATAGCGTAGCGGGAGACTACCAAACTCGATAAGCATACTATGCCTATCGACAGGAGCATTAAAAACCCGAGATAATCTATCGTAAATTTAACACTGAAGAATGTGGAGATCGCCTCCAGGGCGCCCGACCAGAAAAACGGATTGTGAAATATGGCAAGTATTATCTGTAGTGAAAATAATACGAACGCATACCAGAAAGCGCATCTCTTCAGAAGCCTGCCTAAAGGCAAGTTAAGTATAATTATTCCGAATATGGGTATTAAAATGAATAGTGATGGCATCGTATAAAGAATATTAGTATTATCCCAGCTCCCGCCAGGGACCAAATCATGTAAGTCTTGTAATTACCGTCGTGCAGTGCCCTTATCCTGCCGGTAATGGCGTATGTAATCCGGGGAATGAGCACATTATATATCCAATCGATCCCTCTGTCGATAAACCACATCGCTTTAGAGAAAGCTTTAACTATCCTCTTACCTATATCATACGGATCGAAATACCTCATCTGGGCCTTCTCGTAGATCTTTGAGAGGATGGGCGCGTAATGTATGTGATCCGCCGACTTAAGAGCGCTGCCGGACTTCTTCACCCCGTAGATGTGATTGATAACGGCCGCTATCAATACCAATATTGTGGTCGCGACGAGCGCGGCACTCGTAGGAAATCCGTAAAAATTACGCCCTTCAAGAAGATGGGTAGATAATATAGGCTGAATCAGATATTTAAGCGGTAAATAATTCCATACTCCGAATACTATGCACGAAATCGCGATCACTATCATGGGAATCAGCATGGCGATGGGCGCTTCTGAAAAATGGGGACGGTTCTCATTTTTTTCCACTTCTTTCTCAGAAAAATAAGAACCGTCCCCATTTTTCTTTTTCCCAAAATAAACGGTGTGGCCCAGTTTTAAGAATGACGCCGCGGTAAGAAATGCCCCTAAAATAGCGGCCGCGTAAAATATCCAGCCTCTTTCTAGAGCCGCGTCATAAATAAGCTCTTTGGAGAAGAATCCATTAAAAGGAGGAACGCCCGATATCGACAGCGCGGCTATCAGAAAACAGATAAATGTTACCGGCATCTTCCACGCGAGCCCTCCGAGCTTTTCAAGATCCGTCGTCCCGGTTTGTTTCTCGACGCTACCGCCGGTTAAAAATAAACAGCTCTTGTACATGGCGTGATTTATCATGTGAAATAGCCCGCCTATTATCCCGGCCGGCACGAATGTGCCTATGCCAAGGATCATATATCCGACCTGGCTTATAGCATGATACGAAAGGAGCTTCTTGTAATCTTTTTGAATAAGCGCCATCATTACGGCGAATATGATTGTTATCGCGCCGATTATCATGAGCAGCCAACTCGCCCAGGAGCCGGGATTCGACTGAAACATATCCAGAGATATACGAGCCAATAGATATATGCCCAGAAGTTTATCGAACGCAGCGGGAATAGCAGCCATGAATGGAAGCGGCGCGTCGATAGCCGCATCCGGGATCCATGTGTGAAAAGGCATCGAGCCGGCTTTGGAAATGGCTCCTATCATCAAAAATACGAATGCCAGGGCGCCAAGGCCTGAAACAGAAAGACTTATTTGCGATATGGTGAAGGTGCCCGCCAGATTTCCTGCTATGGCCATGCCGACCATCATGAACAGATCGCAGATGCCGGTAATAATGAATGCTTTTGTCGCGGTTCTGTAGGCTTGCGGGTTACCTATGGCTATCATCCCGAATAGCGTAATGAGCAAGCCCTCCCAGAAGAATAACAGAATGATAAGATTGTCCGCCAGGACCGCGCCGCTGGAAAAAGCAATCGATATCAACAAATATGTAAAAAATTGTTTTGCGTAGCCCTTCTTACGCAGGAAAGCGCACGAATACAAAGTAATTAATACGCCGAATACCGCTATAGCGGACGTTATAAAAGAGCTGAAGTGGTAATTCCTTAAGGTGCATTCCATGCCGAACCCCGCCCAGGGAACGGAATAATTGATATTACACCCGAATAATTTTATCACTATGACAAGATTCGCCAGGACCGCGAATAAAGATATGGCCTCTTTGGCAAAACGGATCCTGTCAGCTATCAAGAAAACTAATATAGCCGCTATTATCGGTATTAATATAGGTAAGAGTAATATGTTATTTGTCATAATGGGCCTAACATCTGCTTAACGGCGGCCTGCGCAAAGGATGAAGGATAATAGATACATATCCCCGCCGCCAAAGAGAGCACCGCAAGTATCGCGACTGAAAATACCATTACGCGCGATCCCTCTCTGGAGCTGGCAAACCGCGGAGCCCCTAAAAATATCCTGTTGAATAATCTGAATAGATAGAGTATCGTCAGGATCGCTCCGGCTAAAAATGTAACGGTCAAGAGTATCTGGCCTGAATTTACGGCCCCTGCCATGACCATATATTTTGAGAAGAATCCTCCCAGCGGAGGTATGCCCATGATGGATAAAGCGCACAGAAAGAACGATATCGCCGTTATCGGCATGGTAGCAATAAGGCCGCCGAGCTGGGTGATGTCTTTGGTCCTGGTATTCTGCTCCACTATGCCTGCGCAAAGGAAGAGACCGCTTTTGGCCATGCCGTGCATCAGAATATAGAGCAGCGCTCCCGCTATACCTATCTCCATCCCGACGGAAAATCCTAAAAATATAAATGCTATCTGACTTATCGTAGAGTATGCGATTATCCTCTTCATATCAGTCTCTACAAGCGCCGCGCCTGCCGAAACGAGCGCACTCACCGCCGCTATCCAGGGTATGGCCACGTGCCAGACCGGTAGGAGAACAAATGTAATTATGAATAGCCTCGCGAATACGTAGACTCCTATCTTGACAAGAACCGCCGCGTGCAGGAGTGCAGTGACCGGACTCGGCGCGACGCCGGCATCCGGAAGCCATGTTTGAAAAGGAAGCGTGGCCGATTTCGAGAATATCCCGAAGAGTATCAATATAACCGCTATGTTCGAAAGAGGATTTGTCTTTAAAGCCTCTTTTATCACAGCAAGATCAAAAGAACCTGCGCTCTGATAGACCATGATGAACCCTATCAGCATCACGAGCGCGCCAAATACGGTAACTAAGAACGCCTTATCCGCGCGTAAGACATCTTTGGGCTTCCTGAAAAAACCTATCAAGCGCCAGCTTGCTATGGCGGTCATCTCCCAGAATATATAGATAAATATGAGGTTGGCGGAGAATATTATTCCCATCATCGACCCTAAAAAGAAAACGACCAGAAAATAGTATTCATTTTGATTTTTATAATGTCTGATATATCCGAAGGAGTACAGGACGATTATGGCGCCGACAAGCGATGAGACGATGGCCATGAATATGGCCAGGATATCGGCGGTGAGGACAAAATTGAATCCGAGCGGGAATTCTCTGATGATCGTGATCTTGTTGCCTGCCAGAACACCGGGGGCGATCAGGCATGAGCCGACAAAAGACGCGAGGACCATCAAGAGCGCCGCCAGATTCCTTACCTTATAGGAGAGGCCTTTCAGGATTGGAAGCGCGAGTGAGCCCACTACCGGAACAAATACTATCGCTAAGAGGATGTTTTTTTCCATGTTAATGTCCATACGCCTTTGCAATCAATCCTTCGACAAGCTCAGAATTGATACTGAGCTTTTGTCGAAGTATCAACAAATAATAGAGCCGGTGCTTCGGCGGATCATTTTATCCTTATGCATGTAGCTATATAAAACGAAAAAAGTCTTCTAGCATACTTTACTAGAAGACATGTGGTGTCTTTTTCTTACGCCCCTTTATTGTATCACTTTTAGACTATTTGTCAATCGACAGCAGGTCTTTATGTCAAGCCAATTAGACTCTTTTGTGCTTGCCATTCCCGCGAAAGCGGGAATCCATAAAAGGCTCTTTGACTATCGTTAACCTGGCTAGAAACTACTCGGTACTCTATCGTTCTAGTTGTCCCAAACCCATTGGCATCCAAAAAATACGATCGGGAGAACCTGTTATTCTAAGATAATGCCCGCTCTTAACGGGTAAAGTGAGAGAGCCTCTCGGATTACCTTGAGCAGCATGAGCTGATGTTACTAAACCTCTTAAAATCAATCCTGAACCTGCATTGATTCCCGAATACACATACACCCACCTATTAGAAGATTCAACAAGACATACAAGAAAGAATCCATCTCCTGTAGCTTTATAAGTTACCCCACTAACTAAATTGTTTCCTCCGCTATCTTTGGTTGTCCACTCCCCGAATCCTCCACTACCGCCCAATGGAGCCCAAAGAGTTCCGTCGTAATGATTTAAACCTTCGGAACCAGCATCCATATTATAAATAATAGATCCCTTAGGTGGATTTGAGATAGCATTTCTTTGGGCCGTGGTCATTCTCGGAGGAAGAAAACCGCTTGTAGTGGAATTTATATCCAGTATCGCTCTTGGCTGCGTCGTCCCGATGCCGACGTTGCCTTCGACTAGAAGATCATTGTTCTGAACATAATTGTCGGGATCTTGGGCGCAGGCTCTACGATAATTATAGCCGACTACGCCCTTATTGACCATCAGGACGCGCTGGTCCGGGATTATCGTGGTGAGCGTTATCTCTTCTCTTGCTCCATGAGACACTGATACCAAAGCTATAACCGATATTAATACTAAGAACACTGATACTATTGACCGCTTCATGAGACCTCCATTGTTTTTCTATGCGGGTTTGGATCTGGTATATTGATCATGTGATTTACTGCCTCGAAGATAACTGATCGTTCCGATAATTTTGGCGGTACTTATGCTCCACCTGTAGAAGAAGAATTCGGTTAGCGTCAGCATAATAAGGTATGCTATATATCCTATCTTAAAAAGCCTCTGCCCTTCCACAAATGCCAGTATGCTCAAGAGCGAAACAAACGATTGCGATAGGAGCATAAACAACAAGTATGCGAGGAAGATATTAATATTCAAAACACCCATTAGCCATCCTGCCGTAACGAACACGATACCGATGACCTCCATAAAAACACCGAGGACCTCATACAAAACAAAGTATGGCATCGCCAGAAATCCGAAAAATCCGTATTTGGGATTGCATAGCATATACTTATACTTCCAGACGGTCTCATCAACCACCCTCTGCCAACGGTTACGCTGCATTATAAGCGCAGAGATATTATCGGGCCCTTCTGTCCACCCGACGTAAAATGGAAACATCAACACTTTGTATCCTTTGTCCTTATTTTTCACTATATAATCATGGGCACGAAATGTTAATTCCATATCTTCGCACGTAAACTCGCTGGAAAATCCGCCAAGATCGTATAAAACATCTTTTCGCCATACACCAAAACCCCCCGCCACTATGGGCATGGCGTTGTACCTGCTCCAGGCAAGGCGGTTGCCTATAAATGACCGGATGTACTCTACGTTCTGATAAGCCACTATCGGATTATAAGAATAGCTGCGATCCATTATTGTACCGTTCTTTATCTTAAAACCGTTTACGAGCCCGAAGTAACTCCCCACACCTATGATCTTATCCGGCTCTTTTTCAACCTGCGCCATGACTTTTAATAATGCGTCTCTTTCCAATATCGTATCGGCATCCATGACGCATACATAATCGTGCTTTGCTACATTAAGCCCCGCATTCACAGCGCCGGCCTTCTTATATCCGGCATCTTTATCTATGACCGTAACATTGGGATATAGATCGCTCTTCAATACACCGCGAAGCCTGCCGTCTTTATAGTGCTTTATATACATGGCGTCAACGCTCTTAAGCTTAAGGATTTTATTCAGAATATCAAGTGTCCCGTCCGTAGAGCCGTCATTCACTACTATGATCTCGAATTCCGGATAATTAATACCAAGAAGCGCTTGCAATGAGTCGGATATCCAGCCTTCTTCGTTATGGGCGGGAAGTATTATGGAGACCGGCGGCTTGCGGGATGAGAAATAGAATAGCGAATAGTCCTCTCTCTCCCCCTGCATCGTTTTCTTCATCTGATCTATTGAACCGACAACGGTGAGAAAGATATAATATATCGTAAGAATTAGAAAATATCCCAACGAAACAACAAATACGGCGTAGATAACCTTCGGGATCAGCATATATTAAGTCTCTTTAAGTCTCCATGAGAATTTCCAGCGCCTTTTCGCGCATAACGGGATCTAAAGATCCGAGCGCGGCATCAAGGCCTGAATGAACGCGTGATTTAATGACGCCTTTTAGCAATTTTGCGGCATGACTTTTGCCGGAAATCGCTTCATTCAATAATTTAACAAGATACCCGGAATCCTGCAGGGCCAATACGGAATATTTTTTTGCCACTTCATAATCGCCCGCGAGAAACCGTTCTATATACGGCAGCGATGCCTCGATATGTTCTGTCATTACCGTCTTTACCGCATCGACCACCACCCAGGAGGGATCATTGATGAGTACCGCCACTTCGGGCAGGCTCGAGTCTCCCATGACTTTGGCGAGCGAGTGGACAGCGCGGCTTCTGACGAGCCAACTGTCGTCTTTCAGGCATCTGATTAACGCAGGCCTAGTTTTAATCCCGCCGATATTGCCGAGACAGTCGCAAGCGGCGGCGCGGATTTCCGGGACCGCGTCTCCTGCCAGTTTTTCGAGTTTCAAGATGTACTCACCCGAGGCAAATTTGGCTAAAAGCGTCACGGCCCAGTATCGGACTAAGGGATCGTGATAATCCGTCAATCTGACAACGTCATCCGCTATATCCGGAGGAAAGGCCTCGAGAATCGAAACGATCTTGTAGCTGGAGGATGGATCTTTTTTTAAAAAATTCAACAACACCCTGGCGGAGGGTACCGTCTTTATCTGTCCTAAAGAGATCATCGAGAAATAAGATACATCCTTATCTTTGCTTAAGATGGTATCTTTAAGGATGCCGACGGCGGATTGTGTCTGCGTGTAGCCAAGACAGAGCATCGCTTCTATTTTACGCCACTTATCGCTTGATTTTTTTGCCGTCTTTTCCAGCTTTGCGAGAGCCTCGGGACTAATAAAACAATCTTTGAGGAATTGTTGCTCCGAGTCGTTAAAGAAGGCGGCATCTATGCGTCTATTGGTCTTTATATCGATAAACTGCTGCGGCGTTACACCGTTAACAAAGGATGGGCACACAGCACTGGATGGAGATTTATTGGAAAGGATAAATTCGTAGATGTTACTCTTTATGCCGAGTAAGCCGCGCCGGCGCTCTTCCCAGAGATAATTTTTCACAACCGCCGTCAATAATATGACAAGGCATGTCAATGCGACAATTGCCAATAACGCAATATTGGCTGCCCATATTATGTCCGCATGATAATTATACATATTATTTCATGGAATTTGCTGCCCGTATTATATGGCAAATTTTAGAATTTGCATGTTACAGCGAAATTTACACCGCGCTTTATGAACTTCGGCTCTTCCGTTCCGTAAGAATAACCGACCCTGCCGCTTATGCCTTTATATATATCGATTTTAACCCCCGTGAAGAGTATATATCCCTGCTCGTCGTGGGCTTCTTTGCCGAGTATGTCATACAACCTGCCGCCGACAGCTACGCCGCAAGTCCAACGCAGGAATTTAGTTATCGCAAAACTGCCGCTGAATATGCCGATAGAGGCGGTATCATTAGCTTCCATATAACTGGCGCCGTAATTCGCGCTGAGATAACTGTCGCCGAAATAGTATATGAGGCCGGGGGTAACCAGGTGCGTATCAAAACTATTACCTCTGTAAGAGCGGTATGTATAGCCGATTTGCGCGAAAAGATTGTCATAGACCCTGTGGCCATATTCTGTTATCGACTGCAACTGGTATAAGAAATTTGTAGGCCATGCCCAAGCGCATTCAAAATGGGCGTATTGATCTTTATCCATATTTATGTACGTACCGAATGCGGCCGCAGTGTCCTTTTTATCAAATCTCTCCTGCTGGGATACCCACATGTAGCCGGTAATATTTTTATGTATGTACCCAAAGAGATAATCGAGCTGGTTCCAATAGCCTACCCTCGTGCCCTGGAGCACGTAACCGGGTTCGTAATAGACGTCGTAATACCAATTGTCTTCTTTTGGCTCTTCTACTGCAGTCACTTCAAGCGGTGGAACAATCCTCTGGACCAGGGTTTCTACAGATGCCTGCTGTGCGGCGTGTGCACAGACAGGAATTGCTAAGATAAAAAATAGAAAAAATAGGGACAGCGACCATTTTTCCATACTTTTTCTTATTGAAAAATGGTCGCTGTCCCTATTTTTCATCACGCTATTCCTTGAATTTTTCGAATATCTCTATGGCCGCCGATATATTCTTTATTTCCCGGCCTAAATCCTGAGTCTTGACAATAAATCCTGTGGCATCCAGCTTACCCGCGGCCTTCACTCTCTCTTCATTGGAGAATGCTGTGACGATAAAGACCGGGAGTCTCGCATCCTCGGCTCTTATCTGTTTCAGAACACTTAAGCCGTCCATTTCCGGCATCATTATATCGAGCAACACGGCGCTGGGCTTATCCGTATTGAATTTATCGAGAGCTTCTTTGCCATTATTGGCGGTTATGACTTCATAGCCATTGGCCTCGAGCCTGATCTTCATGAGGTCCACAAAATCCACTTCGTCATCTACGAGCAATATCTTTTTCGCGGCCATAATTACAGTCCTTCCAGCTCTTCGGGATACTTATCGAGGTAGCTTTTAGTCTTTTCCAGTATCTCTTTGAGGCTCGTCCTGGGTACAATGCCGGCTATTCTCTTAAGCTTGGCCAGATCCGGCACCCTTCTTTTTATATCCTGAAAATTTACGCCATAATATTCACTGTAGGGCTCAAAATAATCT
>Ga0208325_1000399_pt1 | contig 11785 bp, 18 predicted proteins | sample PL_2010_330m_FD_185486 | JGI IMG/M metagenome (GOLD analysis project Ga0208325, IMG submission 185486) | Freshwater microbial communities from Powell Lake, British Columbia, Canada to study Microbial Dark Matter (Phase II) - PL_2010_330m... | ecosystem: Environmental > Aquatic > Freshwater >...
ACCCCTGAGGAGCTCAAGCTCAGGGAGATAGCGCTTCAGAACCTGCAGGAGGTTACACCGTGAGCGAAGAGGACTGGTATGGGAACCCGGATTACATGGACGACATACTCCCCGAGGAGGAGCTCTGCGACTACGGCCTCTCCGAGTTCTGCGAGGACCCCTTCCTCAGGAGCACCAGTTGCTGCTTCGAGTGCGAGCTCTACCTCGAGGCCTGTGAGTACGAGGCCGGGGTCTATGACTTCGCCCTGTTCTGGACTCTCAACGAGCAGGAGGGCCGAACCTCTTGACGAGGCCTATGCGGCTTCGAGTGAGAAGCTTCTGGCTGAAAGGCCACCAGAATAAGGATCTGGAGATTCCCAGCCCTGAGCTGAAAGACACGTTCCACGCTGAGCGCCACATGGGATTGATCCTTCTCAGACTCCGCTGGGGACACTTCACCTACGAGCTCAAAGTCAACCAGAACGACGAGCTGGAGCTCGTAAAAACCACTTGGAGGACATGGAGTTGATGGAGGAACGGCTCTTCGAGTGGGGCGAGGAGACCAGGGAGCGGGCCCGGAAGTACATCGTGAAGAGGAAGAGGCAACTATCCCGGCTGAACCTCGTCCCGCTGAAGCCCATGGAGAGCGTCAGGCCGCCGGAGTGCACCAACCTCGAGAAGCTGTGGTGCCCTGACAGGGTCTTCAACCAGAGGTACCAGATCACCGCCTGCAGAGGAGAGCCCTGCAAGCCGGAGAAGGAGAACAGCACTCATCAGAGGATCTGGTCCGGGGCTGACGTGGAGAGGCTCCGCAAGAACAGCCACCTGCACCTCAACGCCCTGCGCTGGCTGCTGGACAGCTACACCAAGGACGAGATCCGGGCCAAGCTGGAGGAAATCGAGACATGAGTGAGGTGCATGACGTGACCTGCCCCAGCTGTGGCGGAGACGCCTTGACCAAGCCGAAGCTCATGGGCGGCGGCATATTCTGCCCCTCCTGCGGAGTCGTTAATCGGCCTGAGGAGGAAAAGGAGGAGCCGCCAACTGGTTAGGATTCAGTGCGTCGACCCGGACACGGGATGCGGCTACTCCTGGGTCTTCACCGCGAGGGTGGCCAGCCACCTGCTGAAGCGCAGCTACTGGGTCCGATGCCCCAGGTGCAGATCCAGGGTCTTCAAGCGGTGGAAGAGGCAGCTGAAGGAGGCTGAGCAGCTGACGCCGGAGGTGGTGGCCCACTGACTCCGCTGCATCTAGACCTAGCCATAAAAGAGTTTGAAGAATCGCCTATAGAATGGGTTGTAACGGAGTTTGATGATATTCTAGTAAAGATCCCCGGAAAAGAACACCCCGTTGACCTAAGAAGCGGAGAGGTAAAACACTACATAAACCAAAAGATGCTTGAAAAACACGGTAAAATGGCAAGTCAAAAAACATGGACAGAAATATATAAAATATTAGCGCGTAAAGCACATGAGAGATATAAACACATAAAAGATGAGGCTAACAATAGGAGAGATAAAATAATAAATAACCTGATTAAATACATTAAAGAGAATAAAACATCGAATCACGCAATATGCGATTATAGACTAACAAGAGAATTCTGCAAAAAGCATGCCATAGATCCAAAGCCGTTAATGAAATGGCTGCATCAAAACGGGGGCTTCTCGGACTACTACATACTCAAGAACCTCGACAAGCCGGAGGAAACCCCTAAATGACACACGATCTGCCGTCTGTGAGTAATAAACGCGCACACACTGTCGGCTTTGTGAGTAATAGGAACATACCGTCACTACCGTCACCAGCGCCACTTACCGTCACCGATAAGGCGAAGGGTGACGGTACGACGGTAGGTGACGATAGTGACGGTACCTCAGTATTACTCACAAGTCGGACAGTGTGTGTGTGTTATGGGGTGTGGGGCCTCTAATGGGTCGAAAAAGCCACGCCGACCAGATAGTCAAACTGGCCCTCGACTCAGACATCACCTTCCACGTCGACCAGTTCAGCCGCTACCACTTGAAGCTGCCCGGCGAGCCCAACCCCGTGAAGCTCAGATCCAAGGACGTGCGCACCTGGCTGTCAAGCCTCTTCTGGGAGAAAATGGAGAAGACGCCAGGAAGCTACGCCATCACGAACGCCCTGGACGTCCTCGAGGGCATGGCCCGGAAGAAGGCGGAGAGCTTCAGCGTAGACGAGAACTTCGGGAAGCCCGTCGACGACGACAAGAGTCAATCGCAGCGCCTCATCGAGCTGGCCTTCGATCAGGACATCACCCTCTACAGGGACGAACGGAAGGAGTACTACATCTTCTACAAGCAGGAGGGCGTCGGAGGCTACGAGAACCACCCCATCGACAGCAGCCACATCGAGAACTGGCTCACGAACCTGCTCTGGACCCAAGAGTACACGGTGCCCAACTCGGAGAGCATCAAGAACGTGCAGCGGGTCCTCAAGGCCAACGCCTACAACGGGGAGATCACCAAGCTCTACAACCGGGTGGCGCCCGACGGGAAGGAAGGCATCTACATCGACATGGCGGACGACGCCTGGAACGTCATCAACGTCACGGCCCAGGGCTGGACTTTTACGTCGACGCCGCCTAGGCCCATCTTCAGGAGGTACAGCCACCAGAAGCCTCTGCCCACGCCCATCGCCGGCGGCGACGCCGCAGAGCTCTTCAGGTACGCGAACATCACGGACCCCTACCACCAGATCCTGTACGCCACGGCCATCGTCTGCAGCCTGATCCCGGAGATAGAGCACCCCGTGTTCAACGTCTTCGGACCCTACGGCAGCGGTAAATCCCTTCTACTGGAGATCGTGAAGAAGCTGGTGGACCCCAGCGTCACGCCCCTGCTCTCACTGCACAAGGACGACAAGGAGCTCATCAAGAACTTGGACGACCAGTACTGCGTCTTCTTCGACAACATCAGCTACCTGACCTCGGACATCAGCGACATACTCTGCAGGGCCGTCACAGGGATGGGTTTCAGCCTACGCAGGCTCTGGACCAACAACGAGACCTTCATACGCCAGTTCAAACGGGTTGTAGGCCTCAACGGCATCAACATACCCGCCGAACAGGGAGACCTCCTAAGCCGCTGCATCAACCTGGAAACCAGCGACATCTCTGAGGTAGATATGATCCCCAGGAAGAAGATGGAGGGGCTGCTGCAGGAGAGGACGCCGTACCTCCTCGGCGCCTTCCTGGACGTCCTGGTGAAGACACTCGCGGTGCAATCCACCGTCAAGATCTCCGAGGTCTCCAGGATGGGGGACTACAGCGAGTGGGGTTACGCGGCAGCCCAGGCCTTGGGCTACGACCCCGACGACTTCCTGAAGGCTCACAAGGAGAACAGAGGCCACGGGAGCGTCGACGCCGTCAGCGCCAGCTTCGTCGGGCCCCTGGTGCAGCGGTTCATGGAGGACAGGAAACACGAGGTGTGGGAGGGAACGCCTCAGGCCCTGTACGACGAGATGGTGGAGACCGCCAAGAAGCACAGCATCAGCACCACGCAGCGCAGGTTCCCCAAAGCCGCCAACTACCTCTCCAGGGAGCTCAACAAGCTCAGCCCCGACCTCAGGAAGCTGGGCTTCCTGGTGAGCCGTCAACGCACCAACACCGCCCGCCTCATCAAGATCCAGAGCAGCAGCTACAAGCCAGACAACGAGCCGCTGACCCTCAAGACCTACGTGCACGATGCCGACCCTGAGAAGGATGCTCCACGTGGAGCAACGGAGAGCGGCCTAGGCAAAGACATGAAGGTCCTGCTGGGGCGCCTCATCGACCTCGAGAACGAGAGAGGCGAAGCGGTCCCCCCGAACGACCTCTGGGAGGCCATCAAGCACCGCAGCTGGAGGAAGGAGCACTTCGACAGGATCCTCAGGATGCTGATCAGCGACGGCGCCATCTACGAGCCGAGGCCCGGCTTCTACAGGAGGACCACCTGATGCCGCCCAAATGGCTCTGGAGACGGCGCAAGTGGATCCGTCGACGCCTCGACCCCTTCCCCGCACCCGGGTTCGGGTACACCATACACAGGGTCCAGATGCCCCGGAGGCTCCCGGAGGGCGGCGCTTGGATGGAGGACAAGTGGTGACTGTGCATGCCCAGCTGCAGAGTGCTCCACGTGGAGTAAAAACCAGCGCCCTCAGGTGCCCAGGCGTGAGTGATCCACGTGGATCAACCGCCTCGTCAGGCCCGCAGCGGGACGCGGACCGCCTCAGGCGCCTCATCTGGGACCACCAGGAGGTCCAGCGCCTGGGCTTCCCTACCCTCCACCAGCTGCAGACCATGTCCACGTGGACGTGGCCTCGCTTCGTTAAAACCCTCGACGGGCTGCTCGAGGACCCGGAGAGCGGCGTCTACATCACCAACAGCGGAGGCCTCGGCTACACGTGGGAGCTCACGGAGCGTGACCTGGAGCTCTGCAGGGAACGGGTGGAGAAGCTACGGGAGGCCAGACATGCCCGATAAACACGGTTTCTGGATACAGCCCCTAACACCGATTAAATGTGCTGTGTGCGGTAAAGACTACGCTTCAAGTGGCCGCTGGGCGAACCGGGCCATTGTGTGCCGGTACTGCAGAGCCAAGAATCGTAAGATGATAGAGTCAGGCCAGACCACATTAAAGGAGGCTCACCATGGCGAAGGCTGAGGACACTGTCCTGGTGGTCCACGTCTCGTACCCAAACGCTGAGCTAGTGCCCAAGATCGAGGCTAGGCTAGAGAGATACGGGGCGGTGGTGGCCGAGCTTCGCCTCAGGGCCCCGGATAAAAATGGGCGCTGGATAACCAGATCCGCGTCATACATCATACTAACAGAGGACGTCAGGGCCTTGAAAATAAGCTTAACCCAGATCCAGAACCACGAGAATCTGTTAATCTCTTTTTAAGGCTGGGAAAAAATCCCCACCTGAATCAGGTGCTCCGCGCGGGGGTACACCGGGCCCTGTGTTCTCCCCCAGCACGGCCCCGTCGCCCCGGCGCGGCGCCTGGTCAGGAAGACACACCAAGATGAGTGAAAGTAAGAGCAGGGCGACCCTGCTCCTGATAATTTGCCTTCTCACATCCGTTTTTATTGCGGTACCGGCGGCCATGGCTGCCGACGCGCGGGTGTACATCCACGCGGTGAGCCCCTCGAAGAGCGGCTACGCGGTGGATGAGGCCGTGACGGTCAACGCCAAGATCAAGTGGGAGGACCTCTCGGCCAACAAGACCATCGAGATCACGCTGTGGAACAGCACCGACCAGCTCGAGAGTCTTGAGAACTACACGATCCCGTACAACGTGAGCAGCACCCTCACACCCGACGGGACGTACAGCGGATCCTGGAGCCCCACCACGGAGCTCACCGAGGCAGTCGGGTCCTTCTCGTACTACCTGAAGATCAGCGGCACCGACGGCCTGACCCTCGACAGCGAATCCTTCGTGGTGCTGGTGGCCGAGGACCAGGTCACGCTCAGCACCGTCTGGCAGGACACCAACAACGACAGAGTCGTGGACCAGAACGAACAGGTTACCTTCACAATATACGTGAACTGGGCCTTCATCGAGACCACGGAGAGCCACAGCCTCTACGTAAACTGGGGCACAGGAACCGACGAGCTGCTGACCACCGTGAGCGTCACAGCGGGCAGCGGCAGCGAGACAGCCACCGCCAACAAGGGCTTCGACGCCACAGGCGCCAAGACGATCACGTTCAAGCTGAAGGACAGCACCGGCACCGTGATCAAGACCAGCGTATGCACCATCAACGTAGGAGCAGCAGCTGCGACAACCACCACAACCACAGAGTCAGCCGGCATCGTAGCCCTGATCACAGCGAACTGGCAGATAGCCCTGGTAGCTGTGTGCGTGCTCGTCGTGTTCGCGGTCCTCTACAAGAGAGGAGACGACGACAAGGGCAAGAAGAGGAAGTAGGAGGCCTCAGACCCCGTGAAGGACAACCGTCGTATCCTCGTTTTTTTACTCCTAGCCGTCATCGTGGTGGGGTGCCTGGCATACTATCTAGGCGTCCCTCAGATGCTTCTAGGGGCGTCGGCCGGCGGAACTTCAGCAGCTGAGGACTCGACACCCTACGGGGAGAGCATCAGCATCACGCTGGGCAGCGAGTCATCGACAAGCGGGACAGCCAGCATCATGGCCAGCTGGGTCGCCAGCTACCAGGACAACGACCAGCAGGACGTCTACGAGGTCAACAGCACCTACAAGTCTCAGGAGGTCGTCACCATCGAGTATGACCTGGACGTCACCTACAGCAACGTCGACACCATCAAGGCCACCGTCAAGATCGACGCCCTCGACAAGGGCACCCCGGCGAACCACAAGGAATACACTCTGGCCGACGAGAAGGGCCTGAGCGGAGCCAGCCCCATCAGCGACGACGACAGCACAGCGCCCAGCATCAGCACCCACCTCACAGACATCGGAGGCTCCGTTACCGACGAGACCGTGCAGTACAAGATCTACTGCCAGGTGACTGCGCTGGGGACCGTGAGCGGGGAGACCCTCACAGCCACCATCGCCTACACGCCGTTCGGGACTCTGCACTACGTGAAGAGCAGCGAGTCAAGCACCGCCGACGTCGTCCCCGCCATCAACGTGACCAGCTGGCTAGACGAGGCGCTGGGCCTGCCCGGGGAGACGGTGCTCACCACCCTCGCCGTGGTCGCGGCCCTCGCCACCGCCGTGATCGTATGGAGGAGGGCGTGAAGATGAACCCCATCTTCTACGCCTTGGCGGCGGAGGCCTCCACCATCGACTACATCGAGACCATAGGCACCATCCTGATCGTCCTCTACCTCATCAACAAGGTGGGTGAGGTGAAGATGATCCTGGGCATCCTGGTCGTCTCGGTCGCCATCGTGGCTGCGTTCTACGTGATCCCGACCCTCAACGAGTCGGATCTCTTCCCGATGGTCAACGACTTCGTGAACTCGATCCCCGCGGTGCTGGGGGATCTCATCGGCAAGATAGGAGGAATAATATGATCGCATGGATAATACTGGCGTCCCTACTCGGCATCAGCGGCCTGATCTACGTCCTCAGGCAGCCCGGCCTCGACACGATCGCGACCGGCATCTTCGGCGAGATCATGGCGCCCATCAGCCAGACCGTGACCCAGGGCTTCGTCATACTAGCGTACCTGGCGCCGCTGCTTCTCGCAGTGGTGCCCGTCTACTTCGTCATGTCGAGCAAGACCGACCTTGAGAACCGAGACAGGTACCTGGCGTTCGCCGCCATCTTCGGCTTCGGCCTCTACGGCCTCGCCTACGTGACCGGCATCGACAAGCTGCTGATCCAGGATATACGAGGCTCCTGGTTCGTGGGCTCCACCCTGGACGCGGTCGCCGTGGGCCTGGGCCACGCCGTGGGCTACGCCGTCAGCGTGGTCGAGGTGCTGGTCCTCTGGGGCGCAGGCCTGCTGCTCACCCTGCTCGACATCTTCCTAGATGGCCTGGTGGGCCTGGGGAAGGCGGCGGAGAAGGGAGGCAAGCGGGTGCGGAGCGCCCAGAGAGGCGTCCTTGAGCGGCTGCTGGGGAGGAGCTGACCATGACCCATTTTTTTAATCTGAAGTGCTCCACGTGGAGCAAAACCCGAGGAGGTGCTGAGAGTTGAAGCCCGACCACCTGAAGATCCTCAGCGTCATCCTCATAGTCGCGGCCCTGACGCTGGGCGGCGCCTACTACTGGGGCACCAACTGGAGTAACACCACCATCGTGGCCGACACCACGCCGCCCGTGATAGACGAGTCTTCGTCGACCCACGGCTCCATCGCCTACGGCGGCGGGAAGCCCACCGTGCTGCTGTTCGTCGACGAGAACACGGGCATCGAGTCAGCCACGGCCGAGATCAAGACCAAGGGCTGGCTAGGGCTGGGCAGCACCACCGTCGAGAAGATCACCCTGAGCTTCGACAAGAAAATGGACAGCGACACCTACAAGTACAAGGGCACCTTCACCACGCAGCTGGAGCAGAACATCGAGTACACCCTCATCTACAGAGTCACCGACCAGGCAGACCACAGCGACACCTGGACCACCACCCTCAAGACCGTGAACCTAGCCGGCACGGTGTACGTGAACGGCATCGAAGTCAAGGACCCATACGACAAGATCTACGTTAGTACTCTTCAGCTGACCATCGAGGTGAAGATCACCCAGGCAGCCGACAGCGTGGCGAGCATCTACGGCATAGTACACGGCGAACGACTGACCTTCACGCAGGGAGGCAGCAGCGTCGGCGCCGGCTCGTCCGGGTCTCAAGACAGCTGGCTGGCCTCGACCCAGAGCGACACGTGGGTCGCCGAGTACCTTCTGCCCAAGGATGGGTCCTACACCTTCCAGGTGCAGGTGCTGGACATAGCGGGAGGCGACACCCAGCTGGCCAGCTTCAACGTCGAGCTCGGCGGCATGTACCAGACTGAGCTCGTGATCGCCATATTCGCGGTGCTGGCCGCCGCGGGCCTGTACCTATACCTCAAGCCGCTGGAGACAAAGAAGCAGCCCAAGGAGAGCAAGAGGAAGTGACCGCCTCCCCACCCCCTTTTTTTCGTTCTAGCCAGCTGACCCTCGGCAACACCGTGATCCCACAGACCAGCAAGGACAAGCTCTACCTGGGCTGCCTCGTCGCCGCCATGGTGGCCGGCATGTACTTCAGCCTCAACAGCGTGGGCTACCTGCTCGGCTTCAACGCCACCACCCTCGCACTCTACGGCCTCGTCTTCACGGTGACGAGTCTCAACTGGATCGTCAGGGCTAAGCCCCTGGAGAGCCAGCTGGTGTACAGCGGCCTCGTGGTGATCCCCATCGTCACCAGGATCTTCTTCAACATGACGATCTTCGAGCAGCTGGTGGCCAGCACCATGAGCTTCGAGCAGGTGTTCTACATGACCCAGGTGCTAGGGATCTGGACGATGGTGGCTGTCTGCGAGGAAGCGTTCAGGGCCACCATGATGAACACCGCGATGGCGTGGATGCCGCAAACCCTGGGCGTCCGGGGCTTCGAGATCAGGCTGAAGCAGGGAGAGGAAGTCAGGGGATGGGATGACCTCACCCCTGAGGGAAAAACCGTGGCACTGGTGTTCGCCTGCGTCACGTGGATCGCTTTCCACTTCCTGCAGAGACCCCTCGACTTCCAGCTGTACTGGAGGTACATGGTCTGGCTCTTCGTGTCAGGCATCACGTTCGGCTACGCCTTGGTGAAGGCAGGCCCCGGCTGTGCGGTGGTCATCCACATACTGACGAACGTGACGGCGTAGGAGGATGAAAATGAACATCAACATCGAATCTAAAACCCGGAGAGCAGCCCTGTACCTGGGACTGGTCCTAACCGTAGTGCTGATCCTCAACCAAGGCCTGCAATTCTACATCAACGCCACCGATACCTTCACGGCCAGCATGGCTGCCGGCGACCAGGAGACCATAGACATCAGCATCCGCACCAACATCGGCAGACCGTCTTTCCTAGAGCACCTTCTATACAGGTTTAGGGAGCTCACCGCCACCTGGTATGTGGGCGGGATCCAGAAAACCTATGCAGAGACCGGTGTCGAGATCTCGATCACCGGCACAAACATAGCCAGCCAGGCATCAGTCGACTACTACATCGAAGCCAAGGCGAGCGACAGCTCAGGCACCCCATACCGGTTCCTCGAGGGAAACAACACAGCCGTGACGGTAGGCGGCGCCGCCCTAGACCTAGACAACCAGACCACCATATCGGCCCACCTGGAGGCCATGGGGCTCAGCACAACCCAGAGCCACACCATCGACTACTACGTCTACGTGACAGCCGAAGCCACCGGCGCCGTGAGCGGCGAGACCCTCACCACCGAGATCACGTACACCAAGTTCGACTCAGTCACCTACCAGTACGGCTCCATCGTCACCGAGAACTACCAGGTAGCTTTCGGGTCAGACGACGAGGAGATAATCAGATCTGCAGAGTACTACATCGACTCCGGCACCTACCTCACATGGGGAGACAAGGACAGCGGCTCATACGACCACGAGATGGCCCTCCAGTTCAGATACATTGAGGTCCCCCAGGGCGCCGACATAACGTATGCTAAAGTGACATTCTGGACCAAGACCTGCTACGGCTCCCCCGTCACCAAGATCCAAGGCGAGAAGGGCCCGACGACCGGCATCTACAGCTACGCCACCTTCGTCGGGAAGGAGCGGACCACGGCCAGCGTCACACTCACCAGCAGCGGGTGGGGAGACAACATCTGGAAAGCCAAAGCGATAACGGACATCGTGCAGGAGATCGTCGACGAGCCCGACTGGGAGGCAGGAGACTACCTGGTGATTTTCTGTTCAGATCAAAGCCTTGGCTGGGGAGGCGCGGACGCGAGGCTCCGCGCGGACAGCTACGAGGGAAACTCTGGGTTAGCTCCTAAGCTAGAGATCAGGTACCTGAGCTACGGGGCCAGCTGGTACAACATCCCGCCCCTGAGCGTGGTGGATCTGCCCGTCACCCTGGACGTGGTGGCGGTGCTTGCCGCGGTCTCGACCACGGCGTTTATCGTCCAACAGACAAGAAGGAGGAATGAAAAATGGAGAAAATGAACCCTAAGATTTACATGGTGATCGGCGTCGCGCTGATCGCCGTGAGTATCCCACTGGCTGCCGGCCTGATCACGCCGTGGCCAGCCTCGGAGACCTGGGAGTACACCGAGGTCCGGGCCGTCTACGCGCCCAAGACCCTGGAGCCAGGCACCCAGATCAAGACGGTCACCGTGCTAGCCTATAACGGCTGGAAGAGAAGCGGCGACGTCCTGATCGACGTCTACATACCCGGCCACTCTGTGTGGCAGTTCACCGAGTACGTGAAAAGCTACACTGAGGCCAACCTGACCCTGTCGTTCTACAGGTCGATCCCCGTGATGCCTGAGGAGCCCCTGACCATCACAGCGATGGCCGAAATGGGCAGAACCCAGGCCACCGCCACCATCTACCCGGCAGCCACGACCGCTGAACCCACAAACACCACAGACCAGACGCCCACCAACAGCACAGACGGGTCCGGCATCATAGACACGATCACGGACCTGATCAATGACGTCATCGGCGGCGGCAACGAGACCGACCCCACAGACAGCGACGACGGCGCCGACAGCGGATCCGAGGAGACCGGGACCAACGAGCTGGCGATCATCGAGTACCTGCAGACCATCGCCCCCAGGCTCACCGTGGAGACCCTGACCATGGGCATCGTGACTATGATGCTGGGTCTAGGCTTCTCGGGATACGGCTTCAGCATGAGGGACCAGTGGTGACCCACAGGCTCGAGGCGACCAGGGCAGTGCTCCACGTGGAGCACTCCCTGAGGTTTACTCACCTTTTCCTCGCAGCCCTAGCCGTCACCCTCTTCTTGTTTCCAGCCTTGGCACACGCGGAGGCTGATGAGCCCCAGGTACGGATCGAGACCCTGCCCCGTTGGCAGAGCGCCACCCTGAACATCTACATATTCGGGATGCCCAGCGACGGCGCCGAGCTCACCCAGACCTCGATCATCCTCAGGGTGGCCGTGTGGGGCGCCACCGAGGACGACCCGCTGATCATCCAGCTGGACGGCGACGTCGCCGCCAGGATCACCTACGACGGCCTTTTCACGTTCGAGTGGAGCCTCCGAGGCAGCCACCACCTGCTCCTCAGGGACAGGTACAAGATATTCGACCAGGCCACGTTCAACGTCAAGGCCCCGCCGCCACCACCCATGAGGATAGCGATCACCGAGTTCGAGGAGAAGCTCAAGGAGCAGTTCACCACCATGCTGAACTGCTCCTTGAGC